>Ga0315913_1001825_pt1 | contig 24241 bp, 14 predicted proteins | sample MpolsnodulesMG_FD_207736 | JGI IMG/M metagenome (GOLD analysis project Ga0315913, IMG submission 207736) | Medicago polymorpha root nodule microbial communities from Los Angeles, California, United States - small nodules | ecosystem: Host-associated > Plants > Roots > Nodule | place: USA...
TAGGTATTTTTGTTTATAATAGACACTGAGGGAGTAATTTTCAATAATTAGGTTGAAAAATCAACCCATAATCCGGTGATCTTCGGCCTATAAGTTGTTTTAGGAGGTTCATCCAAATGCAGAATTGAGTTTTTCTAAATGTTGAAAAGTTGCTTATGAGCTAAAAATCCACGACAACGAGTTACAATTTTTGAGTTTATATATACCAAAGGCACCAAGTAATAATTTAACAGGGAAACCTATCCTTATAATGTTAAAAAAGGTAATCCATAGTTTCTATCATATGCTGGTATTATAAGCTTTAATATAAGTGGTCACCTGTCATGAACAAAAACTGCAATGTCACATGAGGCCAAAGACTCCTTGTTGGCCAGCAGCTCTGTGACTCCACTTTCAGAAATCTCTCTCAACACAAGATATTTTTTGTTTTCCTGCAAACAAAATGATAAATCATGAATTGGAAGAAATAAATGCCAACACACAAAATGAATACATCAAATTAAGACTTTGGTGTGAGAAAAGGTGAAAGAAATGAAATGTCTTGCTCTGTCACAATAGAAGTTATCAATTACCCTAGAAATATCAACAACATTTACAGCATAACGATCCTTATTGGTTGGATTGTAAGCTTCGGAATATGGCCTGCATTATAAATTTCAACAATAAAAAGATGATTCTCAATAATTAAAGACATGTTACCAGGAATCTCAAGGTAACAACTAAAATACCTTCCAATAAAGTAATTCAATAATGCAGATTTTCCAGCCTTCATAGGTCCAAAGATGAAGCACTGCAAGACATTTCTTTCTGAATGTTGTTTTTTGCGATTCACGTGTCGCCTCCTAGTCACACAGATAGCCGATGACGGATCACCAGGAAAGCCCATGTATACCAAGTTCTCCACACAAAAGATTGGGTTTAGAAGTGTCATGAGTACCCACTGTTCGGAAAACATATATTATAATTCAACGGTGATGCAAATTAAATGCTATATGCGTTGAAAAGATACACAGACCAGACATATAGTCATACATCATGATAAACTATCCATAGAAGCCCACCACTTTTCTACAATCATTGTTCAACAAAATACAAGGAAGAGGGGCTAGAGACAAAGATAAAAGACAAGTGCACCTCTGACAAAAATGCATCAAGTGATAGTCCTCCAATTGCATTCCTTTCTACAGCATCCTTGTATGGATATTCAATCCAGGGACTACAATTAAAAGTCACAAAATATCAAATAACATTGCCAAGAGTCCTAATTGACATTCAGACTCGGGAAAGACATACATATAAAAAATGTCGTAGCTTGACTTTGTAAAAAACAATGAAGAAAAGTCACAAGTATAGACCACATCCTTAAAGCATGTATGGACATTTGAATAATTGCACAACCTAAGAAAGATTACAAGCAATCTATCTACCTTTCCGGAGCGGTAGAAAACAATTCTTCAATTTCACCAGGTAGCAGCACCTTATTCACCGGGTAATACCCAAAAATGATTGGGAAGCAGCATGAAAATGTGAAATTAGTCAGGGTCATTTGCACAAATAACTCACAAAATCACCATCAAGTCCATCAAAGATTTTCTCCAAGAAACGAATTGCTTCATTTGTTAACTCAACACTCTGCAGACATTAAATCCAATGAGAATAGAATAAGATAAGTTTCTTATACTCAACAAAATGAATACAAACATGTATAACATATAAAGAACATAAAAAAATAAGGTCACAATTCATCTGAAAAGAAACACCTGATCAGGTGCACGTTTCAAAGGTGGAATCAAATTATCAGGAAGCTTGATATCATCATTATATCCAAACTTCCTGAGCACGGTCCATGTTTTCTCACGGGGCATTTTTTCTAAGAAGAGGGCGTGAAGAGATATAAATCCTGCCAAAGAAAGTCCTCGCTCATTCACACCTTCAGGCAATTTTTTTCGCACAACCTTCTTTACAACCAAAATTTCAGATGGTTGAAAAGGAGCATTAAAACATTTAACCTGTAGAGAGTTTAGTTAGATTTTTCACAAATCTTATACACAATACACAATTATTATTTTTTGGTACAAAATACACAATTTAACCTACCACAACATAACCTACCATAACACGAGTGTGCATGGTTCATGAACCAAACCAAACCAAACTAAACCAAATTTTTGGTCTGGTTCAGTTCTTAAACTTCTTTCTTTCATTAAAACTGGTTTCTTGCAAGGGGTGGAAACTCTCTATTGTTGCTGTAACAAATCCTATCTCGTGTTGAGAAACCAGCAAGCAAAGGAGTAAATCAATTTGGGAGAGATTTTCTCAAATGTACTTGTTCTCTGTTCAATCAAAATCGAATTCAGCATATTTGGCCGATAGTATCTCAACAAAAAACGTGATAGCTGCAGAGAGACCACTTGCATCGTTGTTTTCTCTCGACAGCCATGTACAGTGCTCCTCTTTTTTTATTTTCCTGGTTACTTTCTCTTCTATTTTCTTCTCTTAAACAACACACAATTGTTTTTCTCTTTCTTGAACAATTTCTCGTTCTCACTCTGCATTTATATGCTATTTTTTTTTTTTCTATACTTTTCTTTTGTGAACTTTACTTTTTACTTATTTTAATTTTTTTAGGAGATCGGTGCACAATAGTAGAGATACGTGTGATTAAAGCAGTAGAGCGACAGTGACATGATTAACTGGTTTTTAAAAGTGAATACTGGTTTTCTATTTTTATAACGAACGAATAAGTTTCCGTTTTTTTAGCAAAATAGTTTGGATTTTTTAAATAAGTTCACCGGATTTTTCAAAATGGTTATAGTTTACCGGTTTTTTGAGCATAGCTAAACACGTTGTGAACAAACTTGTATTCAATCTACAAGGTGTCAGACTATTATATACTGTGATAATAAACAATCCACAGTTTTGAAATTTAATACGAGAAGAAAAAAATAAAAAACCTGATAAATATTTAGTTCATCATCGCTAAGGGCACCATCTCCGTCACGATCACAGAGGATAAAAATCCGCTTCAAAGCCCGCACAAATGGAGGTTTTAGTGTCTGTGACTCCTTATCAAATAAAGGAGCTAAGGGATAAAGGGCATTCTTCTGTGCTAAGTAGAAAGCTTCAAAGACCTTCAACAAAGAAATTACAATAGTATATGAAACAAAATCAATATATAATTGTAGCACTTTTAAAATAAGATTTAAAAAATGGATGAGTTTGATTGCAATAGCATAAATAAAAGATACCTGGCTATTCCTATATGCTGAACTCTCATGGTATGCTTCAATCTCTCTGAAATGCTGCATTAGTGGTGACATCACCTGTTCTACGGTCACATGTCGATTTACCTGCTGATTTTCATCTAGCAGATCAAGCTTACATCCTACCACTATAACTGGAGCTTTGACCTGTTCATGAAAGTTCAAATATCTATGTCAAGCATACATCCTCTAAAAATGGAAAAAACAAGAAAAAGAGAAAAGAGGATGAGAACCTTTGATTGGCGAAGATGAGGAAGCCAAAATGTGCTTAGATTTTGAAGTGTGTCAGGGCGATCACATGCATACGTGAGGACAACAGAATCAGCCCGCTGTAGTTGAACAACTCGATCAATGTCATCAGCACTAAACAAGCACAAGAAGAATAAAGTGAAACAGTGAAGGTATCATTTCAGACATTTCCGAAGCAATAGCCGCACATATAGAAACATAAATATGAATTGGCATTTGTTTCAGGTACTTTACAATTAGGCAAAAAGATGATGTATGTTTAATAACAAAGAAATCATAACAAAATAACAACAGTAGAAAAATTAAACAGCGGTGGTTACTTAACAAACAAACTAATAAATCCGAATTAGAATGTTACCGGGAAGAAGTGTCGATGATGGTGATTGGGACACGATCACGATACTTATGTATAGGTAGGTTTTGGGGAGGCAACACAGGGACAAGAATCTCCTCGAAATTATTGGAGGCCACGGCACGGATGAGGCTTGATTTACCGGTTCGATTGTCTCCTACGACAACAATACGAACTTCGGTGCGGTAGCCTTGGTGTACGTTATCTCTCGGCATATAAAGATACAGAAAGAAGAAACCTAAAATCAGTATGCCAAAGGAATGAATGACGTGCTTTGGAGTGTGGCGAAGAGAAAACTAACTCTGTATCAAAACAATTCTTTGCTCTTTGGCCTGGCAGCCCTAGCAAAACGCTGTCACACTTCCTTTAGGTATATTACAACATTCCTTTTTAAAACTAGAGTTAAAATTTTATTCATGCTATAAACATGGATAGTTACGAGGTACCTTTTTTTACCCCTATTGAACTCTTTTTGTATTTTCTCCTTAGCTCCGTCCATGGCCTCATTCTTGCTTTAAATACTTACCCTAATGTCATGGTATGGTCATGGTGGTTTCAATCCTAAGCCGTGTTTGTTTAGCAATACTAGAGGGATAGGCATAATCTATCATATATAAAAGGAAAATCATTACAAAGGTTTCATTTGTGTTGACAACTAAATAATCAATCATATGTTTAGTTATTTATATCATACTTGATTCTCTTCTATGTGCATGGTTTATTTCGTTTTCCTTTTGTTGTTAGTTATATGAAGTTGTAATTATATTCTTGCACTTCGTAGAAACTATTGATCTATGTTTTCATTCTTTGTTGGATGCATGAAAATAGTGCTATATTGTGACCCTTTTCTAGTTTCAAATTTTAAGCTGGGAATACTTGTTAGTTCTTACATAAATGTCAATCATGAGTTTTTGGTAGTCGATCATTTTATCTTTTGATGAATGTTTGTCCTATTTTTTGTGTATGCAACTTTGGTCTTGCTTCTTATAATTGTATCAAATAGGTATGTAAAGGGATTCGTTATTACCTCCGTCCCTAAATATAAAAAAAAGTGGATCTCTTTTTATAAGATCCCTTTAATATTTCTAAGTACATTAATTAATTCTTTGCCAACACATCCTTATTTATTCTATATCTTTTTTCTTCAATTAGCATTAAATACTATATTGAAAACATACACTAATTCTCTCTCTTAAAGGATAAAATTGTAAAAATAGTAGCAATTACAAACAAATTTTTTACCATTTTCAATTTTCTTAATTCCGGTTATTTTTTAAAAGGGCCTTATAATTATGGACGGAGATAGTAGTTTATAGGATTAGGTTCCTCTTAGATCGAGAAAAGTTCTAGAAGTGTCTGAATTTTTAGAGGTAGTTGCTATTTGTGTTGTGCAATTTGCAAGATTTGAGTCTCAAACATCTTATTGTGTGTTGTCATAGCATCTAAATATTTATATAAAAAAAAAGAAGAAGAATATCCAAATATATTTTTATTTATAATATGAGTTTAAATGGTTAGTATTGTTCCTCAAGTCGGCTTAGCCACTGAACTAACATGAAAATTAAAGGCAGAAATCAAGAGTATGAACCGGTCAAAAACAATCGGACTATGATTCTCTGCATTTTTAAAAAAAATGGAAAATTTCATGAGAAATGATATTTATACGATTAATTTTAGACAACTTTTGTGACAACTATTTTTCTCTTTTTATTAGAAAAAAATAATAGAGAGAATGAGAGAGAATTAAATCACGTGAGTGTGAGAGAGATGGCTGTTCTAAAAGTTGTCAAAAAAGTGGTCAAATAGAGTTTTCTATTTTCTTTTTCTTTTGAGAATTGATGGAGAAGATCTGAAGTCAAAATAAATGGACCATGGAAACATTTACATCCACATCACGGATTAGCGACATCCATGTGTGTGTATAGTCATTCAGTGGATTGCGCCAAGTATCATTTCTGTTTGCTATATGGAGGCAATCTGAAATATGAATTTATAAAAACCCTTAAAACATATCCAAGTCCGGGTCCAAGTAGCTGAAATCGCTTTCATGAAACTCTACTTCTGGTTCATGGATATGATCATCCTCCTCAAAAAGGAAAGGCGCAATTTCTTTAGATTTGTCGGGATCTTTGTCATTCGTCTCTATAACTGAAACAATCTTTTCCTTGATACTGTTTTCCATTATTTCAGTTCCAACATCTTGAGACTGTAATCCAAGCAGAGAAAAACATTCTCTCTGGAAATCTAAGTCACTTGAAGACAAGATAAGTCCAGCAATTGTTTGAGCAAGATCAGGGGCATAATTGCGAACCTGAAAGTGAAGACCAATATTAGGCTGCAAAGTTGATCAATAAATTAAATGAAACCAACGAGAAAATACAGAAAATGCAAAACAATCTTACAACCCAGGTACTCATGCAAAGATGGATATGAATCATTCAATAGATATAGCACATGTTATGAAAAGAAACGCAGATGATAGAGTGAATGTGAATGCAAAACTACACAGTATTAATAGACAAACACATATTGTAGATAATAATGCATACAAAGAGTACATGTTATGAAAAACCTTACACCAAACCAGGTTGCAAAAGGCCTACTCAAAGATGGGTTTGTTTTCTTCGTTTTAATTTTCACTTAAAAAGAATAAAGTGAGATCAACCGACTAATTTAATTTGGAAGTCTTAGGCTTTTAACAGCAGACTCTCAATCCTCAAAATCCTTAGTAGAGAAGAGGGAAAACAGGTCACATGCCCATAAAATTTGGTCAAGAATGCAAAATTTATAGGGGAATGCTACTTTGATCTATCTGTCACTCATATCCAGCCTGAGACAGGAAACTTCGCTAACAGCTACAAATGCAGGATCCTGGCCATACTCGAATATAGACTGGATAGTTATACATAAAAGGAATTATGCGATGAAAATTCAGTTCATTGAATGGGAAATCAAGCTGTTAAGAGTTAAGACATTTCAGTTTATTGCCTTTCTGTTGATACTTTTGTTCTTTTGAAAAGGAGTGGTGGCTGCCCCTTACAGAGGGAGGTTTTATTGTGTACAAAATTCATTGCGAGAGGCCATAGATCACAAATGTGCGAGAGAGAACGACAGATAACTAAATATGAATTTACCTGGAGGGCACGGGAACTTAGAAAATCTCCAGAATGATTAGCCTTCAAGTCATCCAGAGAAATTTTAACAGCTCTTTTAACAAGGCTTCTTTCAAGTTGAGACATTTTCCTTGGCGTGGGTAGCACCGTCTTACCAATACGTCAAGGAAGTAAAAGTCACATACAGAACAAGAAATTTTAATAGATATATACCACCATACTACACGGACCAAATGGTCATATCATACTCATATATTCATGTAGGGAAACAAGTATATTATTTTGACTAGCATATGTATTATATTTACCTCGAAGTACATTAGATGTAATTTAAACACTAAAATTTTGAGTTGTATACTGGTTTTGTCAAAAGAAAAGGTAAATCTCTCATGATACACTAGATCACCTAAAATTTGAGCCAGAATTGCTATATTATCACTTATTAGTTAATAGATATAATAGAAAAAATCCAAAGAAATATTTTGCAACAAAGCATCAAGAAACCATCAAAGAAAAAGTAAAAACAAAATGTGTTTTAACTGTCCAAGATAAAGAGAAAAAAAGGATCTGTCCAATGCTGGATATTGTTTTAGATATGAGTGGAGGACAATATCAATGTGAGTATCAGTAGGCAAGTTTTCCCATTCTAGTAATGCAATGCCATCAAGCTCTACTATACCCCCTAAATGCAAACCATATCTTTTCCAGTCAATACTTTTCAATGCCTTCATAGAAGATTGAGACATTGCACATGGTGAAAAGTCCTTGAAATACAAAACCTGATACCAAACATTGTTAGTTATCATCGAAACTAATTGACAGATAAGTTAAACCTATACAACAAATCAAACTGAAGCATATAACTTGCAGGACTAGTTCAAGTACCTCTGTTTTGTCACCATATTCCCTGAAACATGTAGTGTTCTGAATTGACATATTACTTATTACTATGACCGCTTCCATCACTAATTCAGTGTGCAGACAGTTTTCAGTGCAGCAAGCCACTCCAACTTTGAGATCCTCCCTACCAACGGTTCAAAAAGTTGGTAATTCAAATCTTTTAGTGTTATACTTTGAGAATCTTGGGTCCCTTTTTTTATTCAGCGTGCCATATCCACCAATGAAGTAAATATTTGGAGAAGGCTCAGACTTACCAGGCAAACCAAGTTCTCAGTTACCTCTAGACATGATACAATTTCTTTTACAATTTGTATGCAATGTATGTAATGTTACAACCATCAATTTAAATGGACCCAGTTAATAATAACATGTCATGAATCACATGTAAATGGGTCAACTGTTGTGCATACTAGACACCAAAAAGTGTCTGGTCATATCATACGTTAAGGGTTCTTCTACAAAGAATTAAAAACTACTATGCATTATACTTACCATGCACATAGTGTAGCAAACAGGGAGATTTATGGTTCAACTAATAATCAACATATCACAAAAATCGTCGGATTATGTCTACAAATAATCAATCATATTTGAAGTATAGCAAAGCAGAAAAGATATCTTCCAAAATCCTGAGCATTTAGCTTTGGGAAAGAAACCAAACTACTGATTCTTGAACAAAAACATTATGTTTCTGAATGATAAACATGGAGCTGACTTGAGATAGGGAACGTACCAACTTGTGAAGCAAGAGTTGCATTTGATACTTAAGTTATTTCCATGCTTAAGTACGTAGTCTCCGAGGCCTGACTTAAGATGTTCAAGACTTGATGCTGAGATTGGTAACTGCTTGCACGTATTTGCAAGAAAAACCTTTTCATATCGTGATTCAGGTACATCACAATCTTCTGATACTAACTGAACTACAACATTCTGGACAGAAAATCAAAGTAAATAGCTAAAACTGTGTCAGAATCTCAATCAAGTATGTATAAGTGATGAGTATCATGGAGCCATCGGAAGCGAATTAAGGAGAAGTGTTGGTGGAAACTCAAAAATGAAGAATTGGTGGAAAGGACTAGAAATGAGGCGCCACACTCATTATGTCTCCATTATCCAACAACAACATGGCTCTTTTAGTTGGACATATTGCTTCTTAATAAAAGAGCCATGATGTTGTTGGATAATGGAGACATAGAGAGTGTGGCGCCCCATTTCTAGTCTTTTCCACCAATTCTTCATTTTTGAGTTTCCACCAACACGACTCCTTAATTCGCTTCCAATGGCTCCATGATACTCATCAATAAGTTTATATGGTTACTGTGGACTATATAAACAATATTCTTTTTGACTCAAGATTGTATAAATGATATAGAAGTGCAATTTTCACTCTGATTTGTGGAATTATTAACTGTTGATAGCATTAAAGGCATGCTGAAGTTTCAATATGAGGTTTTGCATTAAATTTATAAGGTTACTTCAGATTATATCAACAGTATAGACTTGCCATTCGGCAATCTGATTTGTCAGAATTATGTTAATTGTTGTTAGCATATGTGATGGAAGAAAAATACTCTCCAGCTGCACCATACACACACTGCAACTTTTTTTTGTTTGTTTGAAAGAATATGAGTGCCTTTGAGAATTCTGCAGTAATGACAGTTCAACTTACAGGAATATTTAGAATCAGCACCTGCAAAATCAACAAATAAAAATATAAACAAAAGGAACATGGAAATTGAAGAATGTTTTGCAGATAAATAGTGATGTTAGAACTTCAATAAATTCCTTCGAACAATATAGCTTCAATATTAATATGCATTAAAGAACTAAGTTGTCACAAGCTTGGTACACTCAGGCTCAATAAAGCTACCTTCATATTTGTGCTTGTGAGTGTTTATCACTAATTTGTTTTGGTTCTTTTATTTCTTATTTACCACTAGTCCACTACGACTTCCTGTTTTCAGAGTGTCGGTTTAGTGCATAGAAGAAGCACTAACATTCTTTGCTTTCTCAATATAGCAACATCTAATACGCCAAAATTGCTTTACATGCTGCCCCAATGGAGAAATGCAAAATATATACCCAAACCTCTAATGTGTAGTCTTACACACTGTCTAGAACTGTCAGTGCTTTCTAATAATTGAAACATTTGTCACAGCGCATACCGATGTTAGTTTAAAGCAAAATATAAATTCCTTTTTTTCTGTAGCATTTAACCAAGTATTCTTGGTGTGCTTCTAACTGCTAACCAGGAAATATGCCTCAGTAGATTCAATCTTTGTTCAGGCTTAAAATTTTTCAATGACTATATGAAATGATAGTTATTTCCCTAGAAATGTTGGATGACAAGGCAGTAGGTAGGCACTCTGACAAATGAGGCATTTGATAAATCAGATGTTGATTAAAAATATTGGCATACAAGAATTTAAAAGTTCTATAAATCACCATTGATTTACTTTTTGCGACAAAAATAAAATTTCACCAAGTAGACAATTAAGTCGACATACCTTCTCTAGGAGGCCATGAATTTCAGCCAGTAAGAGATCAGGGTTAACAAAAGAAGAGAGGCAAACTTCACTACCACTGCAAAATAAGACGACCGCCCAATTTTTAAAAATAAACTTAACCAACAAACTAGTCTTAAATCAATGAAGTTCAAGTAAATTTCGTGCCTGAATTTTGCACCATTTTTTGAGTCTGAAGTTAGTCTAGTTATTCTGGAGGAACCACTTTCTTTCAGATTTATCTGATAATTATGTATCTCGCTATCATTGATACCTACCATTTCCATAGACTGCGATAAGAATCGTGATAACAACAAAACTAAAATGGCAACAAATATTAAATAGTTGAAATCTATGTCACTCTTAAACCATGAAGTAGTACAATGGCACCAAAGAAAAACTTAAACATTTGTCAGATTTTCACACGGTTAATAAAAACAGAGTTCATAATTTCATATCAAAAGTACCTATAACCATTAAAATAATATCCTAGAAACATCTTCCTCAATATATGACCTCCCACATTATAATCACACACGAACAATTCAGTTGTCCAGATACAAAACATAATGATCTCTTTTTGAATTTGTGCACATGGGATATGGATCTGTATATGTTTAATGTAATCAAAACGGAACTACCATTAGAACATTGAACTTACTGGTGGTTTTGATAGAAAGCATTCCATCTGTTTCACAAAATTAAAATCATCAATCAATACATATCTACAAAATGCAAATTATTCAAAGGAGGATAAAACATCAACTCTGCTGATAATCATGACTTGTTCAGTTACCCCAACTGTCAGCAGCATTTGTGAATGAAACTCTCAAGTTTTGAAATTCCTCTAAGCTGCTTCCTATGCCAGTATCAGAGACTGCATACAATAAAAATTGAATATTACTATTACAAAAATAAAAATAAAAAGATACATTTGTCTTATAAGTTATAACCTTTGTAGCACCAGCACTTTTGAACGAAGACGTGTCCAGTGTCCGATAATGACAGATGTAATTACCTTCAATTATATCGTTTACTTGAATTACTACCGGCGACAATGTGTCACTGTCATTTTATTAAATTTTCTTAAATTACTATCATTGTGAACATGTCGGTGTCATTTTCTTAAATAACTATTAATGTCAATGTGTCCGTGTCATTTTCTTAAATTTTCTATTCGCTAAAATTGGACTGATAATACCTCCAACATAACCGATAAAGCATGTCGCAAAAAATTGAACCCAAAAACTCCACTAACATTACTCACGAAACTATTTCCCTAAAAATTGAAATTATTGCATGACATAGCTATAAATAATTTCGAAAAAATATAATTAAAATACAAAACAAAACAACAAGATCTAAATTTAGTCTCAAACATAGTTTTACAAATTCATCCAATTACGAAATTTAACACGAAAATGATATTAATTAACGAGCGAGGGAAAGAGGATTACTGGAAATTCGAAGAGAAGGACTGGAAGATGAAGAGCGAGTGAGAATAACCGAGAGTCTGCAAATCTGCTCCGATAATCGGCATCGCTGATATGCTGAAGAAATTAACTGCAATCGCAAATTGAAATCGCAAATGTAGATGAACAAATAGAAAAATCGTAGAAACCGAATTTGAACAGATTCACAAAATCGAATCGACGAGGAAATGATAGAAAAATAAATGTATGTGGAAATTTTGTTGCGAAGAGATTATGAAGAAGAAGAAACTCACGTGTAAGCAAAGTTTTTGAGATGAAGAAAACTCCATTTTCAAAATTAAGCACTTTCTCGTTTGCGCGCTGAAAACTAAGCTACGGTTTTGAAAATCAATATTTATACTGAATCAAAAAGGTGGACCCGATAAAGTATGTCTACCAATTGGCTTCAGTCGATCGATAATTAAGGGCTCGTTTGGATAAATGGCTTATTTGCAGCTTTCAACACAAACATTTGTTTTTGTAAAGGCCGTAAGTTGTTTTTATAAATTAAATTGAAAAATTTATGAAAATAAATAAAAAAAGCTTATGAAAGTTCTGTGAAACAATTCATAAAAAATTATGTTAGTAGATAAGTTTAAATAAGTCAATCCATTAGATCTTGAGGGTGTATTTGTTTGAGCTCTTAAAATATATAGATTTTGTGTTAAAAAAATCCAGAGAATTATTTTCTTGAGATTTTTAAAAAAAATATGAAGTTATATATGTTTGTTTACTACTCATAAAAATCATTTTTTTAAAATAATAATTTTTAACTTGTTCATGTGTTACTTCCTTGTTTTTTAAAAGATATATTTTGAGAAAAACTAATCCTAATGACTTTTCATTTTAGAATCAATTTTTTTTCCTTTCATGAAATGGTTTTTTAAAGGCTTAATTGCAGTTTTAGCCCCCCTAAATTTCAAGAAGTTGCGATTTTAGCCTCTAAGGAAAAAAACTACAAAATTGTCCATTAAGTTTTGACCATGTGGCAGTTTTGGACCCTAGGCCAATTTTGACTCGTCAACGCATACATGGATGCCATGTGTATTTTTTTTTTATATTTTTTAAAATTTTTGTAATTAAAAAAATTAATTTTTTTAATTAATTTTTTTTATTTTTAATTATTTTAAAAATATATTTTTTATTAAAAAAATAAAAACAGTTTTTTTTAATTATTTAAAAAAATTATTTTTTATTTTTTTAATATTTTTTTATTAAAAAAAATTAATAAATACACACGTGTGCGTTGATCGAGTCAAAATTAGCCTAGGGGGCCAAAACTGCCATAAGGTCAAAACTTAAGGGGCGGTTTTGTAGTTTTTTTCTTAGAGGACCAAAATCATAACTTCTTGAAATTTAGGGGGCTAAAACTGCAATTAAGCCTTTTTTAAAAGATCCCAAACAAACACTTCAAAGTGACAAAAATTATTTTTTTATAAAGAAAATATATATTTTCTTCTAAAAATATATTAAACAAACACATCCTAAGTCTAGTCCATAAGTTCATAACTCATTATGACAGATATTTCTTTTTAGAATCAGACGGTCACTCTTTAGCAAAATTACTAATTTTAAACTTAAAACTCATTCCTTCAAAAAGAAAAAAAAAACTTAAGGGAAATGCTAAAGAGTGCTCTTGAGGCATTGGATAAGAGAATAAAACTAGAAGTATTGTATTGAAAAATGGTGAAAAATGATGAGTGTAACTTCTAAAAAGTCAAAATGTTGCTGAATCTAATGCAAACATACTACTTTTGATTTCCTTAACAAATATCTTTAGAGAACTTGTTAGCATAACTTAGGGGGGTGTATTGGATTGAGATTTTAAAAGACTATTTTGATAGAAAAAATCTTGAAGATTTTAAAAGACTTTGTTGAATTGTATTGACTTTGTGAGATTGTAAAAGACATTTTTTAAAAGACTTTTTACAATCAAAATTCTTGATGCAAGATTTTAAAGAACTTTATGGATTTTCAAGATGTTAAAGTTGTTAATGAATTTAAAGATACATTACATTATACGGTATACAACTATCAGATATTTCCCTAAAAAAAAAAAAAACTATTAGACATATACATCAATTGCAAAAAACAAAATTGTAAAAATAAAGTATAATACTTATAAATCACTCAACATAATAATAAATTAATTTTCAACCGAAAAAGAAATAACATTGAATCAATGAACGGGCAACTAGCAAGCTGAAATTAGAGGGTATAGTAGTACAACTAGCAAACTGATCTTAAAAATCCTGTGCATAGGATAGACAGATAAGTTCTGTTAAAAAATGCAAAGTTACAGGTATACAGGTTTCGAGAATCATGTTTGGCAAACAAAAGAAATAACCTGAGACTGTCATGGTAGAACAGAAAAGAATTTGGGAGAGTATCACAAAATCTCAAGAGTTTGTGTGAGATTGTTGGATGAGTATATTTCAACTAAAAAGTCTCACACAATCCATTCCACAAAAGAATTCATTAAAATCTATCAAATTTTCAATACTAAGAGACATTTTATAAGTTGTTAGAAATCTCAATTGAATACCAACGGATTTCGTTGTCTTAAAAAAAAGTCTTGATTGTCTTGATTGAATACCACAAGATTTAATTAGATTTTATAAAAGTCTTGATTGAATACCACAAGACTTTTTTATCATAAAAAAGTCTATTAAAATCGTTTGAAATCTCAATCCAATACACCCTCCTTAAAACTTAAAAGTCGTCGTTCTCTCGTCTTAACTATTTAATCTTTCACTACAAAATTGATTATCTTCATGATCGTTTAAGAAGTAAATTTATTAGAGAGTTATAGTTTAGGGAATAATTGATTGTTTATTCTTTTTTTTTTTTTTCCAAAGGAATTATATCAAATAATTAAAATCAAAAAAATAACAATCATAAATTTTACGAACTAATATTTTTAAATAATATTTAGTAAAATCAAAATTTTGAGTTTCACGAACTAATTATATTTTATTAAATGTGAATTATATGTCATAAATATCATATACACTTGCTTTCTATTTCGTAAAACTGAAGAAAATGTAAGATGGAGAAGTTGAGAAAAGTGAAAAGAATATTGTTGAATTTTTTTTGAAAAATATGGTGAGGCAACAAGTTGTGCGAAGGAATGATATGTTTTTACTTTAAAAATTGTTATATAAAATAGGAAAAAACGCAATGCATGTTTGATATTACAGTAAGTTAATCAGAATCACATTGAACCACTATAATTTTATAGAAGTTATATTTTGAAGTGTATATTCATAATGAATTTGAAGAAGGCTCGTCGTAATTTCGACAAACCAACTGACAATTCAAACATACATGTAACTTTTGTAAAAGGTTCACTGTTATTAAACTCTATGTGATATCAAATACGTACTCTATTTTTTGGCATGATTCCAAAACATTTAATTGAATGCATATTCTTAGTTTTTTTATGTTTTTTTTTCACTTAAATACTCTTTTGTTGTAAAAGAAGAATTGAAGCATTTGGGGTCCAGGAGAAAAGTACTTTGCACTACAGACCTTCCACTGAAGTTTCTGACTTCTTGCACTCGCAAAGACAAACAAGTATGAAATCCTTTTGCAGACAAATATGCTCGCAATGACCATGCTTTGATGGCTACGCTGCTTGTTTGACTGAATTTCTGCCTTGTAATTTCCTTGTTGTGTATGGCTTTATCACTTGTAACAAAATTAAACTACCATGCTAATAATTACATAACCGATGTAAAATAACGTGTAAAATCAAAGTTGTGAAGAATTTGGGAACATGCCTTTTTTATTAGAATTTTTTTTTATTAAGTTTCAACATTTGACGCCTCCAATTGAGAGCCAATTTAACTTGTGTGAGAAAACTCATAATTCCAATTTGAGCATTAGCGCGTGTTTGAAACCATGTACCAGAGTCATTTTCATATTCCAACATGTATTTTTCATTGTGAAAACTAGAAGATTCAACATAGTTTTTCCCTCATTATTTATCACCACCGTTGTTTCATCTGCACTATTGTAATACCAAATATTGACTAATTAATTTCATACTAGATCAAAACAGCCTATTTGTTCACCTTAGAAGACTTATAAGTAAGAACGCAAACCGGATAAGACATTAAAAAAATCAAATCCAAGCCCAAAATAAATTCTATGATAGATAATAGGTTAGTGTTAAGCTATAGATGTTTTGACACACACACAAAATCTGTACAAGTAAAGTCTTGTTTCCTATAAGTTTGCAAGGACATAATATATGCTTATGCCAGGGTCGTAGTTCGAACACCGAACATCACACTTATTCACATCAAATGGTGAATTTTTAAAATATAATAAAAGAATTTTCATTTTTTTTACCTTTTTGTTAATGTTAGTGATCTACCTAACATAATATATGTGTTTTTTTTAGAGGAGCATAATATATGTGTTGTAAAGACAACTAATTGAACAGTTCATAATCAGAATGCTAATTAACATGAGCCTACTTACATTCAATAGTAAAATAAAAGGGATAATTGCAATGAAAGTTTAACAAAACTCTACTAATATACTTTTGAAAGAACGATCACAATATGCCAGATATTGGCATCGCTGGATGAAACAGAACCCACGCTTTGATCACAAATCATATTCTCACTGCTGGACGTGGAATTATTCTCCTTTTACTTGACCCTTGTTCTCTTAATGCATGATATGAAAGTATTTTCCAAGTACTTGCCTCAAACTATTTTCCCTTTTCCTAAAAATAGAAACTATTTTGCCTTTGGTGCATGCATGTGGCGAATTTCTCCACATGTGTCTTTTTTTATGACCAGTCATCGATTCTTTGGTACATTTTGGACTCCTTGGCTAAGGAAGGAATGAAGCTATACAACAAAACCGATAAAAGGAAGAAGCATAAAATTTCACCCTTTATATTTCATTATTTCCTATCAATCACTTCGGGGAAGTTTACCCATAATTCTTTTCTTTTTAAACTGTAACATAATGGTGTAATTTATATTTATTTATGTATGTAAAAATTCAATTTGATAACATTGTTGAGTTTTATTCTCTAGTGATAAAACAATAATTACTTAGTCCCCGTGAGCTTAGATTAATTGGTAGAGACATTGCATAATTTATGCAGGGGTCGGGGTTCGAACCCCGAACACCCAACTTCTTCACAATTAATTGTGTGAGCTTCAGCCAATAGGTTACTAGAAGAAAAAAAAATTACTTGAGGCAAGTACAAAACTATTTTCTTATTAAAAAACTTTGAAGTACTTAGTAACCGAAGATAATTTTCAAAACATGATTAAAACTTGAAGATGACATTCCCTTAAAATGATGAACAAACTTCTCACTGAGACATTAATATATTGGGATGTATGAGGAGTTGAGGACCAATATCATCAATACCAACCCAACACTCCCAACTAGATTCCCTCTTTCAAAAGGAATAAAGGAAGGGTGACCCCATTAAGCTGATAAGGTTGTGCTTGGAATTATTAGTGCTTGATACTTTTGTACAGATCCCAATGTTAATAACCAAAAATATTGGTCTCTCTCAGTGTTTCCCCTTTCACAGTTTTCAATGAAATCCTTGACCGGGTGTGTCTCCTAACATTTCAGACTTAAACAAAGTAACAAACCATCATCCTGCTATAATGGTCACTTTTTGTTTTTTTATAATGACCAACTAACAAATCAAATTTTATAAAGTAACAGCAAGAGATGTTTTTGGAGCATTTGTTAAATAAATAAAAAAATATAAATGTTGTATTCAAAATTACATTTTTCATACTTTTTAAATGTTTTATTTTTTTGGATTACAAGATAGCCGAAGTCCAAAGAAAAAAGACAACTATCAGTTAACTAGTTGCGATGTGAAAAATATCAATAGAATCAGCTAATATTAACGAACTAATCTAAGCATGACAATGATCATATAATATTAAGGAAAAACCTCATTCATAAGCCATATTTGTCAATGTGTCTGCGCAAGCATTTGCTTCTTTGTATCATTGTATGAGTGTCGAATTTGGACCTTTCAATTCAAATTGAGCAGCTTCCTAATGTTTTGTAAAAGACTCCAAACCGCCGATGATACCCTTTCGTCGAAGTAATAGTAGAGACTACTATTGAAGAGTCTACGTAAAGCTCCAATTTTTTAATCTCACGAGAATGAACGATTTTCAAACCTTCAAAGACTCTCTGTAATTTTGCAATATAAGCACTGCAACAACTCAAACCTTTTGAAAAACCGCACATCCAAGCATCATTTTCTCCCCTGATAACTCCACCACAACCGGCATAAAGGCCACCTTTGGAAGCTCCACCAGTATTAAGTCTTATCCAACCATTATCCGGAGGCCAGCAATGAGCATTTTTCAATTTTGTAGAATGACAAAGTTAATTGTTACCTAATATTTAGGTCAAGTACCTCTATTTTTTAAAAGAAATTCAAAATTTTATTTAGGAGAGATAATCACAATATTAGCGGAACCTATTTTAAAAATTATTTTCAAACATGAATCTCATCATATTCTTCTTAGTGTTTTTCTCTTTTCAAATTCAGTTTATTTTATCACTTCAATTCATTTGTTACCAAAATAATTTTTGATTCATGACTTTTTTATAACTTCGACTTTCACACATGTTCCTTCTTTAAATCACCTTATAACTTCCTCTAAACTAGTCTTTTAAAATTTTGTTAAAAACTATTTGAAAAATTATTCTTAACAAAATCAAAATGACAGTATGATTTTGTTAAAGTTTTAAAGTGTAGCATTTACCAAAATTGTGAAAACTCATGGTAATTCCACTAATCTCGCCTCAAATCCAACATACACTTCATAAAAAAACATTTTATGAAACTAATAATGCATCATATCTTCAATACATACTTTTAAGTATATGTTTTCAAATAAGTATTCTCTAAAAACCAGAACATGATTTCCTTTAAATCTTTACAAAATGTCTCCCCGTTCATATAATTTTAGTCAAGAAAAGTAACAAGATATCATAAACCTTATTTTGTATGTAGTGTGTAACATCTCATTCAAATGATTATCAATGGGAACACTCCAAGTAAACAAAAGCTGCACTTTCATAGGGCCTTGAGAGTACTATGTCTCTTGATGCCCCAAGATTTCACTTTCTCTCCTTACAAAGCAATCACATTACTCATCAATGAGTAAAGAACACAAAGAATATCTTTATTTTCCTTTCTTTATTAAAGCAAGTTCCCCTCCTCCCCCTTTTTAAATTCAAAAATATTCCTATTTATTTCACACCCAATTTACTCTCCTCACACATCTAAATATACTTGAGTAATTGAGTCACTCTAAATTTACCTTAGTCTACACTTAAAGAACAATAACTTCAACCTCAAATACCAAACAATTCTCCTTATTCCCCTCACAAACAAAATTTTCCTATTACCTAAGATGTCTTTACAAGAACAACCAATGCAGCAACAACAACAACAGCAACCAGTTCAAGTTTATCCAACCACTGTCACATACCAGTATGCACCACCTGAACCTGACCACCATTCATCAAATGGATCATTTGGGTCAGTATTTGTCGTCTTAGCCATCATAATAGTAATTTCTGCTGTTGCTTGTTGTCTTGGAAGGTTCTGCAGCCGCCGCGGCAACGGCAAAAGCCACAGTCAGAAACCTGTTAAGCAGCAGAATCACCAACACTCACGTCCAAAAGAAGTTGATATTGAATTTGGATTTGACAAAAAGGTTGCAGCTTCTAAGCCTATGAATAATGGACATGGAGGCTTTTCAAAAAATAATGGACATGGAAGCTTTACAAAAAACAATGGACATGGAGGTGTTAGAGTACAGAAGCCAGTTGCTCAAGGTCACCATGATATGAAGAGTTTTGAAATAAAGCTTGGTCCTCCTCAAGGAAAGTATAGGCCAGGTGCATAATGGAGTTACAAGAGAGTATTATGTAGACATAATCCATCTTCTTAATTATATCAACCATTTTGTTGCTATTTATCTTCTCTGTTTTTCTCTGTCTCTTAGATTTCCAAGTGCAAGATGAAATGTATAATTATCTTTTCTATTTCTTTATTGCATGCCAATGTTTTATTATGGATTGTGAAAGTAAAAACAATGTAAACATATAGAAATAATTAATTGGATTGAAAATGATGGTTTTGGGTATTGAAGTTAAAGTAATTTATAATATATATTTTCAGAAAATTAATGTCATTTGAATTGGTTCTTAATTAAGTGAAAGAAAGAATTACTAACAACAACTAGTTAGCTTTTATTGTTAAATTCCAAAACTACATTAGATTAACATGCTTATTCATCTTGAAAAAGATGAATTATAGGCTTATAGCCACCAGACTACTTGACAAAAAAAACATATGGTGTACAGCAAAGAATGATTTAGCTGGCGATCCACAGGACCCGAATTGCCTATGGTTATTGTTTCGCACAATTTCACATAGTTAAATCTCGGCCATTAGTTTGAGATCAAACGGCTCAAATTACATATTCATTAAATTAATTTAAACCGATCTCAACTACTGATTTAGATCGAACGGTCTATGTACGATCTAAACTACTTTGTGACCAAAGAAAAATTATTCAGCCATAAATTCAAAATGGAAAACACAAAATCATACAGTTGTTTTATACAAACTCAATGTTAGTTGTTTTATACAAACTAAATGCAAGAAACTCAATCTTCCATCGTATCCCTCATTATAGTATAAGATATATATAGTACACATATATAGTACAAGTTTTCAATGGTCCCCGCTATTAAAAAATGGAGGAAAGGAAACAGAACAAAAATTGAAGAGAGTTTAACGTTGTTGATTGTCAAGTTTGGCTGAAGTGTCATATATTATATAGGTCCAATTTCCCAACTCTGTAAATCAAAACATTCATGATGTTGCATAATTGCATTGTATAAATAGGCAATGTAATTTCATGAATTGGACTTTTGTGAAATTAACGGAGTTTCAGCTTTTTACAGTGCCGTTTTAGTTTTGGATATCTTTAATGTCTGAATTACCACTTCAAGATTTTTGCACCAGGGCAGATCCAGACGTTTCTCTTGAATTGTATTCTGAGCTGTACATATCAAATTCAGAGTCAGTAAAACTTCCATTAGCCATCCTTTTGAATCTCATAATGTCTTCATTATATTGCCCAGAATCATAAACTGTGCTCTGACCAAATTTCACCCCATTTGATAGATCATATAGTTGATCTCCACTGTCCAAGGCCCTTGCAATCTGATAAAAACCAAGTAAATGATTACTAAATTATGATGAATAAAAGTCCATGTTTAATGGCTTAAATTTATTGTAGGAATGGTTAGGTGTAGACATAAACCCCTAGATTTGTTTCTCTCTCTAAATATAATGATTCCTGCTGATGCAACACCATGCTGCAGCTGTAGAGGATCCAAGTTCAATAAATTCGAAATCAGAACCTCTACAGCTGCTTTATGGTTCAGCAGCTATAGAGACTGTTAGATTTAGAGAGATAAACTTTATCTTTCTAAATCAAACGATCTCTACGGAACCGTAAATACTTAAAAAAAATATAAGTATGTGTTAGTATTGTTTTTACCTGAACCATACGGGGTCGTTTTGGGGCAGAATGGCGAATACATGCTGCAGCTGCCTCGATCATTCTAAACATTTCACTGTCAATATATTGTCGTTGAAGCCTTCGGTCTGCTAGTTCACTAAAGTCACCTGTTCCGATTGCACGAAGGAGAATTGGACGAGCCTGTCAACACAGGAAATAATAATAATATTATTGATCTATGTCATGAGACACTATAATATATAATGCTCAACTGAAGTTTTGTAACCCCTTTTATCATTGGCTAAATTAGTCCCCTTTTTAAAATTTAGATTTTTTTTTATCTCACTCAAATTTTTTAATTAAAAAATGGTGACGTGACAAATCTTTCATGGGTTTATAAAGTCATTTGTATAATATCAATTTACCTCACTAATTTCACATTAGCAGATTTTATAACACGTCGATAAAAAAAATCCCCACATACTACTTTTGGATTAAAAAATATGAGTGAAAGACCAAAAACTTAATTTTAATATGAGAACTAATTCTGTGACTGAGTGAGTGAAAATAGAAGCCCAAAATTGCAATTAGGCCAATATATGATGAATCGGGTTCAATAGAACTTTAGTAATTTAGCATTGTAATTTCTACTTGCAATTAAGATGATGATTGATGAATGTTTCTACTATGCAATTAACTAACACTTGTAATAAATAATAAAAAGGTTCATTACATACCCACTCAACCAAACTCTCATCTCCCACAGGCTGGGTTGGATCAACAGGTTTCCTTCCAGTAACAAGTTCAAGAAGAACAACTCCAAATGAGAAAACATCTGATCTATCCGTTAGTTTTCCACTTGTTGCATACTCTGGAGCCATATAGCTGCAAATTGGAGATGAATTAGAGAGCCTTTTAGTTTATCATTTCAGATTATTTAACACACCCCTAATAAATGTATATCCTTTTCTGCGAAGAACAATAAACATTATGATGAATATATTAACTAATTCTCTCTTTTAAAAGATAAATTTGTAAAAACAATATCAATTGTTAACAAATTTAATATCACCTTTCTTAATTCTTGTGATTTAATCTGACGTCGTATATTTTAGGAATGAAGGGAGTACTACTTTTAATCATATAGGAAACCTACCCAAATGTACCCATTACCCTAGTGGATACATGAGTATTCGTATCGTCAGTTAGTCTGGCAAGTCCAAAGTCAGCAACCTGTGTTAGAACAAGGTTAAATTAGGATCCCGGACTTCAATTTAAACAAGGTACCATGACAAAAATGAAATTAACTGGTATATGCATAACATACTTGTGCCTCATAAGAATCATCCAAAAGTATATTCGAAGATTTAATATCTCTGTGAATAATCTTTGGGTTGCCTAGAAAAAATAAATATATAGACTTTAGCATTTCATACAATGCAAAATTACCTTTCAAATATTAAAATACAAAATTGAAATATGGAGCATGGCATAGAAAACATAAACCATGGCACAGTGCAAGATATACATATACGTACAGCCTTCGTGCAGATATGCTAGACCCCTTGCAGCACCAATTGCTATCTTCATCCTCTTGGGCCAATCCAAAACATTCCATTGACTTTCTGAAATTACGACACACACAAACAACACAGATATGAGAAACACTTCACAAAAGAAACACATTTCTTAATGTTTGTATCCCTTACAACAGCTGTACGGACCATTAGATCGAATAGTCCCCACACCTGCTGCACCATACAACTGTTGTAGGGATCTATTTACGTTCTTAATTTACCCAATGAGAAGAAGAAGAAAAAATGAAACTCACGTTACCATGCAAATGTTGATCAAGATTCCCATTAGGAACAAACTCATAAATGAGGACTCTTTGTTGCTCAGATATACAATAGCCAATCAACGATACCAAATGTCGATGATGAACACGACTAATAGTATCAACCTCTGCTCTGAATTCCCTCTCTCCTTGACCACTACCGGCCTTCAACAACTTAAGTGCTCCGACTCTACCATCGGGCATTAAAGCCTTGTAAACACGCCCAAAACCCCCTTCGCCTATCACGTTTTCACTTGAAAACCCATTAGTAATTTCGAGAATCTGGTCATAACTAAAAAGAATTTGACCACCACTCATTTGTGGTGTTGCTTCTGAAGGACTTCTCAAAGGATGTATTGAACCTCCATTGTTCATATGATTATAACCAAAACCTGGTGACTCTACATAGTAATGCACATCTGCAAAAATTTAATTCCTCAAGTCAATAATATTAATAATTAAAATAATAGAACTGTCAGCAACAGATTATATAACACTACGAAGTATCGACATTTCATAAAGAAGACGTGTCTGACAGGTATCCATATCATAAATCAACACGATATTATTGATGAATGATGACTATGTGTTGATATCAGTGTTATACCTGGAGTTTGTGTTTGTATTGGTATTTCATAGAATTATAACACACTATAATATTGACAATAAATTTATGTACAAAATATTAATTTATTACCTCCTTTGATTTGAGATTTCTTAGGGGGGGGCATACCATGGAAATTCCCTCGCTTGTCTTTCCTTTTTATTATGATGACAAAAATGATTACCATAACGGCGAGAACAAAAATTCCTGCGACAGCGAAACCAATGTATTGTCTTGTATTATCATGGGAGGAGGAAGATTTGGATAGAGAGTCGCTATTAGAAGGAGAAAAGCTTGGTTTAGAATGGGAGCTAGGGGAAATGGATGGTGACTGAGGCAGCGAGGGATGGTTTTGTGGCAGTGGGGGACTAATTTGGGAAGGGGGGGAAG
>Ga0315913_1001832_pt1 | contig 24210 bp, 8 predicted proteins | sample MpolsnodulesMG_FD_207736 | JGI IMG/M metagenome (GOLD analysis project Ga0315913, IMG submission 207736) | Medicago polymorpha root nodule microbial communities from Los Angeles, California, United States - small nodules | ecosystem: Host-associated > Plants > Roots > Nodule | place: USA...
TGCAAAGGATTAGAATCACGGCTCACTTTGGAGTACTGAAGAACGTCTTCCTCAGTAAAAACCCTTGTTTTTTTCAAAACATCACCAGGTTTAAGCACACGAGTTGTCGATGAAAAACACCTCAGACTCAGATACTGAAGTTTGCTACTAGAATATAAACTCCTGAAGAGCATTCTTGCAAAAGCTCAATTCAACAATACAATGCCCTGAATCTGTCCCTCACAATCTGAAAATGATGCTAAGTATAGCTTTATATATATATATATATATATATATATATATCCATAATTGAAGACCAACACAAATATTTAAGGATTTAATTTATATGCACCGAAAGTGTAAAACTTTTTTGTACATGCCTCCAATTAAATCACTCCATACTACCAGTTTTTAATGTTAGTTCCTAAAATATGATGTATGTGTAAAAAAGAAAAAAAACACTGTCAGTGTATAAAAAATAATCTAAGTATTTAAACTATAATTATAGTAATTATGCAAAATGCATGTATCATGACTACAAAAAAACAAAATTGTTTCAGCATTACTGGTTGAAACATTTTAACAAACAGTTAAGCTGCATGGAAAGAAAAAAGTGGAATTTTATAGTATCAGATACTATTTCACCCAATGCAACATGGTATAGGTATGATTTATTAAATTACCTTTGCAATTTTATTTTTGAGAAATTATATTTGAACAATCATTTTTAAACAATTTTTGTAACAACTTTCTCTCTCATACTTTCATTGTACTTTTATTCTCTCTCTTTCTCTATTATTATTGTCCAATAAAAAAAGAGGAAAAAAGGTTGTCACTAAAGTTGTTTGATTTTGGTTGTCAAAATATCACTCCTCTTTATTTTTAGTCGTGTCCCTTTCATATTAATTATTTGTGCATCAATCAACTGTTGGCAGGACTTGGAAAGTACTCGTTGCAATCATATCAGCAATTAGCCTTTGGGTCTCACCCTACTACATGTCCTTTCTGAACGGTTCAAAGAACTTTACAATCATTGTCATTGATAACACTCAAAACTGCATTTTTCTCCTGGATATTATTCTTAGTTTTTTTGTAGCATATAAGGACAAAAACACAAATTTGACTGTCACTGATAAATCAAAAATAGCTTTTCACTATCTTTTAGACATAATGTCTATGCTACCTGTGGAGCCTTTTTACATGTTGCTGCAAACCAAGATACTATACGCTATATTTACGGTCTTCCGTGTTTGGCGATTGAAGAAGCTTTTGGCACGTCTTAAAAAGTAAGTGGCATATTCTGTCTGCTAATAAATTTCTTAGACAATTTCCACTAAATGTTGTTGTTGTTGTTGCAGGATGGAGGAAAACCAAGAATTTTTCATTTTGGCAAGGTGTTTCAAGCTGATCTATGTAAGAATATGATATAATATCATCTGTTTATAACAACCTAAGCAAGATTTATTTACTGAGACATCAAAATACTAACAATACATGCGATATTCATATTAGCTTTTTCTACTGAATTTACACGTTGGAGGGTGCACATTTTATTTGATCGCTTCAATGCATCCTGATGCACAAAGGTCATGGACAAAAAGTATCCCCAATTTCTTCAAGTGGAAACTCCGAAAGAGATACATCACCTCCTTATACTTAGCCATGACCACATTCTCCACCGTAGGGTATGGCGACTTGCATGCAGAGAGCCAAGGAGAAATGATATTTTCTATTGTGTACATGATATGGAACATTGGATTTTTAGCTTATATAATGCAGCATTTTGAGAAAATAATTCAAAGGATCACAGACAAATACGTGAGCAAAGTTATATTTCAAGTTATTGTTGAATTTTTTTTCTTTATAGATCATCTTTTCTGATTATCTGTTTTCCCTACTAATGTATTCTTTTGACTTAACCTTTGTAGCAAAATCAGCATATAGAAGGGTTTTCCAGTGGAAAAGGTACATCCTTATCCTAATCCTACTGTTTCTATTCACACTAATTATGATGGTCAAGTAAATGAAGTAATAGGAGTAAAAATTTAAACTATGATTTATTCTTGCAAAGAAACTATATAAATACAATATTTTGCTATTTACTCATTTGGAATATTTTGATTGTCGGGGAAGTTAGATAATTTGGGTTGTGCTGTTCTAGACCTAAATGTGTGTGTGTATTCTGAGACCTAAGGGTTTTATGGGACAGCATACACCCCAAGTGTGAGGAAGAAAAAAATAATAATTTTATCCAAAGAGGATTTTCATGTTCTGATGAGAAGGATCTCGGGAGGGAATAAGGGTTATGATCAAGGTATTTGAAATTGAGATCCTAAGCAAGATCGAGGAGGGGTTATAAGATTGTGAATCGGGGGATCGTAAGATCCTACCAAATTTAAAAATTCATAGATTCTTGCATATGCATATGAAGCAACATAATTTAGTAAAAAACTTCAATTAACACTCAAAATTACTTAAAAAAAACTGAAATTTTGGATCATAAAACAACTCACATTCAAAACAGTAGCATAACACACCAAAAAACATCTTAAAACCCCCAAAACATTATCAAATCACACATATCAAAACAGAAACAAGTGAAGACTTAATCACAATTCACTCACAGGATTGGTTGAATCAAGTGAGAGGGGAAGGTTGCAAAACAAGTGAGTGGGAAAAACAGAACAAAACAGTGTTTTTTTTTAAAAACAGAACAGGGTATCTAAATGTAGTGAAAACATTTATCAATAAATAAATAGTGGAACAAATCAATCCCTCAAAAAAAAAAAAAATAGCAGAACAAATAAATGTGAGTAAGGGAGTGAAGTGTCATGAATCTGGATGATTTATTGGCAACATTACCACAGTTTATGGGTGCATTGGAAGTTTCCACAAATTAAGCCTTAATGGGTGTATTGGGAAGTTTCAATAATTAATTGGGTGCCAAAGAACCGTATCAAGTGACAGAAGCCTCCATCTATTATATGCGGATGATGCACTGTTATTTACAAAAGCCTCCCTCTGCAGCAATATTTGCTCAACCATAGTTAAGATTTAGGTGGTCTGGTCATGGGAAAAGTAGAGGCATTCATCGGAATAGATGTACTGATGAAACAAAAAACATAGAGGGAGGAATGGTCTTAAAAAAATTGATAGAACTCGACTCTGCAGGGCTAGCCAGATAGGCATGAAGAATCTTAAAAGTCCAAAAATGTTTAATAGTACATATTCTTAAAAGTACCTACTACGAAAATTGGTTTTTAAGCTTAAGAAATGATTGCTTGGTTTGGGATAGCTTTCTTCAAAGGAAAAATGGGGAACAAATATTACAAGGGTTGGTAGTGGCCACATCCGAAACTTTATCAAATGCCGATGGTGTCAAGTGTGAGTTGATAGGTTAGGAGAATTATTGGTGGACTATATTGTCCTAGAACAGGACCTATATAGTTTGGTTTGGGCTACAAATACAAAAGCAAGGACAAATTGATAACCTTGGATTAGTGATAAAGTGAGAGGTTAAAAGATCCCTGATTATAATTTGTAAGAATGCAATGCAAAATAGAAAGATGGAGAAGGATTTTGCCATCATATGCAATGCAAAATAGGAACCAAATATATACTAATTAAAGTGTTTCTACAAATCCTATGGCTGCACAACTCGTAGCAAGAAGAATCCTCACTTAATACTACAAATCAGAAACAGATTTGAACAGTACATACAATATTGCTTGGATTTGGACCTCTGGCTGACAGATCTGCCATCGGAGTTGAAATAGCCATCACAACCGCCAGTCACCGGTTGTTAGATCTCTGGCGTGCGTGTGCTTGCTGAAAGAAAAAGAAAAATTGAATCATCGAATTCAAAAATTCAACACAAATGACAGAGAACAAAGGAGATTAACAATAGACAGTAAGAGAATTGAGATTGAGGAGGCGTGCGTGCGTGCGTACATGTACTTGGAATAGGACTCGATAATATCTAGGTGTTGGTTAGACAAGATCTGATCTGGATTTCCAACCAAAACTTAGGTGGTGTACTTGCAGCCCTGTTAAGTTAAACTTGGTAGTATGTCCCTCTCAACAAAACAATACATAAAATATCTACGATGTTTTTTTTATAAACTATTTTTTTGATTTACCAAGGAGAAATTAGATTGTTTTTTCTTTCAAAAAGAAAATGGGGTAATAAAAAAACTAATATTAAACAATAATATATGGGTTTTTCTTTAAGTTTCTTTTGAATAATTGTGCATAATTAACCCATCAACCAATCAAAATTAATCACATAAATAAATTCATAATTGAAGTGAAAGTTAGTTTGTGAACCCCCTTTACCCATTTAGTATTTACTCATGTGGCTGATAATGACCGATAGATGAATAAATTATTTGTAATTTTTTAAAGTTAGTCTAAGTTTCATCTAAAAACATCAGAAAATGAATTAATTTATTTTTTTAGCATAAAAAATTCACAAAAAGAATAGAGAACTACTTTAAATCATTACATTAAATAAACCAATCTTTTGTTGTTTAATAGCTTTTAGACAATACTTGTGGGCATATGTTTGTTAGCTTTTGTCGAATGAAAGTTAAATTTGTCATCTACAAAAAATTAAGCTTTTAATTTTGAAAATTTTATCATTTAGTATTGTTTTCTATTCATTAATTTAAAATTGATTTAAATATTTGATTTGAAATTTAAATTAGGATTAGAACAAATTTTATCATTTAGAATTTTTTGAGGATTTTCCTTTGTCTTATCCTTCTTCTATGGACAAGACAATGTCACATACTTTTGTGTCTTTTGCTGATTCACCTCCTCTCTCTCATTAGATTTTGGTAGGGGATTAAAAAGTGTTTGTTAAATCAAATGTAAAATATAATAGATACATTTTTTTTTGGACAAGTATAGTGCTATAGATACATGAGTTTTATAATATATAGTCTCTTTCTCCTAATAGATACATGAGTTTTAATAAAGTTTAATTGTAGTCTTTTTCTCCTATTTGAGTTTAAATTCATTGATTAAAGTACTAATATTTGCAACACCATGGAAAGTCTATCTGATGCTTCGCCATAGTCACCACTTACATGCCATTATATGCCTTATAAGTGTTATATACATGACAATGGATACATAGTAGGAGTATATGCCAGCATAACATTTTAACTACAAGCAACACTATGAACTAATTTTGCACAACATTAGTTGATTGGGTGGTTGTATAATACAGAAATAATTTAATTAGTATACTCGGGTCTCCGTGTATAATAATTCTACTTCAAATTGACAACACAACAAATAAATGGGTTGCATTGCATTAAGGTCCACCTTTTCTAACAATCACAATAGTGATTAGTGAATATGGATTTTTGTATTAGTGACATGCCAATAATTAATTAGGCTCCCCTCTTTCAAAATAAAATAATTAATTAGGCTCCCCTAGAAAAAAATATTAGGTTAGGGATGATTTGGGCATACTTCATTGATATATTGTTAGATTTCAATAAGTTTGGCTAACTGCATTAAGTTTTATACTTATCCATATTAAATTCTTTTTGGTGTTGATTCTTCCATTCTGAAATGGCCTGAGTGTAATAAATGACAGGCAAAAAATTGTTTCAACATATTAAATTCTTTTTCTTTAATTCAAATACATATTTGATGTATATATAAATTGTTGATCCTTACTTGCAGATTCTCCGGCAAAAGTTCCGCTCCTAGTTGCCGGCCACCACTCGGTAATACCTTTTATTTCTAACAATAGTGGTGCTATCTTCAAAGATTGTTAATTTTGTTTTATGTTACCAATATGCATCACTTAGTTGGATTTTCAACTTTCCAGTATCCTTTAAATTATTTTTCAAAACCCTTCTGATTGGAGTTTTATGTTTTTTGTTTTTGTTTTTAGAGGGGCTTTTTATGTTATTCTTTGAATATCAGTAGAGTGCATATTAGTAGTGGGTTGTGAGAAGTTAAAGTAGAGTGCAAAAAGTAATAACAACCCAAAACTTGTATTTTTATCATCCAATCCAACATCAGGTTACTCAACATCATCAACTTCTTCTGATTCTTAACCAACTCTGCTTCTCAATCTAAACTCTCACCTGCATGTCACTCACTGCAGCCATTATTTTCGAATAGCCATTGCTTTCTTTTGAAATTTCGTTGAAAGCACAGAAAAAAAATGTAGTCTAGAGAGAGAGAAACTACGAAACTTGTTGTTGTTGGTTTTTGATTGAAAAGAAAAGTAATAATGTTTGATAATCATGGAGTAGGAGGAGATATGTACATAAGTGGTGGTTCTTCTTACCGGAAGATCTTTCATTTGGTTCGATAATCTATTTCATTGTGTGTTGTATGCAAAAATTAAAACTTGGAAAACTTTGGCCTTCATTATCTCTGTACTCATGTGGAGATTTATTTATTTATTTATTTGAATTTTTCGTTTCAAAAACAAAAATCTTTTGTTTTGTGTATGGTGACTGTTTTTCCACCTATATGGCTCATGGGACAATTTCACCTATTCAAAGGGCTAGCAACTTGGCTACGTAGCAAATAATTTTTATGTGGATTTTAAATGTGTTGTTGCGTTCATAAACTTGTTTTTTTTTTTCATGAGAGGTGCTATACATAGCGAAAAGATTTTCGCTAAATTTCCCAAAGCTTATTAACAGTGTAAAATTGATATAGCATGACTGCTTTAAGTTCAGTAATTGCCAGAAAACACAGGAGGGTGGTGTGAAACAACCAATCACAGTTATTCGCTTGGTATTCGGCAATATATCTCTCGCGATGTATAGCATTTTTGTTTTTTTATTGTTTTCTTTGGTCCTTTTCTTACTTTTGAATTTTCATAGCTTAGAACATGGATTTAGGCTAGTTAGTTAATAGTGTGGGGGGTAAATCTTAATCTGCATGAAAGAACTCTTGGTGATTAGATTTTAGGAATCTGGGGCAATTAAGTTGGTAGAATGGTGTGATTTTATTTCTAAAACCACTGTTTTTAATTAATGTCTATGTGTACAATTACATGCATCTAACCTTAGAAGTAGTCAACTTAGAGTAACTTCTTTGTGAGATAGATCATAGATGACACTTTTTTCTTTTTCTTTTTTGTATAAAAAGATGTAAGAGACATAGTATATCCAACCTTTCATGATCATAATTACAGTTTTTTGGTCGATTATCATAGATGACACTTTTGTGATAGATCATGTACTATTTTGTTTTCTAAGTTCTAATTTTGAGATGTTTTAATTATGTTTACTAATATTTTGTCTTGATCTTTTAGGATGTTGAAGAAACTAGCAAAGACAATGGCAAAGAAAGGTCTTGTTCAGTTCCTTCCAAAAAGTCTGATCCTGGAAAATGGGTTAAACAATTGTCTTCACACTTGATAACAATGGCACCAGAAGATACAGTACACTTCATGTTGGATGACAAGGGTAATTCTCTCTTCCTCCCAGTGAAAGATATTAAGGAGTTGTGTGCGAGAACACAAGAAGAGCTATGCCTCACTATTCCACGAGTATGGGTCTTGTAAGTACATTGTCTCCCTTATTTCAACTATGATTGTACTCTCCTTGAATTTGAATGCAATTATAAAACAAAATTGCTTGCATGTAAGTGTTGATGATAATGGAAAATGATAAAATAGAAATATCAGAGGTACAATGATTTATATATTGCTCCCTCTATCAAACAAAGTTTAGAGATTTTATTGTTGTGTATTCTAAATATTCTGCTCAATTTCATTTGTATCTTCTGCAATTCTGTATTTCTGCTGCTGCATGATTTTATGGTTCATGCAATGCAGCACATTTAAATGTTTTTGGTTCTATGAGATTCAGTACTGCCGAGTGTTTAAATGTTTCTGGTTGTATGTGATGCTGCACATTTAAATTCTTCTGCTCTTTTAAATGTTTGTGCATAATTGTGTTCTGCACATTGCGTTTCTGGTTTGTGCATGATTCTGTTTCCTGCACTATTGGTTCGTGCACAATATTTCTCTTTGTGCATGATTGTCTGGATTGATTTTAGTTTTGAAAACCTTCTTTAATTGTGTTCATTGTTTGCTTGTATATGTTCAAGACTAAGCTTTATTTTTTTGGGTTATACAACTTTTTAATATTTTAGGTATATGGAATGCTGTTGTGCTCAGTTGGGTAGAAGTGATGTGTATGGCTTTATTGATCCGTTTCATATTCAAGGGGAAAATGATCCAGCTGGATCTCGATCTCACATGACCAAAAAGTTGTTGGAGGATAACAAACACTGTTATTTGGCACCTTACTTGAGGAAGTACGTGTATCTGACCTTTAGAGTATTTTTCGTTATAGTTAATAAAATATATTAGAGAGAATTCAAGATAACACATTTAATTTTGTTTCCCACTGTAGCAATCATTGGCAGTTGATTGTTATTGAACCTAGGAAACAAAATGTAGTCTTCCTATGTTCATTGGGGAAGAAGCCAGATGAGGATATTGTGAAAATTGTTAATTCGTAAGTATTTATTTATTTTATCTACCTTACGTGTAATTTATGATATGTTTTATAAGACAAATATAATGAATATATTTTATTATGTAGAGCTATAGTGTATTACAACGGGTGGAAAGGTTTTGGAAATCAGACAGAAGCAGCATGGAGCACTCCCGTAGTAAGTTGTTAAATTTACACCAATTTCATTTATAATTTATAATAATTTCTGTATATATAAAATTGACTCACAATAGTTTCATATTTAATGACAATTGTAGTGTCAAAGACAGCCTTCTTCTTACGAGTGTGGCTACTACGTTATGATACACATGTTGAAAATTGTATTTGGTGGCATTCGTGATTGGGAGCAGGTACGTAACATGATTTTTCAACAATTTTAGTTAACTGTGTTTTTTAATGTTAACACGGTAATTTAATAGTATCTTAACATTTTTTTTCCAGATAACTGGGGACTCAAAGCCTTTTCCTTATGATGAAATTAGAAATGTTCAAGAGCTTTGTGCGGAGTTAATTCTTGAATGCATTTCAAATACTTTGACTAGCCGAAACAATGGCAACTAGTTTAGGTACCCATGTCATGGAGGGGCTATAACTGCTTTACAATGATCTCAACTTTATTTTTGTTGTTGTATTATGATACTCACTCCCATCCTTGTTACAAGTAGCAAAACTATACTTCATCAAGATCAAAGAAAACTTTCGAAATAGTTGGTTTCAATTTATTTTTGTTGAATGGAAAATGTTACATTAATATTTGTTCATGTTTGAACTTTACAACTCCAACTCATTATCCATTATCTCAAACGAGTTACCCAACTTCATGTTGGTTTCAATTAATAGTCCAATGAAATTTTTCCCAATTTCATTATATTGCTTACTCCTAATATACTCTTTTTGTCAAGTGGCTTAGTAGCTAGCTAGAATTCCACATTTTTTAAGGTGATTGAGTCGAGAATTTCGGTTTCGAACTCCTATCATTGTATATGTAATGTAAGGTCCTTTTTTTACAAAATGTAATGCAATGTCCTTGTCAACCGAGTTACACTCATGTGAACAACCTTATTTTTTTAATTTACTTTTCACTTTCATTATAGATATATCACGTGGATATTTGAATCTATTTTTATGGAATTCTATTTTTATTTTAATGACTAAATCAAGATAAAAATAAAATATTAACAAGTATCCTTCAAAGATCAGTTGGAAACAAAAAACATATCAAAATACAAAAATTTAGAAAACAGAACAAACTATAAATATTAAATATTATAAGTAAATAAAGAACTGAGTTTGGTTATCAAAACTGGTGGAAAAGGTCATGTTTAGGGCAAATATGGGTTTGATGATTTTGGAGAGGGTCTGCGGTACTACAAGTTATCCGAGACAAGATACTGAATTTAACAATAAATTTTGAGGGACACTTTAAACTTTAGTATGCTTATTGATAAGAAAATCACACTTGCATGTCCTATAAATCTGCAAAGAAGTTGTTTGAATCACCTACAGCATGCATGTTACTTGCATTCTTTCTCTTGTTCCCTGCAAAGGTATCAATAAAAAGTGAGTTAGAGAGAGCACATACCATACCATGTGTTTAGCAACAAGCAAGCTTTAACATTTATATTTACTATCTTTTTTCTCTAAATAATATGTAAATAATATCGCTCTAAATATTATAAACTCTATTTCAAATTACAGATATATTCATTATTACTATTATTTTCAAATATATTTCTATTTAATTCTACTATGTAGTAAGTGTCTTCTTTTTGTGTGACCAAATACTTAAGAAAACTTAGAAGCACTGCTATCTACATCCATCTCATCTTAGTCGTCACTGTAGCCGTCATTGGCAACCACCCCAGTTTCATTTCTCTGTGTGCTTCTCGAACCTTGCAGTATATTATCTAAATCCCATAGCTGCACAAAATGAAAAATGTTGTTGGATGTTCAGACGACTGAACTTATAGTGTAGAAAATAGTAAAGTACAGACATATACACAAGCAACCAAAGACTTTTTTAACATTTTTAACAGTGATACACCCTCCATGGTTATAATGAAGAAAAATACCTTTAGCATTTGATCGTGTCCGATACTTCCAAGAAAATTTCTATCATATGCTAGTGTGTAACACAATAATGAGGCTAAACACAGTAATATCTTAAATAACCACGTCAAATTCTGAGGAGCAAGAAAAAGTTACCAAGACGCTCAACAGGATATTCAGAGTGTTCTGCAATTGGCTGAATGATTCTGTTTGGCAATATCCCAACCAAGCTGAACATAAAAGGAAAGTGTGTATAAATGAGACAGAACAAAAGAAGTAAAAGTTCAAAATAAGATTCAAATAAAAGATACAATGCTCTAAAACTGATAAAAGACTCACTTGATCATCCCATTCTCTGATCCAGTAATAATCCTATCTTCATCAAGCTAATATAATAAAAAACAAATTAAAATACGGACGTTGGTAAGAAAAACAACAGTGAAACTGAAATAATCATGTTTTGCTATCCACTCACCTTTAACATGGTATCAATAGAGTTTGAAGCAAGATCAACGAATCGATCACTGGAATTTAACCATTTGTAAGAATATATCAGTCAAAGAGGCAGAATAAGTATAAATGAAAGACAACATACAACCAGTGCCTTTACTTCATATAAGTAAAATGACTTCCACCATGTAATAATGACGTAATCCACACCATGTACCTGCAATCCTTGAAGCATCCCCATGAATACAATAACAGGATTCCAGTTTGTGATCCGCAAACAACTTTCCTGCCATTCTGATCTCCCAACCCAAAAATGTGAACATTAGATAACACTTGTCCCAACCACAGTGTACTATTCAATACAAAAGTAACAAATAAAGACATTAACAAATTGCATGCTTGGCGATGAAGTAAAATAATTAAAAGTTGCTTTTTAGTATAAAAAATACCTCTTTAATATTTTGAGGTGTTTGGAAAATGTATAAAGTACTTTGAGTGACAGCAGAAATAGAAAATATAATGTTAATAAAAAGTATGAAATTAGGACATGTTTGGTCTGTACAAGTATTTTTTTGTTTTCGTTTATTATTTTGGCTTTTACTTACAAAAATATCACCTAGTTTAACTTTGTTATTTTTTCTTAGTGTTGTACAGAAACAATAGTTATATAAAACTTTGATAACAATAAATAAAAAAATAAATAAAAAATGTGTCATTTTTGTAATTGAATATGTAATCAGAAAATGAATATAAAAAACGTTTTCTCAAACTGCTCGAAGTTAGGACTTCTACCATGAAGCAAGAACAGAGCACAAAAAACATTTTATAAATGTAGTTCCGTAATTGTACTTTTCCGAAGTAACATTTTTTTAAAAAATCCCTAAAAAGCATAAAAGTTCACAGCAGAATCGCGCACACAGTGACTGTGATACCTTCATTAAAACCACAGACAACAGCTCATCTTCAGAAAATTCAGATTGGGCTTGGACCTGTTAGTAAACCAGGAAAGTGTGGGTCAAAATTCAAATGCCGATAAAGAGCATTTATTGGTTTATGTTTTAAAAGGAAACACAAAACATAAATATGCAACTTACTTTATTTCGTCGAAGATTGCAAACAGAAAGAGTCCCGTCTCCACTTAATAACAAAAGGAAATCGAGGAAAAAAATTATTTAGACTACAGGGTAAGTCAGAAAAGGTAGAATTTGAAACAACATATTGTTATTCGTGAAGCACATGCAAGGATTTCTTGACTGTGATACATACTATATAGCAAGTACCAAATAAGTAATATTTTTGCAAATTACAGTCCCACATAGTCACACCTTTCCACAAATAAAGTGTATCTAGGACATGCTTTGCTTGAGTAATAACTAAGATAAAAAAGATTGATCACTACCTTTGGACATGCTAATACTAATAACTGATTTGTTCTAATATACACCAGCTTATGCTAATAGCTTTTTGACTGGACCAGCAGCCAGCTAGTCAGTGACAACCACTAGAACTAGACAAACATAATCTTAATACAGAAGTTGTTATCAACATTGAGCCGCAACCGCGAGAAGTTTTTCTTTAATTTCTATTTGGCAAAATCAGTTCGAAAATAAGACGATATCTTGCTGGTATTGTTTCTTTTAAATGCAACACTGACTATGTATGAGTACACCAACAAGAAGATTTTGCAATTATGAATCAAATTATCAATTGAGCATCCCCTTCACCAGGTCCAATATGTTGAAAAACATTTTTACAGTCAGTACCTAGTGCCAACTAGGGTAATTGGTTCTATCCATTCATTTCATGTAGGTGAAGAAGTTACGGAATTGCCTACCTTGTGGCCAATAGTTTCATTGCATCAGATGCAAAAGTAATGTCTGAAATGTAATCCTCGTGGGCTTCAAATGAATTGCAACAAGAACGTTCTCGGGTATCCCAAACCTAACACCAAATGAAAACAACTGAGGAAACAACTATTGCCTGATCTCTTTCATAATTAAATTAAAAGGTTGCTTGTGTGTAGAGGTTGCGAAGGTTGAAAACCATTGAGTAAGTTATTGTCTAAAAGTGAATAAATATCAATGCCAAATGTTATCAATGAACCCCGCAACATAATCTAGACTTCAGAGCAAAAGCTAATGCTACAAATGTGAAATGAAATTAACAAGTTACCTTAATACAACCATCATCGTCTCCTGAAGCAACGGTTGACTCAGTCAAGTTTATCAATCTATTGACTGCAGCCCTAAATAAAATAAAAAAACAGAAATTACAAAGCTATCTGCACATACATAATTATTTAAGCCAAATCATGGCAAATGAGTCATAGAAGCAAATCTACTCACTCATGGGCATTATCAAGTCGGGCAATGGTAGATCCAGTTTCCACATCTGTAGCCAGTATCGAGAAATCGGGAGAACCCGTCAACACCGCTAAAACACACATTACAATAAGCATTTCAAATTCAAAGCCGTCCAAATGAAATCATCAATAACAGAAACAGAATAATGATAAAATATAAAACAAAATGAAGACGAGGACCAAGAGCTATAAAGTGCATTACCACGTCCACCGTTGATGAATCGAGCAGCTCTGCAAGACTCGGTGTGAGCATGAACTTCCAACACCCTGGAATTTAGACAAATAAAAAATTATTGCAATGTTGGGTTAAAGGCACCAGCTATTGTATTAATATAGTGATGACAATAACAGACCGGAAGCAACATGAAGCCGATATTCACGAGCGTTTCAGTATCCAATAAATATTAAAGAAAGGGAGTTTGTAATTTATACCTCACTGGGTCGCTATTAGTGTTATCCGAGCTATAACGATACCTGCAAGACACATGATTCACGAAAACCATTACTATAAATGCAGCAGCAATGTAAACAACTCTTAGAAAGTGTGGTTGGGCTCATATTTGTCCCCACTTATAAACACATGTTCAGGCAATATTTGTCCATGTGGGACTCTTTAACAACAACAACAACAAAAACGATAACAATGTTGCTTCATGGAAGACTACGTGGAAAACAACTTACAAGTGAAGGTCTCCGTCTATGAGTCCTGTAGCAACGAGATTTTCAGACGGATGAAAATCAATGTCAAATGCAAGTTTCCCCAAATTGATTTCCATTTCTGCAAACAACACACAGGAAGAGAAAAATCAGATAAAATATAGTGTATGTGCCTACACTATATGCATTCAAATAAATTTCTTCATTCTGATATCATGTGAACGCAACAAAGAGCATGCCTGAAAGACACACGCTTCAGGTTCTTAAACCCTAACTAAACCCTCCAAAAAAACAAGACACGCACTTCAGGTTCTTAAACCCTTGAAAAAAACAGTGCAACTGTATAACCCAATTTGACACTTTCACGTTTATTATTATAACATGAACACTTATACCATAATGATTTTTTTTATCTTGTGTAATAGAGATGAATTATATGATAAATGTATTTCCTAATGCCAATAATGACTTAGGACCTGTTTGGATTGGCTTGTTTGAGCTTATCTGGTGACATGAGACTGTTTGGCAGAACTTATGACATGTTAATAGGTTGTTTTCAGCTTATTTTTCTATAAGTTGTAGCTTATAGAAATAAGCTATGGCTTTATACAAAAACAAATTTGACTTTGTTTATCTTGTGTAGTAGAAATAGCTGCAAATTAAGGTGTTTATAAGCACTTGTTAATTAAACTTGATTGAATAGTTGTATGTAGAATTTTAAATTTTGTATTTAAACGTAATGGAATAACTATGAAAACACACTAACAGTGAAATCCACTCAATTATTGAACTTGAAGAAGAAGAAAAAACTGAAATTGAAGGAGTAGCTGTGACTGACCAATGAGAAAAGAGGCGGAGAACAGTGAATGACGGATGCCGGAGAGAACACGACCGCCGGAGGTTTCTCTGGTATGAAAGACGCGGCAGAAAGGTGCTACGAGAGGAGCATCCCTAATGTTTTTATTATTTTATTTTTCAATTACCAGATTCCTATATTACCCTCGACAACTCAATGTAAAACACCTTCACATTCTTTGTAAATTTTTATTTTCTATTTTATTTTAAATAATAAATAAGATACTTCTCCTTTCCAATTTTCAAATACTTTGATTATGCGAAAATTGATTTTGATTAAAAACAAGTACGGTATAAATTGATTGATGATTGGATTCATTATTGTAAAAGTGATTTATGTTGTTTGTAACAAAAAAAAATGTGTGAGGAAAATATTGTTTGTAGGAATAATGTCATCTCATATTAATCTTATTGGAGTAGAGATCTTTAACCTAATAGATTGATGAACGGCTAAGAACCATGAACTTTGATCAACACATCTTGTTCCTCTAGAAGGGGTGGTGTATCTACGTATACTTCGACTATCAGAGTAAGAATGTGAATATTATGTGAGGTTTTTAGGGTAGAAAAGTGTGTATCTCAGTAAAGGCTATGAGGTAGCCTTTAAAGTATGGCAATTAGGGTTTCAAAATCCCATATCCCTAGTTAGGACAAATGTCTCCTCGGACACTTGTGATTATATTAGATGAGGACAACATAAGATCTGAAATAGATGATACATATCCCTTTGGCGATCCCACTTTGGTGTATTTAGGACGAGTCATTGCGATGATCCGCATATTAGCTGGTGACTTGGGATAACATGTTCATTTAGTCGTTGAGTCTGGTCCAGTCGAAACAATTGTTTCTAGAACCTTTAGTTAACATAATCAAATAATGGGGTGTGATTAGCCCTTATTTCGTATCACACTTTCCTTTCTTCTACCTCTATGGAAGCCTCTCATGAAGTGAATTTTGCTGTATTGGCGAGGTTTTGGAGAATGGGTTGTTATCATAGTATTTATTTTTGTTTTTCGGCCCCCTTCAGTTGGTTTAAACAATGAACCATCTTTGAAATATATCCTCGTGAAAAATATATTTTTAAATATATATTAAATAGTTAAAAAAATAGATTAAATCAGTACAGCATCTCATACTAAAAACAATAAAGTATTAAAATTTATATATACAATCTGATATAATTTTTTGATTTGTTTTTAAAATTAAACCAAAGCGGAGGAAATTTTATATATAAGTTTTAATACTTTATACTATATTTTGCATTAGTTTTTGGATCGGTTTTGTGGTTTTGATTTTGATTATTTAAATGAGCATTCCCAACTAACAGCATGCAATATTATGCAATTAAGTCTACAGCAAATAAAATATGGTTAAATATATTTTTGGTCTCTATAAATATACCAACTTTTCGTTTTAGTTTCTCTAAACTTTTCCTTCAACTTTTAGTCCCTATAATATTTTCAATCACTACTTTTGGTCCCTATTTTTAAGTAAATTTTTGTATTTTTTAATGAAATTGTGCATAAATATGTAGAATATTGTAAAAATCATTCAAAAAAAAAAAGAATTTTTTAACAAAACATAAATTAAATATGAATTTTTTACCACAAAAATATAAAAATTCATATTTATTTGATGTTTTGGTAAAAAATTCTAATTTTTTTTGGAGAGATCCTTATAATATTATAAATTTTTTTGCAAAATTTTATTAAAAAATATGAATTCTACATGAGTTTAATAAATGTAAGAAGCAAATTAGATGTTGGTGATGCACAATAAGATATAATAAACCTCCATTATCCAACGGCTCCTTTTTAAAATAAAAGATTAAACGGTTAAATTAAAAAATTTAATAAGGTGTACGACGGACAACGTACAATGTTGATCCACTCTACACATTTATAGTTAAAGTTAATAGACTCGGACTAAAAGAGTTAATGGAAATATATTTAAAAGACCAAACGGAAATTTTTTAAAATTAAGGGACCAAATCGAAAAAAAAAATAAGTTAAGGAAATATTTATGTAACTAAGCCTATATTATTTCATGATAAATTGAATACTTTGTTGTAACATACAACCTTTATGCTATTGCATTTACATAAATGCTAATTTTTTTCTTTCACCCGTGAATGCTCAATGATAAAGTTATCTGTGAACCTAGTCATTAATTTCGAAGACATACTATGGTTAATATTTGGATGTGTCCTGAAATCTTCGTAAGTATATATGCATACTTTTGTTTCTGGGAGAGTCCCTTTCTATAAGTTGAGAAGTTTTATGTGAGATTCCGATTCTACTAATCATACCAGCTTATAAAAAAATGACAAGTTCAATTTTGTAAATTGACAAAATAAGGGGACTAAAATTGCTGATTTAGAAATAGAGTGATCAAAATACAAAAATTGTTAAATTAAAGGGACCAAAATTGCAAATTTATAAATAGGTGGACCAAAATCCATAAATTGTTAAAATTAAGGGATCAAAATTACAATTAAGCCAAAAATAATCTAATGGTTAATGGCTTGCATGTTTGCCACGTAACCTAAGCCTAGAAATGTTGTTCTTCAGCACTTGATTTTGATTGGTTGCGCTTTCATAGCCATCATTGTCGAGCAAAATTCCTTCTTTTACTTTCTAAGTCAATAACTGCATTTTGTGGCACCTGTGGATTTGCTTCTTTGCATTTTTAATTTATCTTATACAAATATTAAATTTGTCAGTCATAATCAAGATCAGGAGTAACCAGCACAAAAATAAACATAAATAACAATGCAAAAGCTTTAAAGAGATTATATTTGGTGTCATCATCTGGCTCTTGTAATGGCGCTGGTGCTGACACTAGTAATGGAGAATTTGGAGTATAACTTGGTAGTGTCTTTGAACTTTCACTTCTTGGAGCTAGATTGGAAACCAAATTCTCTAAAGCATTTGGTTTAGCAGCATCAACTACAATATCACATAACAAACATGAATTCAGACTAACTACATATAGAAATAGAATTAAGCAATTCATTATTTCTTAGGCTTTGTTTGGATTGATAGAACATAATTGAGCGGAGCATAAATGAACATAACAGAATGGAGCGGAACGAAATGGAATAATCTATTCCATTGTTTAGATATTTTATGATGGAGAGAATTTTTTTTACCGTTACATTGTTTGAATTGTCGGCGGAATGGAATGAATTATAACTTTCTACTTCAATTTAACCCTTCTTCAAAAATACCATTATATAAAATTAAAGCATATATCTTCCATTAAAATGATTACAGAATATATAAGAAACATTTGACTTTTTTTATTCATTGCATGAATGATGTATTTGGTCTATATTCTAGACAAGATACATCAATTAATCTTAAATGTCAAATTTTTGTTATAGATAGGACCGGAGGAAGCAGTATTAATCAGGGTTATGTTTGAAGAAAAAAAATGCATATTAAAAATTGAAAAAGAGGTTATATTTAGGGACACATACATACACGGAGAGACATGTATGGATTAAAATTAGGATTTAATTAATACGTGTACAATCTTCTTCAAAAAAATTAATATGTGTATAATAATGTAGCATGATTTTATACACATATCTAATGATGTGTTGTCACATCATTTTATATGGTTGAAAACAATGAGTTATCGTATGTATTAATTGATGTAGAAACCCAACAGTGGATGTATGTTTAAAGGGTCATGTTAACTTAGGGCACAAATTAAGGATCTAAATAAAGAATTAAAACATAAGTCTTGTGTTGAAAAAATAAGTTTTTAAAATTTCAAGACATGAATGCACAATTTTCAAAATTAAGTTTTCACATTTGACATCTAAACTTGTGCCTCAAGTGTATAAGTTAGCATTTCCCATGTTTAAAATAACTTTACAATTAGTGTATAGAAATTAAATTCTTTTTTCTTATTAATATATAATTTTAACCACTAAATTTACATTTACTTCTGCCCAATAAAAAAATAAAATCGTTTTTTTAATAAATAATTACAGATTCAAGTATTTTATAACTAGGATCTCTAAAAAAAGTATTTATCACTGTAAATTCAAAAAAGTATCATTTATATTATATACACTGTTCATAGTCTTTATAGACAAAAGACAGAGAGTAAAAATATGACAAAAAAATTAGAGAGTGGAAAGATTTTTTTTAGTTTACATTATACTCTCTCCGTCTCAAAATAAGAAAGTCTTTTGTTTATTTCAAATATATTAAGAAGAAAGTGAAAGAGAGAGAAAAATGGTTGGAAAAAATGAAAATTTTACAAATAACTCATATATTTTGAGATGGAGAGAATATTATTTATCTACAAAGAAATGACAGTGCATTTGATTTGGTGTGGCATATGAGTAATTAGTCAAAGCGTTAGAAAATGAGTTCAATGTTATGCGTTTTGACTTCATGGGAAATAAAAGTCTACTACCAAAGAAAATAACAGTATTAAAGTCCTTTTATGATAAAATTAATAGCATTAAAATTTAAAGGTCAAATGTCACCATTCAATGAGACGCATGTGTGTGATTCAGTCTTGGCCTCTTGGGTGAGGAGGTGCAAAGCAAAAATTTTAGGGTGTGCAAATAACATAAAAGTTACATTATTAGTGCAAATAGCAAAAACTCAGGGTGTGCACACCTGGGTCCGAGGTTGGTGTCTCACTAAACGTAATAAAAGAAGAGCATAATTTACTTACCAGGGGATGGAGCAGTAGTACCAACATGCACTGTATCGTGAATATGAAATAACCATGTTAGTATCAAATAATGTAAACATAATTATCAATATATAAACTTGACTCGTTAAAAAAAATTCGTATAAGCTTAGAAGTTAATTGAATGGTTATAAAAAGCAGAGTTAACATTTTACATTGACCAAGGGAGGGATACTCCACAAACAGCGAGCAATTTGGCTGTGTTTGTGACATCAAATGGAAAATTGTGGATTTCCAATTTAATATCACAAATGCAACCGTAAGAAGTAGCTATAATAGATTCAATAGCAGAACAACATGAATCATATGGTTGTGAATTGTGGTCTACATAGTATGGTTTACACTCATCAACCATATCATTTATAATTGATATACAATATGTGGTTGGAAACGGCATGAAGCCATTGCATTTGGACATCAATACAATTAGAAATGCCAAAATAGTGATCACTTTTGCCATCGTGCTTCACTCACTCAAAGTCTCAAACGAAGGTAAGAGTGTGGAACTATTTTGGTTTGTTATATATGTAAATTTGTTTTTTAACAAGTGTTATATTGCGATGAAGAATTCATTTTGTAACTGAACACAATTTAATAGGCAGCAATAATCCCTTGTATTTCGTTGTTGGAGAAAATAATGGAACTGAACACGTTCACATTACGTACACTAGCCTATCACAAACTCACACGTTTGCAAAATTTAATTTCATTATTGTTTTTTTAAAATTAAAATTAATTATGGATTTTTTTTTTGAGAGAATTAATTATGGATAATGACCATCACAATTTTAACAAATTTCTACGGATAACTATGAAATTAATTAATTTGTTAAAAAAATTACGGATAATGTTCATCACATCTCTAACAAACTTAAAACTATGAAATCAATTTATTTGTTTTTTAAAAAATGACTTGTCAACTAACAATATATGAAAGTTGAAATACAACAAAATTTCATAACCGTCCTCATATTATAATATATGAAAGTTGAAATACAGCAAAAATTCATATCCGTCCTCGTTAAAACTCATGATCTCCTTAATTTTATGTGCATAATGGTCATTTGGCAAAATTCAATCCAATTGTTTCATAAAAAACATTAAAATTAATTATGGATAATGATCATCACAACTGTAATAAATTTTTCACAGATAACTATGAAATTAATTAAATTGTTAAAAAAATTATGGATAGTGGTCATCACAACTCTAACAAATAATATATGAAAGTTGAAATACAACAAAATTTCATAACCATCCTCATTAAAACTCACGATTTCCTTAATTTTATGTGCATAATGGTCATTTTGCAAAATTCAATTCAATTGTTTCTTAAAAAAATTAAAATTAATTATGGATAATGATCATCGCAACTGTAACAAATTTTCACGGATAACTATGAAATTAATTAAATTGTCAAAAAAAATTACGGATAGTGGTCATCACAACTCTAACAAATTTTCACGGGTAACTACGAAATCAATTTATTTGTTTTTTAAAAAATAACTTAAAAACAAATATTATGGAACTATCCACGGATATAACAAATTTCCACACATATTTCTTTTCGGAATGCAAAATTAATAGCTCTTTGAAATACTTTTAAAACTTTGTCAAAAAAAAGAAATACTTTTAAAACATTATTTGTTTTTTTTCTCTAAAAAAACATTATTTGTTTTTTAATTAAAAAAATTATGGATAATGGTCATCACAACTCTAACAAATTTCCACCCATAATCGAAATCCAACAAAATTTCATAATTGTCCTTCTTAAAAGTCAATATATATTATCATGATTATCTTTCCGATTCAACACAACAAATTTAAATATATACTTTTACTATTAATCTACTACTATAATAAGAAAATAAGAAAATCTTACTCCAGTAAAATTTCATAATTATCCTCGATTAAACTTATAATCTTCTTAATTTCACGGGTTCAATCGTCATTTTACAAAATAAAAATCAAATTTACTCATTTTTTTAAAAATTATTATATATATTTTTGTTTATCTTCCTAGCCTAACTAATTCCTTATGTATCGTCATTTTCAAATTTATCACTTCAAGTCAAACTAATTCTCTATATCGTCATTTTGTATATTTATCACTTCCGAGCCTCTATATCGTCGTTTTGTAGATCTACCACTTCCAAGCATAACTAATTCTCTTGGTTTATCACTTCGAAGCCTAAATCTCTTGGTTTATCACTTCCAAGCCTAAAAAATGTCAATTTATTTCATCTTTCTTCTCCTTATGATCTGATTTCATTTATCTTATATATTTTTAAAAAAATTGTTTATCACTACAAAGCCCACAACTAATTCCCTATATTTTGCAAATAAAAAAGTCAAATTGTTTCTTCTTTCTTCTTCTTATTATTTGATTCTCTTTATTTTTTAAATAAATTGCACAAAAAATACTCGGTTAAGGTTCTAATACCCGGATAGGCTTTTAATGTCACTAATAATAGGAAAACAATTTATGTTGTTTTCAAAATTTAAACATATCAAACTTTCTCATATCGGCATACATAAAATTTGATTTTGGAGATATGAACATATAAATTTTACAATGAGTGCGGTGTAAATATTTAACGATATTTTGGAGAAACAATACAATAATGTTAATATTTTAAAAATAGTCACGAGTTTTTCAAACTTTATCATATCGACTATCACATATTGTTATATAAAAAATTTCTTCTGCATATATAAGCTTATAAAATCATCAACGAGTGTGATGCAAATATTTATCGGTGTTTTAAATATAAAATAAAAAGTTATTTAATAGAAACACTACATTGATGTTGAAGTTAAAGTGTATTAGAAGTTAAAGATCCGTGAAAGTTATATGTGGATGGCTTGTCTTAATTTGTGACTAAGATGAATCAAAATTTAAAAGTAGTACTTATAATGACACTTTGAGATTACTTATATAGTGGGAGGTTGGATGAGTTCGAGAAAAAAAATTGATTTTCGATCTTAAAAAAAAGATTTAAATAAACTTTTTGGAACAAATTATTCTATTAAACAAAATAAGAGCATATGAGAAAAAAAAAATATCACAAAGAAAAGAGAAGAATTAAGCCTATGTGTAAAATAATCCCATAAAAAGAAAAGTACACCAACTAATCCGGCACCAACTTCTCTTCGATATCTTGATTGCTTGTCGAAGCTTCACCATCGAACGGTAAAATCTCTCTAAGTTCATAAACTCGATCTAGCTTGTGAGTCGAACTCATTTAAATCTCTTCAAAACCTAAGTCAAACTTAATTGACTGCATTTATTGTAGCATGTCGAAAATACTAGTTAACAATAGGCTACAATTGATCGAGGCGTGTATCCCACGTAAATGAGACGTTTACAAGAAAATATTTGACTCCGCACCGCTGCAACAATTACCGCAACGGTTTGTCTGGCTACGTGTGGCCGCTATAGCGTTGCTATCGACGCCTATTGATTACTATGGAATAAACAATTAAAGGATGATCTGTTCACAAATATTACTACATAATAAAACAAAAAATACATCTCAGCAAAAACTAAATCGTAATTAAGTAATTTTATAGTTTTGAGTTTGCAAAACATATTTTGAAGAAAAATTAATCGTTTTTATTTTTTTTATTTTCTCTCCGTTAAAATAGATTTTGAGCGCCTAAAATCCAAAAAAATTCAAACATCACTCTTTGCTCCTTACACATTCTTGATCCAGCACGAGACAACTAACACAATTTCGTTCTTTACACATTCTTGGTCCAATACCATTCAACTTCATCTTCGTAGTCTTGATCCAGTTCGATTTGACTTCAGCTTCGTTGCTCATACAATGTCGACCAAATACACTTCATCTTCTTAATTCAGTAAGTCAATTCGATGTAATGTAGTAGGTTTTCGTAGATTTTTTTTATTGTAGTTTGTTTAAGCTTTTCATTATTATAATCAAATGAGTTGTTTTCCGTTATCGATTAGGATATTTAATTACTTACCTTTATGATCAAACAAGATTGGAATAATGAATGAATAACTTACCTGAGTTAAGTATATGTTGGTTGTGAATTGATGAACATTGATCGAGTGAATTGATTCGATAAAATTGATTATGACTAGAGGTGAGTTGAAAATAAAGTGATTTATGTTTATACATTTATGAAAAGCGAGTTGAACTATAATTTGATGTGTAAAAATCGATTCTAGAATCAAAAATTATACATCATAATTTCAAGTAGAGTCAATTTTAGAAGCAAAATAAATTCTATTCGAAAATAATCAAGCATATCATAATCAATTATACACATCAAAAGTCAATTCTAACCCCTCTAGAAGTGAAAGCTACCTGTTTGTTTATAGTCTCAGCTAAAAACTTAATTACTGTATTTATTATTTTCTGAATATTACAGGTCATGGCACTGTCTTCCGAATCATTTACTATTTCACCCAATGCAACATGGTATATTCTCTCTCATACTTTCATTGTACTTTTATTCTCTCTTTTTCTCTATTATTATTGTCCAATAAAAAAAGAGGAAAAAAGATTGTCACTAAAGTTGTTTGATTTTGGTTGTCAAAATATCACTCCTCTTTATTTTTAGTCGTGTCCCTTTCATATTAATTATTTGTGCATCAATCAA
>Ga0315913_1001834_pt1 | contig 24207 bp, 22 predicted proteins | sample MpolsnodulesMG_FD_207736 | JGI IMG/M metagenome (GOLD analysis project Ga0315913, IMG submission 207736) | Medicago polymorpha root nodule microbial communities from Los Angeles, California, United States - small nodules | ecosystem: Host-associated > Plants > Roots > Nodule | place: USA...
TAGCATTTGCTTTCCCTAACCCTCCCTCTCTCTCTCTCTCTCTCTCTCTCTCTCTGTGCTTTACCAACCCATGCCCATTAATCATCGTTGATTCTTCAATACTTACGCCCTTCAAGTTGATGCATGTAATACATTGTAAAGACTCAAACTTTCAACCTAGATTTCATTTTTTCGTTCTATAATTCATCTGGGTCATTCTTTACTTGCCCCAGTTTCACTAAAATCCTAAAGGGTCTTGAGAAGAGGGTTCAATTCAAGTGTACTTCTTTGTGTACTTGTTTTTTGAACTGGTTTGTGGGGTAGGTTTCATTTCTCATTTGAAAGTGACAAAGTAACAAAACCCCATTTGGAAAAAGTAAAGATTTTTGTCAAAAGATGATTCAGTTATTGTTTTTGGTGATTATTGCTGAAGGTGTTATGGCTTTTCTTATGATGGTAAAGATAGGTCCATTAAGGGATCTTGTGATGAAGAGTTTGGATCAACTCAAGATGGGGAAGGCACCAGCTACTGTAAAAACAATTGCTGGTACAATGTTTGTGATTCTTCTTTCAAGTCTTATGAGTCTTGTTAAGATCCAGAACAAAGGTGCTAAGCTTGGTACTATGTCACCTATGGATCAAGTTCTTTGGAGAACTCACTTGCTTGAGGCTTATCTACTTGGTATGTTCATGTTCCTTTTATCTTTGTTATTTCATTGTTTTAATGCTTATAGATTTATTTTAGTTTAGTTTTGTTAAGTTAGGTTAATTTTCAAGTTGTTAAGTTAGGTTAATTTTACATGAACTAAAAATTGCGATTTTTTTTGTAGGTTAGTTTTAATGCTGTTAAGTTAGGTTTATTTTCAATTTGTTAAGTTAGGTTAATTTTCAAGTGTTAGAAAGAAGTTTCAATGTAAGTTAGGTTTATTTAAGGTTTAATGTTCTTATGTTGTTAAGTTAGGTTTATTTAAGGTTTAATGTTCTTATGTTGTTAAGTTAGGTTAATTTTGAAGTGTTAGAAAGAAGAATTAATGTGTGGCTGGTATGTGTTTTATTTAAGGTTTAATGTTCTTATGTTTTTGTTTTTGTTTTTGCTTTGTTGTTGAAGTTGTTTTAGAAAACTATATAATCTTTTAAGTTTAATTAGAAACTCTAACGTAACGGTCGTTATTAAGTTGATTTTGGAAATGGACATATTAAAAGTTCGTTTTTTGACTCACTAATCCGCTTACAGCATATGTCATTTCCTTTATTTATCTGAATTTATTATTTGATGTCGTATTTGGCGCGGATTGGCATTGTATATGCGTTATTTTCGTATAGCAGTTATAGCTCATAATTGTAAATCTGCCAGCTTTGGTGTTTGGTTTTTTTATGATTCTGATTGAAAACACCTTTATGACATCACAATTACATATTTATCTGTTTGAAATTATCATGGCTCATGACAATGGCCGTGTTTATAAAATAACCCAAAATGCAATACCTGAACGACGAGGCTGCGTAGTGCGCAAAACATTAACCTCATAGCTCCCAAAATAATTGAAGTCAGATCAAGAATATATGAGCAGACCCACCATTGGAAGTTTGCAATGAAACCAACAGGCCGGGGGCTAGTGCCTCCATCCTTCATTCTAGAAATTTCTATCCCTGTACATTGCCAATTTGTCCACCAATACTGAACTTGTAAGCTCATTTTATGTGCTGAATTATGAAACCTATACTTACGAATTTGTCCATCAATAATACCGCTGTGATATATGTTTCTGTATTCTGGTGTAGTATCCCAACTTGGCGTTGAGGTGAATGAACCTTACTCTGATGAGCTAAAGCCTAGCTCTATCAAGAATATAACTTCAACAAAGGGAATCTAGTACCATCATTGTTCACTCTTTAGTAATTTTGAACCTTGTGATTTGCCAATCTGTCCATTGATTTTGACCCTGTTACGCTCTTACAAGCATTAAAAAGGCCACAACTTTCGGCGATGTTAGGATTAAACCCACCACGCTAAATCTAGCACAATGAAGGCGGTCCAAATTTGCCGCGATTAAGGTGGCCAGGGATGAACCACAATTAAGGCGGAATTATAGAGTGATGTTTAGCAGCAGATATCCCCGTCGAAAACAGCTAGACTTTGATATGGTATATACAAATGTTATTTAGTCCCACATCGTACGATGTTGAAAGCTGTCGACAGAAGAGAGAGCATAAAATAACCTTCAATTCCAACGTCTCAACAAGCTTACATAGACGGGGTCAATGGATGATCAAGAAGGTCCATGACCTAGACGAGTGACCTCCATTGCACTTAGGAGGGTTGCTGGTCTAAGGCCCACCCAAGTGGTGGTGCCTACGTCATAATTTGTGATAGTGGGGCCGGCATTCGTGCGGCCCCTTCAAGCCAAAATAATGTTTTTTTTAATTTTTTTTAATTTTTTGGTCTAGTAGCCTAGTGGAGAAGTGGGGAATCCGGTTTTCGAACCCCGACCCCTGCAAATAACGTCCTTGGTAGCTACCAACTGAGCTACACTCATGGGCATGTTTTTTAAATTGTGAAAAGGAGTTACATATTTATTCATTTGTTAAATTTTCCATATCGGCTTCCTACCGTTCCTTTTTGGTCGGTACCGATGGCACATTGTTGGCAGACCTCCTACGAGGATCTTGTTAAATACTTGATTTTTAAATTTTGTGTCTGTGTAGTATTATATCGTACAATGTATCTCGGCTTCTTAGAAATCAGGTAGGTCATAAGGAACGACTCTTATTGTTATATTCCTCGAACATGCCTAACATTTTAGACAATAAAAAGGCCTAAAGGCAATACCCGAATGATGAGGTTGCATAATGCACAAAACATTAACCTCACATTGGTAGCACTAGATTCTACAACATCCTAATGTAAGTCTATCCGCAAAGAAGGTGAATGACGTTGTATTGAGTCTCAATCCGATTGCTCCCAACTTAATTTAAGTTATGATCAAGAATAGACGAGCAAACCCATCATTGCAAGTCATCTAGGAGCCCAACAGTCCATTCGGGTGAATGGACCTGACTCTGATGGGCTAAAACCTAGCTCTATCAAACTGAATCTAGCTCCAATGATGTAAACCTAGTGCCATCATCCTTCACTCCATACATTTTGAGCCTTGTGATTTGCCAATTTGTCCACCGATTTTGAACTTGTTACACTCTTTTGTGTGTACTTAGTTGTGAACCTATATTGTGATTTAAGAATTTGTCCATAAATTTTGAATTTTGATCTATGTTTGTGGATTCTGGTGTAGTACCCCAACATGCCAATGAGGTGAATGAACCCTACTCTGATGAGCTAAAACCTTGCTCTGTCTTGTTGAATCTAACTTCTTTTTTATCATCATGCTGTGAAAAGATGTATTTATAAGTTGTTTTTGCTCTGTTATTATTGAAGTTGTTTCAGAAAACAATATAATCTTTTAAATCTAATTAGAAACTTTAACGTACCGGTCATTATTAAATTGCTATTGGAAATGGTCATATTAAAAGTTCCTTTTGCCAATCATTAATCTGCAAACAGGATAGTTCGTTTCCCTTATTTATCTGAATTTATTACTCGATGTCTTATTTGGTGCCGTTTGGCATTGCATATGCATTATTTTTGTAAAGCAGTTAAAGCTCATAATTGTAAATCTGCCAGCTTTGGTGTCGGGTTTCTTCATGATTCTCATTAAAAACACCTTTATAACATTACAATTACATATTTATCTGTTTGATATCATGGCTCATGACAATGGCTGTGTTTATAAAATAACCCAAAATGCAGCACCTGAATGATGAGGTTGTGTAGTTCACAAAACATTAACCTCATAATGGTAGCATTGGACTCCACAACATCGCAACCTTTTCCTATCCGCTAAGGAGCTGAATGATGTTGTATCGAGTCTGTTAGAAACTGAGTTCACCATAGATGAATGTTAGAGAAGCTTGAAAAACTCAAAGAGAAGTGAGAGAAAGAATCTCTAACTAACTTTGTAACAGAATTGTTATTATGATATTGTTGAATGAGTTACAAGGAGGTACAAGAATGTACAGGCTAAGAGATAGTATGACAACTGTACACAATATGACAACTGTCATTAGCTTGCAATGCAAGACTTAAAACAAGAGAAACTAACTAAACCTGAGATGCTTTAATGCACCAGAATCCTATATATTCTAACAGAGTCCAACCCTATAGCTCCAAAACAATTGAAGTCACGAATAAGAATATATGAGCAAACCCATCATTGCAAGTTTGCAATGAACCCAACAGGCCATTGAGGTGAATGTAACCAGCTATGCTGGGCTAAAAACTAGCTCTATCGATTCTCAATCCAGCTCCAACGAGGGGAACCTAGTGCTACCATCCTTCACACTAGAAGTTTGAACCTTGTAAATTGCTAATTTGTCCGCTGATTTTGAACTTGTTAAACTCTTTTTGTATGCTGACTTGTGAAACCTATACTTTCATTTGTGAATTTGTCCATCAGTTTTGAATTGTGATATATGTTTGTGTATTCTGGTGTAGTAGTATCCCAACGTGCCAATGAAGTGAAGGAACCTTACTCTGTTGAGCTAAAACCTAGCTCAATTAAGTTCGAGTCTAACTTCAACAAGGGGAACCCAATACCATCATCATTCTCTCTTTAGTAATTTCGAACCTTGTGATTTGCCAATCTGTCCATTGATTTTGATCTTATTACGCTTTTACAAGCATCGAAAAGGCCATAGCTCCCGGCGATGTTAGGAATAAACCTACCCAGTTTTATCTAGCACAATCAAAGCACAGGAGGCTGCAATGAAGGCAGTCCAAATTTGCCGCAATTAAGGCGGCTAGGGATGGACTGCATTAAGGCAGAATTTTAGAGTGATGCTTTGCAGGAGATTCCCCATCAAAACAGCTAGAGTTTGATATGGTATATTCAGGTGTAGTTTAGTCCCACATCGAAAGTAGTTGAAAGCCGTTGACAAAAGAGAGAGCATAAAATAACATTCAATTCCAGGGTTGCAACATACTTACCTTGACGGGGTCGATGGGTGATCAAGAAGGCCCATGACCTAGACGAGTGACCTCCATTGCACTTAGGAGGGTCGCTAGTCTAAGGCTCACCCAAGTGGTTGAGACCTACGTAATAATTTGTGGTAGTGGGGCCTGTGTTTGCTGGCCCCTTCCAAGCCAGTATAATGTTTTTTAGACGGGAGTTTAGATCTGCTCCATCTAGGAACTATCCATTTAGTTATGACCTTGACGAGTGACCTCCACTGCACTTAGGAGGATCGCTGGTCTAAGGCTCACCCAAGTGGTTGAGACCTACGTCATAATTTGTGGTAATGGGGCCTGTGTTTGCGGGCCCCTTCCAAGCCAGTATAATGTTTTTTAGACGGGAGTTTAGATCTGCTCCGTTTAGGAACTATCCATTTAGTTGTACGGATGCATGACACGCGGCAAAATAACATCTATGGGCTAAGATTAAAACTTGAAAATTAAAGGTTTTTTTAATTAATAAAAAATGAAGAGAAATAAACACACACGCGATGCTCGTTCCCTCTTCCTTTTTACCTTCACCCCGCCCCTTTTCATCTGCATCACCGCAGCTGCCACCCATCGCCATCCTGCAAATTGTGTTTCTCTCTTCTCTTCTCCCTAAATTGTGTTACCGCCGCCATCACAAACCAACACGTTTTTTTGCCTAAAATTATTCATGTTTCCGATATTTTTCATAACCATTAATTCCGCTTCTGCTGATATTGTATCTTCAGCTTAGGATGAAAAAAAAAACCTTGGTTGCAATATGGACTATAGGATGTTACAGTTTTGTTTGTTTTGCCACGACTTTGTTGTAATACATATGTTGTGATACTAATTTGAATAATTTAAGCTTCATTGAAGAATAAAAATGTCTGATTCTGGTTTTGAAATTTGGGAGACAAGAAGAAAGAAACGCGATTCAGCGATGGGCGGTGCAAGGCGGCGGAGGCGATACAGATGAAGTGAAGAGGAAGAGGGATCGTGAATGGTGTTTGCGAATCTTGTTTGCAGAGAGGTGGCGCGGAGTGTGTGTTTTTTTCAATTGAGAAAACCCTTAATTTCTGAGTTTTCATATCAACCCTTGGATATTATTTTGCCACGTGTCGTGCATCTATTCGCCTAAATGGATTAAATGGATGACTCCCTAAATGGAGCAGATCTGAACTCGTGTACTGGAATTATTTATTCTATTCATTTGTTTAATTTTTCATATCGGCTTCCACCGTGATGGCACATCATTAGTCGATTTCTAATGGGGATCCAGTCAGTTACTTGATTTTTTTTATCTGTGTAGTATTAATCTTACGATGTATCTCGGCTTCCTAGAAATCGAGTTAACTTATTGAGGAAATCATTTATGTAAACTCAGGTAGGTCACAAATTTGAGGATGATTGAATAAGTCTTTCTGTTACATTCTTCAAAATTGCCCAACATTTTAGGCAATGGCCGTGTTGATAACAAAAGACCAAAATGCAATACCTTTGATGAGGTTGCCTAATGCACAAAACAGTAACCTCAGAATGGTAGCACTAGACTCCACAACATCCCAACGCAAGCCTATATGCAAAGGAGGTGGATGGCGTTGTATTGAGCCTCAATCCCATTCCTCCCAACTTAATTTAAAGTTATGATCAAGAGTATATGAGCAAACACATCGTTGCAAGTCTTCCAGGAGACTGAAAGGCCATTGGGGTGAATGAACCTGATTCGGATGGGGCGATGGGCTAAAACCTAGCTCTATCAATCTGAATCTAGCTCCAATAAAGGGATAGTGCCACCATCCTTTACTCCAGAATTTTTTAACGTATTGATTCACCAATTTGTTCATCAATTTAAATTGTGATCTATGTTTGTGGATTCTGGTGCGGTACCTGAACATGCCTACGAGGTGAATGAACCCTACTTTGATGAGCTAAAACCTAGCTCCATCAAGTTGAATCTAACGTTAACAAGGGGAACCCAATACCATCATCTACAGTCTACACTCTAGTAGTTTTGGACCCTGTGCTTTGTCAATCTGTCCAATTTTGAACTTGTTACGCTCTTCAAGTTACAAGCACTATAAAGACCATATCTTTATGCAATGTAGGACTAAAACTACCCCATTGCCCCTTGCACAATGAAAGAGCAGGAGGCTGCATTGAAGGCAGACCAAATTTTCTGCAATTAAGGCAGATTTTCTATAAGTAGATTTGTCTATCATTTTTTAACTGTGGTGCTATGTTTGTGTATTCTGGTCTTGTGGCTGCTTATAGAATATTTTGATTTTGTTATTGCGGTTTTCTTTATCACTATATCAGATTGTTGAGTATTTACTATACACAATATTATTGTGCTCAAATTCTATGATAGATGTTAACTTTTAAGTATATTATTACAGAGACGAAAGCCTTAAGCTTGTATGGACAAGAAAAGATATATTATTACTAGCTATAAACGTGTTAGTGCCTATAAAATTAGTTCATGTATCTGATTCACATGTAGTGTAAGGTATTAAATTGTATAATGTCACCAGAAAAGAATTAAATTATATTTTATCATTTTCCATAACAATCTACAACAAAAATATTGCAGAAAAAATAAAGCCTTAACATGGGATGTTATTTTTGCGAAAAATAACTACAATATGTGCTAAAGTTCAGTGTTTGAATAAATAAAGATAGGCTGCTTCTAATGTGCACAACCCTTACATATCTTGCATGGTGCACAACCATTTTTTGACCATTTGATAATAAAATCCTACCAAATCTATCATAGACCCACCATACTAGATTTTTCTTACCCACATTCATTGAATCTTCCTTTCCCTCTTGGCGATTGAAGAGAAATCACCGCCACACAACCCATAGGAGAGATTTGATACAAAGGTGAACACTGGTGGATGATCAGGGAAATTTAACGGCGTTTCCCATTGAAGCTCCATGATATTTTTGATACCAACAATTTCCCCTATATTGGTTTAAATCATCATCTGTACCAAATTGAAAGGTTTAGTGGTGGTTCTCTGTTAGAAACTTTCAATTTTCAGTTCTTAGCTTTTATGTAAAAATACAAGTGTGGTTCTTAGCATTGAAAATTGTAGCTCCAATAAGAGGTGAAAATGTTAACAATTGAATCTTTCAATCTGTTTTTTGTGGGAAGCATATGAACTGTACAATCTATGGAGCTGTGTGCGTATGTGAAGAAGCAGAGGAACATAGGGAAGATGCTTTAAGAGTGGGAAAGGGACTCAGTGGGAGTGGGTAAGAAAAATCTAGAGTGGTGGGTCTATGATAAATCTGATAGGGATTTTTATTATCAAATGGTCAAAAAGGAGTTGTCCACCGTGCAATATATGTAAGGGTTGTGCACGTTAGAAGCAGCCATAAAGATATTATACATTATAGGGTTATGTTTATCGACTGAGTTCCCAGTCGAAAGCAGCTAGAGTTTGTTATAGTATATACAAGTGTAATTAAGTCCCACATCGTAGGTATTTGAAAGCCGCTGACAGAAGAAAATACATATAATAACCTGCAATACCAACATTGCAACATACTTACCTGGACGGGGTCAATGGGTGATCAATAAGGCCCATGACCTAGACGAGTGACCTCCATTGCACTTAGGAGGGTTGCTTGTCTAAGGCTCACCCAAGTGGTGGAGACCTACGTCATAATTTGTGGTAGTGGGGCCTGTGTTCGCGCGGCCCCTTTCAAACCAGGTTAATATTTTTTAGACTGTAATAGAGTTACTTATTTTATTCATTTGTCAAATTTTTTATATCGGCTTCCTACTGTGACTTTTCTGTTGGTACCAATATCACATTGTTAGCAGACTTCTAACGAGGATCTACTAGCATGATATATTCAAGAGCCAAGGAATTTTTAGAAGGGTAGGGGTAAGGCATTAATAATTATAGAGAAAAGTGGTGAAGAAACAAGCTTCTATAGCTATAGTTTTCAAAGATAATGGTTGTTGTAGGTTTGTTTTAACGAGGTTAAGATATTTACATGTGAAGTGTGTGAGTACTATTTTGTGACGAGTTCAAGTATGCTCCATTCAGTCCATTTATGGTCTGGATGCATGACATGTGGCCAAAAAACAATCAACTGCTGAGGTTGAAAGTTAAAAAATAAATCTGTTTCATAAAAAAAATCACAGATCACCGCTTCCCTCACGACTCACCCCTCTTCCTTTGTGGTGGTATGCACCAACTACTCGCCCCTCTCTTTCAATCACGGTGTCGCCCTTCTTCCTCTCATCACCTCTCTGCCCTTCTTCTAATCTCTGTCTCATCGCTGCCGCCATAACAAACTAGTTCATCGCCGCTGCTACTGTTCCAGATCAAGGGATTATTGCTTTTCAAAACTGCAATGTTTGTTCTTGGTTTGTAATTTTTTGTTCAATCATGAAGTTGCTCCATTCAATCTGATTTTGAGAAAAGGGTGGGATGAACAGGAAGGAGAAGAGGGAACGACGAGGTTCCTTTGTGACAACATCTGATCTGTGATTTTTTTTTTTTATTAAACAGAGAATTATTTTTTAACTTTTAATCTCAGCTGTTGACTGTTTTTTTGCCACATGTCATGCATCCAGACCATAAATGGACTAAATGGAGCATACCTGAACTCTATTTTGACCCCCTCCACAATCAGAGAACGGAGAGTGTTTTGATTAACACATATCTTGATTTCATGTCATGATGATTGTACACATAATGTGTTGTAAATGGTTTGAAATTCCTTCTGTCTGTGTAAGATGTAATTGCTTAACATTAAAAATGAACAATTTCTGAACAAATCTGCTACAAACTTCCAAGTACTATACAGAATGTAAACTTCAAAAGCACACCAATTCTGACATTGATTGAATACTTACATGAAACATCATTAATGGTAACTACGTCTCATGCTTCTTGTTAGAGAGAGATCGAGAAAGGGAAAACAATATTAACAATCTGTACAAAGGCCATATCTTTAGGCAACGTAGGACTAAACCCACACGATTACACCCAAACAATATTTTCCGCATTTCTATAAGTGAATTTATCTGTGATTTTTGAATTATGATGTTATGAATGTACCTTCCGGTCTGGTGCTTGCTTATAGAATATTGTGATTTTCTTATTGTGGTTTTGTTTATCACTAAATTAGATTGATGAATATTTACTGCACAATGAAAGCGCAGGAGGCTGTAATGAAGGCATCCCAAATTTGCCACAATTAAGGCGGCTATGTTTGTGTATTTTGGTTTGGTGGTTGCTTATAGAATATTTGGATTTTGTTATTGTGGTTTTGTTTATCACTAAATTAGATTGTTGGATATTTACTATACACATTATTGTGTTGAAATTCTATGATAGGTGTTTTAACTTTTAAGTATATATTATTACAGAGAAGAAAGCCTTAAGCTCGTATGGAGAGGCAAACATATATCATTATTAATGATAAGCATGTTCGTATCCATTTAATTAATTCACGTATCTAATTCACATGTAGTGGGGCCTGCGCTTGCGTGGCCCCTTTCAAGCCAAGATAATGTTTTTTTGATGGTGTACTAGAGTTACTTATTCTATTCATTGGTTAAATTACTCATGTCGGCTTCCGACGGTGTCTTTTTTGTTGATGCCGATGTAACATTATTAGCAGACTTGTAATGAGGATCTAGTGTGTTGTATTCGACCAGAACTGAATTAAGAAAAGGGAAGGCAAAAGAAATTATAGAGAAAAGTGGTGAAGAAACAAGCTGCTATAGATATTGTTTTCAAATGTGACACAGTGACCAGATAGTGGTTTTTGTAGGTGTGTTTTAATGAGGATGAGATGTTTACATGTGAAGTGTGTCAGTACTATTTTATCCTCTCAGCTACCAAGAGTGTTTAGATTAATACATAGCTGACTTGGTTTCATGTGATGATGATTGCACAATTATGTGTTGTAATTTGTAAATGGTTTTATTAGTTTCGTTCTGACTATGTAAAATGTATTGCTTTACTTTAAAAATGAACTAGTTGTAAACAATCTGCTACTAACTTGGTTTTGTCAGCTTACTCCCATTGCATTTAAGTATTTGATTACATAGTAAGCTAGAGATTATCTTGGTCTTAACTGAATTAAATTGGTCTTGCAGGTTTTACATTATTCCTCGGGTTTCTAATTGATCGAATGCACCATTATCTCCAAAAGCTTATTAATTTAAGGAGTAACATGGGAGCTTCAAAAGAAGAAGTGGAGAACCTCAAAAAAGAAAATGTCGAGCTCAAAGAAAAGGAGGAGAAAGCTTCCAAGGAGATAAAACAGCTGAAGAAAGAACTTTCAACTCTAACAGAAGGTTTGAAAAAGGTAAAGATGGAATCCGAAGAGAAAGACAAGAGAGTTGAGACGGCTGAAGCTCATGTTGCTTCCCTCCAAAAACAAGCTGCAGATTTACTGCTTGAATATGACAGACTCTTGGAAGACAACCAAAATCTTCAGGCTCAAGCAGGGAGGCATAAGAGTTGAGGAATAGACTGAGATACTTTGGTAAAACAAAGTTTTGAGGAGAGAGATCTTACTAGAACCACCCCTAGTTTTGTTGCAAAATCAGCTTTATTTAACAAATGAAAGAAGGGTGTTTTTTTGGTTCTCCCTGTGAAAGTTTACAGATTTTGCAGTCCTCTCAGTTTGTTCAACATTTTCTTATTAAATTGCTTCTTAACAATTGGCCATCTTAGTTTTTTTCTTCACTTCTTTTTTTGTTTGGATCGAGTGGATACATTTTAGTTCAAGGGTTATTGGTGGGACAAATAGATGTCATGAATTAGGAAAAAAAGTTTGAATTTCATCTTATAATTATGCTTCATGGTACATCTTTCTACTCCAATTTATTCCTAAATCGGTGTTATTAATTGAGGATTGTAGATTGCAGGAAGTAGCAATTTGTTCAAATTCGGCTATGCAACAGTGCCATAGCATCACTATAGCTGCTATTGTCAATGTTGTGTTAAGTATCGTATTGCCAAACAATAACGATTATGATTCCTCGAAACACTGCCTGGTTAAGTCACAAAATGCATGTCTCCAAGCTACATATTTTACGGTGCTGAGCAGAGATGCCTTCAAGGTGATGGAAGGTTATATTTCTTCACTTGAATCAATGTAAACCGATGGTTTCCCCTTTCTTGCTATATAATTTCAGAAGTTTGCTGCGTCGAACACCCCTGATCAATTAAAGAAATCGATTATCAGCAATAGTATTAGCATGCTCAACCAAAGTTCATGTTTGAAAAACAGTGTTCATAGTTTTCAGCTGGAAGCACTCTTGAATAGTGACCTTAAACCACCAAAATGCAACCTTTATGTCCGAAAAATGAAATATTAAAGGGAAGTATAAATACTGGATTCAATTACTAGTAAGAAGAAAGAAGGAAATTGAGCAGTGAATGGTTCAAATTGGTAGCCTTGAACTAGGAAAAAGGAGGAAGTAGGAGTGCAGGGGAGTGGGAAATACATTACATATAGTAGTTGAGTCCCACATCGGGCAAAGTAAAATGTGTTGAGAGAAGGAAGTGTATAAAATAACTTGAATGTCTTCATTGTAACATACTTACCTGGATGGGGTCAATGGGTGATCATGAAGGCCCATGGCCTAGGAAAGTGACCTCCATTGCACTTTGGAGGGGTGTTCTCCTAAGGTCTACTCAAGTGGTGGAGCCTACATCATAATTTGTTGCTGTGGGGGCCTGCGTTCGCGCAGCCCCCTCCATATTAGTTATAATTTTTTTGTTTTAATATACATATGGGGCTCTTAATTTACATCTTCCATGGGTGGCAATATGGGCTTAATCTGTTTTGTCGGTCCATTTAGCCATGAAAATTGTTGTTCACACATATAAAAGATCGAAATACCCCTTGACAGTGGTTTCATCGGCAGTTAACGGCTGAGGAAAACAATTATGCAATTTAACCAGAGCATTTCTAGAGGCAATACTAGTCGTACAAATAAACAAGAAAAATAAATACATTATCTTTTACAGTTGTCCATAATTAAATCAATTCGACATTTTGTTAAAATTACATGAATGTTTGAAATTCATCAAAACTTGAAATGAAAGAGCGTCTATAATTAAACAACACATTACATATCATTAAATTAAATCTCTACTGACATTCTACGCAGTTGCAGATGAAACGAACATACATATATAATATATTATCTTCCACCATATTCCTAAACATAAATCCGACGTCGCTATCGTCGCGAATAAGTCAAGGCATATAGCTCGCTGTTTTCCATGCGTATTCATCTTTATTTTCCATGAGCAAATAAGTGACGTGTATATTGATTTTCACCAAGATGCTCAAAATGTGTTAAGTTGTGCCTTCAAATCATCTAGTGAGTCAGTCGGCGTTATCATAACTTTAACTGTCTTTTTGAAAGAAGAGTACCGAACACGGCCTTCAATTTTTGCAACCTCAGACATGTTTCACTTCACAAAAGCTTTATGAAAAAATAATACATTAGGATGAAATTAAACGAAACGTAAGAATCAATAAAAATGTATATGAAATGCGTAAACATTAATAAGGAAGAAATAAGTATGCACTAGTTTCACCACATAAAAGTCATATTATCTTATATTTATATAAATTACATAATGTTAGTTATACATTGGCCACAAAAAATTGGCGTTACAATTTCGTCCCCAAAATATATGTCGCTGTAATTTCTACACAAAAAAAGGACTAACACCGACAAAAAATCACTCATTTATCACCAAGTGATTGGGGAAGATCAAGTGAAATAGAATCTTCTTCATCTTCCGCAATAACTTCAAATTGTTGCTTTGCTTTTCGGGAGTGTCGCACAAAATAGGTTTCGCTTTGTTTGACTCCTTTTTTGGTTGCGATGGTTTCTCTCCCTTTTCAATAATCATGATATCTCGGAACAGATCATGTTGATCCAAATACCCATCTTCCCAAGTCACTGCCTCTTCATTCTTGTGATTGTGACACTCCGTAGATGATGGAAGTAGTGGACAACCATCCTTCAAAAAAATAAGCAAGAAATGATTCGGAATTAAGCCAAGGCACATGATGAGACTTTTTTGCTTAACCGGTGGTGGCAACAATGTATCCCATGTCCGGAAACGTCAACCACTTATCAACATGTGCAATATCACTCATATTTGCGGGAGGATGTAAGCCATTTAAAATGTAGTTATAACGATCCTCACCTGCATATACTCCCACATAATCATCTCTATGATCTTTCAACTCTTGGATAAGATGTCTACGAATCATGATATGACTTTCTTCGGTCAATCACATGAACTCGGCTATAGCCAGAAATCCAAAATGTCCATCGCCTATAACACCCACCACTTTTTCAATAAATGGAACCATGAACTTTGACATACAAACAATAGGGCTCAAAACCGGAATAGACGTTGGAACCAACATAGGCTTTGAAACTGGAATAGGCTTTGGATACCGAGTAGGCGGTGGAAGTGGGGAACGTGATGTTTTACCAAGACGAGCACTTTTTTTTTTTTTAGAAAATGATGAAGTTGTTGGTGACGGTGATGGTTGACTATCCGTATTTTGACAATTAACAACATCCCACTACGAAGGGATTCGACTAGTCGATGTCACTTTTCCTCTAAACCTCGCAGTATCCAATTTTTTCTTGGCTCCCTTGGTTGGTACTTTTTGTGGTGGTGGAGACAACATGGCGGTGTTTGGAAATGGCAACTGCCGCAAAACCTCTTTCATTTCAAGCGTCATTTGAAAAGGGACTTTCTTGAAATGTTCTTGAATACCATTCCACTCATCCTCGACAGAAAAACCATCTTCATTACTTTCTTGGCCCATATATAACCTATTCCAATGATGGTGTATCTCATCCAATAAAATAGGCTTGTCTTCACGGATTTTAGTAGTAATAAAGCATGCACATGGTAGCCCGTACGATGTCCTTTGAACACAACCACAAATTTCCTTGTCCATACACAATGTTCCCCTACAACGTTCCTCTTCCAAAGCAATGTTGTCCAAAACATATACACATAACTCCCTAACCCATAGTACAAAGTGGCTTCTTTGAGTCTATGTTCCTATACAGTAACACTCTAACCAAATGATGTTTGTATCACAGTTAACTGAATCACCAACATATCATGTATTTTCTCCCAACAAGTACCCAAGTCACCCACACTATTGTCCAAATATTTCTTTACTATAGAATGAGCCGATCCTACCCTGTTGGTGGTTCTATAACCAAGATGCAACACATGGTCTGTCCATGCCCTCACTATTTTCACCTTCACTTCATCCAAGGTGGCCATGACATAGGTTAAGAAAATTAGGAAATCACTACAAACATCTTGGAACTCCACTAATGCATTTACATATAACTCTTGAGTGGGCGATTCAACAATAACTTTCCATGCGCTCATTATCTTCTTCACTACATCACCATGTTTCACCTCTTTCCCATTCTTTTTTCCCAATGGATATCTACAGTCTAAGATGCACCTTGCTTTAACATTTTTTTTTGCACATGAAAGTAACATTTCATTGTATAACTTTCGGGGAGAACATATGCAACCGCATTCATCAAAGACATATCCCTGTCAGTCACTTCCACCTTAGGCATATTCATCTTTGACGTAAGAAGTTTACACATCATTTATAAAACCCAAACAAAGTTTTCCTCTTTCTCATGTGTCACAAATCCAAAGCCAACCGAATATGTCAAATCGGTCGAGGTGACCCCCACTATCTCAAACATTGACATCTTGTACATGTTGGTTTTGTAGGTAGAGTCCATAACCAAAACCGTTGGAAAATTGTTAAACAACTTAACAGATGTTGGATGAGCCCAAAAGATATCTTCAATAGTAGTACTTTCACTTTGTGTTCTTGGGAAATAAACATAGTTGTGCTCCTCCAACTTTGAGATTAGAAACTGCAACACCGTCTTGTCACCTCTATTTGACTTCCATATTTGTTGACGTTCATTGTATACTTGTTTGATATTTGTCATGCAATGTTGTCTTTTGCTCTTCAAATTTATCAAAATATTTCTTGGAAGCACCTCGCTCTTGGTCAAGTCACGTACACTCTTCTTGTCATCCTCCTTTAATCTACCGATAAACATGTGTCCTTCTAAAGCCGACAACATCACATGGTTGTGAACTCCATTAAGAATGTTCAATATCCATTCCTTTGTTTGCCTACTAAGATATCCACTAACCATGAACATGCACCCACAATTTCTTGAGCCCGTTGTCTCATGCTTCAGTTTTTTTTTCCGGCACTTTGTGAGCTCCACTCCTTTCACACACTAGTCGCACCAGTGGATTGATCAAACTTGATCTTTGTATAACAATTGTAAATCCCTCCTTATTTGCTTGACGACGTACCGAATTAAGCAAGGTTTCCCTATCTTTCCATTTAACGTCGTCAGAAAAAAACCTAGTTGTATCAACTTCGTTGGCATGAAGTGGGAGGACACCGGAGTCAACATATAATGAAGCTTCAACTTGGACGGAAGCTCCATCAATGTTTGGTTTGGCTTCAACCTTAGGCGGTTTGACATCTCCGGATTTTTCGACAAAATTTGGTTGTCTCTCACAGATCATCTTCCGCGTTCTCAACCATTACTATAATTAAACAACACAAAACTATGAATTAACAACTAACTAATGGATAAACATCAATTGCATAATGAATTAAAACAAAAAAAAAAGTGCAAAGTGGCAGCAACTGCGTTTTTGCCCAGATTTCCTCGGCAGTTAACTGCAAAATCCTTCGGTAGTTAACTGCCGATGTCCCCATGCATGCCTCAACAGTTAACTGCCGATCCCCCCATGTCAGTGCTTAATGTAAACTGACAACAAAAACGCAAAGAACAACAAAAAATGAACGAATTAAAAGTAACAATACCTATTTTTTAACGTCAAAAGTGTGTTGATACCTCCTAGGATTGATGCATTAATGATTTTGGGGCAAGATTTGATGAAAAAATATTGGATTTTGTGTATTTAGATGGAAGAGAAAAGAAAGGTGATGATGAAATAGTGAGTAGGGGGGCAGGTGGTTGTTTCATCTGATGAAACAGCGCCTCGACACTTAACTACCGAGGAATTCAAAAAACTGGCGGCAGTTAACTGCCGAGGGGTATTATGGCCATTTAATGGTGTTTTTCAGCCTTATAACATGTGTGAACAACAATTTTCGTTAGCCATTGACTCGAAGTTTTGAACTCGCTTCAAATAGTCGGCTCACTTTGCTTAACTCGTTGAAAAAATGGGGTGGGCACAGATGGGGCGAGCCGACATGCTTAACTCATTTTTTTTGTTTTTTTCTAATTTATCCTTTTGGATTTATTTTGGTTGTTGGATTTATTTTAGAATTTGTTTTATGTTGACAGTTTTTTATTTTATTTTGCTACTATGATATTGAGTTTGGCAATTTGTTAATTATCTTGTTTTTATCAAGAATTTATTTGCTGTCTATTCTTTTATATTTTTTATGATAAAAACAACATAGTTTTTTTTATAATAGTTAAATTGAAGGAAAAAAAAGCATTAAAAGAATATTGTTTTTTTCTTCTCTCAGATTTTTTTTTTGTTTGGAGGGCCGACTTGCCACTGAACGGGGCATGGTGACATTTTGGACTCGATCACCTAATTTGACTCGTCTCGCCTCGTCCGTTTTAAGCGGGTTTAGATGGGACGGACCTAACGGGGCACGCCGGTCCACTTTGCCATCGTTACTTAAAAATACTAAGGAGAAAATTAGCAGCCCCTAATATATTCAAGAAGAATTCACCATAACAATTATAATACATTGACAGCCTTATACCAAGTTGCTAGTTCTACAAGATTCAAACACATTGTTCTGGACCGGCCAGAAGGCCAATCTCATACTGACACATGGACTAAATGTCCACCGCCTTAAGGCTCGATGCCTGAAGGAACATGCCAATATCAAAGCACCGTTTTACACTCAAGCACGCCTTCGCGCGACAATCTTCATACACATGTCCTCTAACCGTTCCCTAATCACACGCCACAAAATCCGGAGACGGTTATTATCATGCACACCTATATAAGGGTGACTTTGTTTCGCCCTCAAAGTATGATTCACTTTTCACAACACTTTCTACACTCTTTCTCAGTTCCATTACTGACTTGAGTGTTGGAATGCTAACGTGTCTGCAATCACCTTTCGTCCCACCACGAAGATTCATCGCCACTGTACCGGAGCACTTTCCGTCACCGTTCCCTCTCATCCATCCTCACCGGAAAAATCACATATAAATGTGAAAATCATTCACTTGGGTGACAAAGACGATAATGGAGTTGCTCATCTCCTTTCTTTTATTTGTCTATTGTAGTTGCGTTTGATTTGTTGGGAATTATTAAAGGAGTTGGTGATTGAGACAAGTTTATTTCTTTGTTGATGCTTATTATATTGTTCAATAACGAGATTTTAAATCATTAAGGGTGTGTTTGGATTGAGGGTTTACGAGAGGAAGGGATGAGAGGATTTACTTTTCTTTTTTAAATTGTGGACTATAAAACATTTTTTTCTAAAATAAATTAAGTGTGATTAAAGTATTATAGTTATTTATCATGTTAATATGTTAACGTTTTAAAAAATATTTCTTAGTGTCCGTAATTTAAAAATGAAAAGTAAACCCTTCCCTCTCCTCCTAAACCCTCCATCCTAACAGAGATAGTACTTGAGTGACATAGAGTTGAGTGACATTGGTGACATTAGCCAATCATAATGTCACAATGCTCGTGAAAGAGAGAGAAAAAAGACACACCCTAAGAAGACCACTTTGGTTATTTAAGTTTCAAATCAAAATGGTAAATGCTACGTTGTGATTATGTTAAAAAGAAAACGTTAAAATTGATTTTTTTTTTATTTTTAATAGGTTTTAATTCTATTTCAATTTTTTATTTAGTTACAAAAATTGACAAATTTTAATTTAGTTAAAATTGTAATTTGTTGCACCAAAAAAATTATAAAACATTGTAATTTTATAAGGAAATTTTGTTTAGTCTGCTTTTGTTCACAATGTGGAAATTGATTTTGCCACATCATAGGACAAGAAATAAAGAACATACGAAACTTAACTAAATGTTTTGACTAATTTGGAGGAGGCCGCACGAATGCAGGCCCCCACAACAACAAATTATGATGTAGGCTTCACCACTTTGATAGACCTTAAGAGAGCACCCCTCCAAAGTGCAATGGAGGTCACTTTCCTAGGCCATGGGTCTTCATGATCACCCATTGACCCCATCCAGGTAAGTAATTTGTTTAGATGCTAATCAGGTTTATTTTATACACTTGCTTCTGTTCGCGTCATTTAGAAATTAACGACTTAAAAGTGCACACACTTCATTACTTTTCTCTTATCCCATTTTTTTGTTTAGGGAAAAAAAAATGAGATAAGAGAAAAGTATAAAGCTCCTTTTCTCTCTTCATGATTTTATTTACAATCTATTGCCGCTATATATACTCAGTGGAGCAGTGAGTAATAATAGATACCTGTGATTAACACCTAGGTAGCACTAAAGTTTATGATAAGTCTGAAATCTATCTCAGTTCAACTGCTTCATTAACATTTTGTATTCGTGTTATTGAAGATTGTAACCATTTTGAAATTTGGACATACATTTTGAGGAAGCACAGTACTATGTCACCTTTAAGTGTTATAGTCCTTGAATTTCAATACAGATTCAGATGCAGAACCAGCAATACTACTTCAGTAAAAATTATATTTATGCACAAAATATAAATTTTTTCATGAGCTATTTTGAACAATCTTGCGGTTGAAGGCAAGCCCAAAACTAACTTTTTTCTCTATTCGAAATAAAGATGACTTTGTATGATTGTATCAAAATTAGAGATGGTCATCCTGAAATTTCTACCTTGATACTTTGCTTATCATGCATGTATCATGTATGCTAAAGATTTTGAATGAAAAATCAATGTCATTCCAGTAATAAATCTTAGCAACTTGTTTTTGCATAGAAATGGCATGAGCCTGATATTTATTTCTAGGGTTTTCATAGAAATCATTTAACCTATGACATAAAGATAGATATTTTGAATTTAGTGTAGGCATTGAAACATTTTTACAAAGATTGTTAACCATTGTAGCCACTAAGTTAGCATCACCCATCCAATTCACAATAATTTTCTTATCAACTAAGATGCTCACATCCTTTTCTGTAATAGTAAGAAAATCTAAGATAGTTAAGTACTGAGAAATATATGCTGAATCTCGATCTGAAATGTGACATCCTTCAAATGCTAATATATTTCTCATGTATATCTCTGTTAAATCATGCACATGAAAGCACGGCATTTTCAACACACCTTTATCAAATTTCAATTCAAGTAAGCATTTACTTTAACTTCAAATTCCAATCCTGCTTCTGATAATTTGACTTACACTATATACATGTTCAATTGCATAATTTGCATTTCCCATTTCTTGTACAAAATCGAATGATGATGGTAGCAAAAATGTTCTTAGAAGATATGTGAAATGTTTTGAACATGTTTCTGAATTTAAGTTCTGCATGTTGAATTGTTGAAAATAATATATAGTAATTGTAATAAATGAGGGAAATTCAAGATTTATTATAGCTAATTTGTATATGTCTTCAATAACCAAAAAAGGTAACTGATTTTCAAGGAGTACTAAGTCACATTTGATTTCACTAAATAACCAAGGTTTTAATAATATAGGGTCATTTTTCATCCAATTTTTGTATCTAAAATACCTAAGAAAATGTTCAATTATAAAACATGCATCAATTATAATGATTTTTCTGAAATCATTGCTATTAAAGCTAACAAGCCCTGCATAACAACTTCTAATTCTGCTTTCCCACTCTTGAAGTTTGAAAACAAAATCATCCAAACATAGCTTTGTTCTATTCAAAAATCCTTTGAAATATTTGAGTTTAAGTTCTTCCATTTGGTGTAAAATGTTGTTGTCACTAATTGAGCCATGTGGATTGTGAAAAGGACCAATGGAAATAATTTGAAGAGTATAAGCTTGTGGATTAGCTTGGCGAATTCTTTGTGGTACTTTGTAGATGTATTACTCATAGATTCCAGACATTTCTGGAAGACCTATTACTTTAAGCATTTCAATCAATTCATGACCATTTTGTTGTGCCTCCATTTCCTAAAAATTTCATAGATTGGTCATTGGTTTGAAAAAATTGCCTCAAAGTTTAAGCAACTAAAACAAGGAAAATCCCACTCCTTACTACTTTCATAGATGGTCCACTGTGGATCGGTATTTGAAAATTATTTGAAACTGAAACGACATGTGTCGGTTTTTTAGACGATCAGTTGATTGGTGGTTTTAGGAAAATAGGGGAAAACGAATATGAGTGCTTCAAAATTCTACTCATTTGTTTTGTTTAATTTTTGTGAAAAGGACACCTATCAAGTCATATCTAGTAGCTTATATTTTTGAAAGTTGTCGATTATTGTTAGAGTTTCAAATGATTTTTAGGCTAAATTACACCGAGGTCCTTTAAGTTTGAGGTTTGTAGCGAATTAGTCCTTTAAGTTATTTTGGTCACACATAAGTCCTTTAAGTTTGAGGTTTATAACATATTGGTTTTAAGTTATTTTGGTCACACATAAATCCTTTAAGTTTGTAAAAGTTTTCAATTTAGTCTTTCTGTTAACCAAAACGATGATGTGGCAGAATGACTTAATTGACAACTTTTGCAAACTTAAATGACTTAAGTGTGACCAAAATAACTTAAAGGACTAATTTGTTACAAACCACAAACTTAAAGGACATACGTGTTACCAAAATAACTTGGACCAATCTCTTGCAAACCTTAAACTTAAAGGACCCATGATGTAATTTAACCTAATTTTGAAGTACTTGTTTACAATTGAACACCTATTAGAGTAGTTTACTGTTGATCCCACCCTAAATCAAAATCCAAATATAAGCTATGATTTGAAAGAAGCTATGATTTTTAGAATCTATATTTTTCAGTTACTTACAGAATATCTTATGCAACGAACAAGTCACCGTTATTTTTGTTAGAATTAGCCTATAGTAGTTAGTAATTAAACAAATCAGGTCTAAAAGCTACTTAGTGAAATTATACTATATAAGAAGATATGAAAAAATTATCACATATTCTTCTACAGAATTGAAAGAGACAAAAGAAATTATATAATAAAGAAAGAAGGAGGAATCTGAATGTTGAAATAATGAAGTATTAATTTTGAGTACATAGTTTTGGTTAACTTGCAGCAGATCTCAACTCCACTCTCTCAATATTGGTTTTGGTTTGGTCTCATTCTGCTGTTTGGTCTTGGGTTTGTCTAACATGTGCAATATTGCACATGTTAAGATGACTAAAAGTAGCAAGTTTTTATTGAACCAACAATTATTTAACAAAAAGTTATATATTTAATACAAAATGTTTAAGTTCCAATACAAAATTACTATTTTAAATTTCTTAACGTGTGCAAATTTGCACATGATAGAAAAACCCTTATTTATATATTCATTTGAGATAAACTAACTAACTCATTTAAATGGGATAAGTCAACAATGAATATAGGTAATCCTTAGCAATTCATTTTCCTGTTTTTTGTTTTTTTATCGCTTTGGAATATTAGGATTTAGGAATGTGCCATGCCAGAAAATCTTTCATGGACACAATCATATATCAATTTTGTTAGGTACACCCTCCCGTGAAATGAAAAAAATTTAAGACAAAATATTTAGTTATATCAATTGATATTATTATTATTTTTATTTTATGGTTTTATGTGTGTACCCAAATATATTATACATTGGTAAGTTGTAAGTCTCGCACCCAATGTATGACATGTGAAAGTCCCAAAGCTTCACCAATGTCCGTTGCACCACCGGATTCGATCACAATGTTTTTGCCTTAATAAAATTACTATTTTCATCTCGAATGCACAAACCAAACCCAACACAATTTTAAGCCTCCGGAAATGATGCGTCTACATTACACTTCAGCCTGCTACTTGTCGGTTTCTGCCATGACACCTGAACTGGCAATGCTAGAACTGTAATATATATATATATATATATATATATATGATCTTGCTAACTTGCGTCCTAAGGGCACAAAATAAGAAACTAAATGTATAAATTTAACCTTGGAAATTGTGCATTCATAACCTTAAAAGATTAAAAACTTGTTTTTTCAATACAATATTTGTTGTTTAATTCTATTTTAAGTTCTTCATCTCGTGTCTTAAGGGCACAAGTTAACATTTTCTATACATACATATATATATTGGGGGCATATCAAGTGAGAATGATATTCTTACGTGAGAATGATAGGAATGATTTTCAGCCTTTAGATCAAAAATAAGTTGTTGAGATTAAAAGATTTTCATGTGCCCATTTTCATTTGATTGCAGCTCTTGAGTTTTGACTCATTGCTCTCAGTCCAAGTTATGTTCCTTCATTTTCTCACTCTCATCCCAACCCTTCTCTCTTCCCCGGTGGTCATCCTCTCATCTCTGCATTTCCTGCCGTTTGTCCCTGGATCCCTCTCGACACACGGTCATCTTTTTTCTATCGCCCCAACCTTCCACCTCCGTTAAACCCACCTCTGCCGCCAGTGTCACCACCCACCAAGTTGGTGCGACTTCGCTTGCTCGTCCCTAACTCTCCATCGTCGTCTCTCTTTATCACACACACTCGTTGGCCGCACCGAGGTGAACGACGACAAGGTAAGGCGGCGCCAACCAGATTTGTTTCACGTCCTTCTTCCTTTTGATTATCTTAAAAAACAAATAATAACCACAAAATAAAAACATGCTAATCCGATCTTAATAAATATAAAATTAGCAATTTAGAAAATTAATGATATCACGTGGATGCAGATTGAATCTGGGGAGGTGAGGGGGAAGTATTTTTTAATCTCAACCACTTATTGTTGATCAAAGGGCTGAAAATCATTCCTTTCATTCTCACATAAATATATCATTCTTACTTGATATGACCCCTATAGCTATAGCTGAATAGTGATCTATGAAAGACCTCTTTAAAATATTTAATTCCTTTGTCAAAAAAATACCAAACCATTGTGTGTATTATATATATATATATATATATATATATATATATATATATATATATTGTTTGCTATATTAGA
>Ga0315913_1001836_pt1 | contig 24195 bp, 14 predicted proteins | sample MpolsnodulesMG_FD_207736 | JGI IMG/M metagenome (GOLD analysis project Ga0315913, IMG submission 207736) | Medicago polymorpha root nodule microbial communities from Los Angeles, California, United States - small nodules | ecosystem: Host-associated > Plants > Roots > Nodule | place: USA...
CTAGATGTTGTAACAAACTCCTCTAACTAACTACATCAGAATCTGTCTTCAGAAGCTTCACTTCAGAAGCTTTACTTCAGACGCACCACTTCAGGAGCTCCACTTCAGACGCTCCACTTCAGAAGCATTCTTCAGAGGCGCTACTTCAGAAGCATTCTTCAAAAGCGCTCTTCAGTTATTGATTACTTATTCTAATAAATGGAAGCAAAAGCATTTATTTTTCTATAAAATCTGCTTACAAGAAATGAATTAAGCAATAATACACAGCTAATTAAGCTCATAAGAAACAAAACCTGCTCTTTACTTCGATCAAACAATGGCTTATACTAAGCTTGCTTCAATGGCTGTCTTCTTGCTTGGAACACTCTATGTATTTTTAACCATCTTTCTCACCAATATATACTCTTCATCTCTATTCATATATATTTTAAAACACATGAAAAACTAATTAGACTATATATTTTACATCTCACAAGTATATATTTTACAACTCAATTTTTTAATTTTTTTCTAATAATTGAACGTGTATGTTGTGCCAACTTTCATTTCCTTTGCCTTTTACAGTGACGTTTTCGACGCACAAAGCAACATCGATAGATGTAGAATGTGGTGATCTTTGTACACCTGATACTTCAGATTATGTATGCTTGAGTTCATGTAGTACTTGTGTTCCCGTCGGACAGAAACATACCAACGCAGGAATATGTACGAATCTATCATCTATATCGAATATGGATGAGGAACATCCTAATAAGTTATGTCGGTCTCATGTCGAATGCATGAAAAAGGGAAGTGGAAGTTTTTGTGCACGTTATCCTAATCTTAATATCGAATATGGAAGGTGTTTTGCCTCTAAATCTAAGGCAGAAGAATTCTTCAAAACTGCCTCTAACTCTCAATTTGCAAAAGACTTCTTGAAGATGCCTACTGCTGCTAACCATCAATTTTCTAAAGAACACCCGCAATGCATCATATAGTGCATATATTGTACTTTGAATAAACAGTGTTATTTCTTACTAATCGGTTGGATATTTTATATATCCATCTGTATTTCAATAAATGTTGCATTGGTGTGCTAATTTAACATATGTTGTTATGTTACAAATTAAGTTATGACATGCTAGTTGGCCTAGCGGTTGACTTGAAATTTAGAGTGCGTTTCTCTCAAGGTCTTACGTTAGATTCCTCTTGACGCTAATTTTGGTGGGTTAAATCCAAGCTATGCTCTGGTTTTAAAAGAGGCCCCGCAAATGGACAATGGGATTAGACCCCTCAGATTAGTTGGCTATTAGGCTGAATACCGAGTTTTAATAAAAAAGTTATGACACGCTTCGATACTCGGTTTCTAACTCTTACCGTATATATTTGGTGGATTTAATTCTTCCATTGTTCTGATTAACAAAAATAAAAAATCTTCCATTGTTCAAAATTCATTTTGATTTTGCACGAAACAAAATGAAAACGAGATTTTTATATCAAATTGATAGAAATGGTTATCAGCCGTTGGAATAAAAACTAATGGCGGAGATTTAAATGCTCAATTAAAAAATCATGTGCCTCTCTTAGCCTTTCTCACGTGCACCTCTTCTTTTCCCTCGGAGAGAGTTTGGAGATGCAGCAACCAACATTAGATTTGGATGATGTTGAGATAACTAGAGTTAATAATAAGATAACTTTTGTGAATTCGCTAAATCTCATACCAATTCAATTTAGATTCGTGGGGCAAGTATCATGGGCAACCAATAACTAAAATAACCAAGTTCGATCCAAATCTAGCAACCAAGTGTAAAGTAAAATCACAATCGAATCAAAGAATAAGCAAGATAATGAGAGTACAGAAAAGAGAACAACACTAAAAATTGTTTACCCAGTTCGATCCAACAATGACATACTCTGGGGAAGAGAGATCTCTCCGCTTCACTATCAACGAGTTCTTTATAAAGAGATACAAGTGGTTACTTGAAATTAACTTCAATAATCTCTCCAAGAACAAACCTAATTTCTAATCATTTTTCAATCTCTTCCTATGAATAAGATACTCAATGATTCACTCACCCAAGGTGTTTCACAATTGTTTCCTAACTCTAGAATCTAACCCCCAAAAGAGAACAAAACCTTAGCCTTTAATTTCCTAAGGATTTTCTCTTTTGGTTTCCTAAGACTCACCCAAGTTGCTCACAAAGACTCTCCTTTGATGTGTTTCTCAACCCCATGAATCTCTCCCTAAAAGACACCAATCCCCTCCCAAGAGTCCCCTCTTTTGGTTATCCGAGATTCACATATTGAAGCTTTGAACTTCACCAAAAGACCCTCAACCTTTAGTATCTAAGTACCATAAAAGTTCTTTCATTTGGTTTCCATGAGATTCACCAAGCTTTCTCAATAAATGAGTCAAGGAGTGCTTAAATAGTATTTCAGATCCTATCAAAATCGTGCCACGATTTTACATCAGTACACAATACATTACTGAGCATTATCCAAAATTGTGACACAAACTTATCCTCTCGGGCCATCATTTTCGCCGTGAGAAACTCCAATTTCTAAACCAAAATTGTGACACGAGTTCTCCAAATCGTTCCAGGATTTTGCTGAAATACAAACATCAAATTTTGAGTCAAAACTCAACAATAACTATAGTCAGTGAAGGTAATTTGAGTTGGCTATGTTAGTTGGAACTATAGTTAGTCACACAATTAGTTAGTGTAATTGATGTCTATAAATAAGACCACTCTTGTACTCATTACTTAATCTTTTTTAATACAATTCAATATTAGTTTTTTGGGTTTTCCCTCTGTTTTTACCTATCAATCATACTTTTCCTCTGAAGCTAATCTCCAGCTTTACAATCCTATCATTTATGTCATCGTATCAGAGAGAGCACTACTATTGCGCATCAAACTATAATAATCATGAAGTTGAAGAATTCACTTCTGAAGATGAAGACAAGGAACTTGTTTCTAACTGTGATGATGAAGTTCTTAGCGAAGATGAAGATTGCTCCTCTGAATCTCTACATCAAGCATTACCATTCCAAGAAGTTATAGAGGATGGTCGTGCTTCACATATGATACATAAGACAACTTATCTCTTCCCCGACTTCTCAAAGCAGCACGATTCGATTCTTAAATCTGGAATCACGGAGTGTAAATGTTGGTTTGATATGACTCATCTAATTGCCAGTGTCACTGACAAGATTTCAACCAAGATTGGCATAGTTACCGATTCAAGAACCACCACATTCTTGTTTCCCACTCCATGTTTCATCTAGTTTTCAAGCTTCAAGATTTAGAAGTTGGTTTCAGCTACAACCACAACTCGGTCGGAACATATCAATTTCTTCTACAATCTCCATGGCGCCTACATCAAAGTATTAAATCCCGGTGGAAATTGTTGTGATTCATCGCCTCACTTCTGTCAAGTTCAGTTTTTGTTTCCTCTATTTCTATTAGTATTTTTGTTTTCGATGACAACAACAATCAATTGTGTTCGCTTTTGCACTTGTTTCGAGATGAAGGCTATGCATTCGTAGTTGACATCGATGGAACAAATATGTTTTTATCTTTTGTGTTTCCATCAAATGTGTTTGCAATGGAGTTTTGTTCCCTTTTCCTTTCAATAATGTTATCACTATGTTTTCATTCATTTAAATCATCACACTTCATTTTTGATCCGGAAGGCATATTTGTTTCGTCTTCCTTCACTTTAACACCAAAATCATTGAATTGATTTGTTAGCTTTCAATCAGTATCAAGAATAATCACGTTTTGAAATTGAGGTTTACGAAAGCTATTTTAGTTGATTATTTTATGGGCTTAGTTCAGAGGTGTGCTTATAGCTGTTTTCATGTCTCAAAATCGTGTTTCAAAGGTTTATCATCAAAGACGTATTTGGCTGAATAGGAATTTCTGTTTTTCATTGTTGTTATTTTTGATGGAACAGTGTGTAAAGATTGAATGAAACCAACACTCAAAACTATGTACAAATTGAAGAAGATGGGATTAGGGTTTTCTATGGTTCTTGTTTTGAGAGAGAGAGATATGAATAAAAGACTTGTCAATTTTTATTGAATGAATTGAATACTTATTTACAAGTCCTATGAGGTATTTATACATCAACTAGTATAACAAACAACCAAAAACAAAACTAATAACTTCACGTGCAAGTAACTTGAATTAGTTACTTCACATGCAAGTTTCTAACAAACTACTAAACCAAAATAAGACTAATTCTAACTAAAATGAATTACTAAAATAATAATTTTAACCGAGGTGGCTATAATAATACCATACAGGTGCCATTGTATGGAATAGTTACAAATGTTAGCTATCGTGGTGATTTAGTTCACTGCAAAATGTTTTTATTATTATAGGATTCATAGAAAAACGACAGAACGAGATAACCAAATATGCTCATAGCATCTTTCAAAAAATATGCTCATCCATATTTGGTTAGTATTTTCATAGTTGTCCAATTAAACTATAGATATCCGATATGTGGTAAGGAATCTGTCCATGCTTGAATTTGATATTGTCCATAATGTTTAAGGTATGGAAAAATCAAGCATAGATAAAAAGGTTAATAAAGCTCACAATTATATGAAGTGGATGTCCAAGTTCTTGATGTAATTCTTCACTACCGTCCAATCATACTTTGCATATTTTAGAATTACGGACAATGATCACGTTCATCCCTCGGGTGGTACCACACCTTGATATCACTCCTCCTCCCATTGATGAGAAATCAACACCCAATCCAACTGACTCATACACATCCCCCATTCAGTTTGACTGAAGTAAACTTAATGCCATTTAAAGGCGGATAAACTAATTCAAGCGTTTTTATAAATAATTTAAGGGTTTGTTAACGAGACTCTTTAAACATTCCAAAATAAGTAATCATTTTTTTTTAAAAATTAAATATTTCAATTTCTAAAGTATAATACTTACTTTTTATGGTCCTTAGGGCACTCGTTAATATTTCCCATAAATTAAATTACTTAATGTCTTCCGTCACCACTATTGTGTACAAGTGCGACTTATATGTCCCACATCAGATAGAAAAGTGGAAGTTAAACACTTTATAAGTGAAAGGATCCATAAACCAATTGTCTTAAGGTTTTGGATAAGAGTGTGGTGTCTCTCTCACTAGTGTGGTTGTTCTAGCCTTGATGTGAACGGTCTCCCGAGCTCCCCTCATGACCCAACAATGGTATACGAGTCCCGGTTCGACGAGAGGTACGACCGAGGCAGCCTGTCCGTTGCACAGAAAGCAGCAACGGTGGTACAAGTGTGTCGGTCCGTTGTGGAGAAAAGAGCAACGTCGATACAAGCAAGTAAGAGCTTCCGCTTGAGGGGAAGCTCCATGAATTGACAGACTCACACTTGAGGGGAAGTGTTGTATGCAAGTGTAAGGTATATGTCATAAATCAGATAGAAAAGTGGAGGTTGAACAATTTTTTAGGTGAGAGGATCCATAAACCCATTGCCTTACGATTTCGGATAAGAGTGTGGTGTCTCTCTCACTAGTGTGGTTATTCTAGCCTCGATGTAGATGTAGACGGTCCCCCGAACTCCCCTCATGACCCAACAACCACCCCTCTCACTATTCCTTCGCAATGACAACACCATAAAACACCCGGTTAAGCAGTTAGGCTAAGTTGTTTTGTGTGTATGCAGCCTTATCCTTGAATCATATCATATAATGATCTTTGAAACAATTTATATTGCATTAAAACAATAGGTGGAATGTGACTAGGAACAAGTTAATATTTTAAAACACATTAAAAATAACTTTTGTTCATATTCAATTCAAATCAGTTTTTACCTTGTGCAGTGTAACTTGAATAAATTTTTTGTCTTGAATCTCTGTGATTACACGACTCAAATTAATTTTTTTTGTAAAGGGAAAAATGATTCAAATCATTCTATCCAAAGAAGAAAATGATTCGTATAATAAGGAGGCGGTAATAAGCAGCGTCAATGCTAGTTCAAAGTGGTTGGCGTTGATCCTTCACCAATGTGGGGGTATATTTGCAAGAATAAAGATTGGTAGACATCTTTAATGTGTACACCTCTTTGTACTATCATGTAAAATTTCAGCTAATCAATACATGGTCTTTGTGACCACATTTTTTCAGTTGTGTAACCACTATTTAGAAGTTAAAAAATGTGGTTACGCAATAAAATGCGCGTGACCACTATTTTCCACTTAGTTAACCAAATAAACTCTGGAAAACTAGTGGTCACGCAACTAAAAAAATGTGGTCACACAGACTATATATTTAGTTAACTAAAATTTTTCAGAGTGGTAGAAAGGGGTGTACACGTTAAAGGTGTTTACCTATCATTACTCTATTTGCAAAGACTTGTCACACTTTCACCAAGTGCATTATTCACATAACCTAATATGATAATTGTTTTAATTAATATATAAATACAAATATTAGTATATAAAATGTTATTCAGTTTGTATGAATGAGTATTTTTAAAATATAAATTTTGTTATAATTTTCTATTATTGATAATTAAAGATATTAGTTATCTAAATTATACATTGACATGTGTGAACTGATCAACTACTACATGTGTTTAAAAACGAAAGAAGTAGATTGAGACGGATCCGCGATCTAGTTTAACAACAAAAAAAAAGGACATCACCTCCTCTTCGTGGAGATAAATTAATGTTCGATGTTCGCTGGCAAATGTTATATGCTTTGCATATTCGCAAGAAATAGAGAAAACAAATGAGTTAGATGCTTGCTTAGAGTAGCAATGTTTATCTTTACACATACCTACTTTTGTTTTACATGATAGATGAGTAATGACGAAATTTTCGAAATATATTAATAAAACAAAACTATGTTGGTTGCAAATAAAACAACACTAGTACAATTGCTATATATATACTTACATCTCAATCAGAACTGCCACTACACACATCCCTTTCTTCATTTTGTACCTTGCTAGCTAATCCAAGACTTGCATGGGTTCCATTGGCAATGGAACCAGCAACATTGATGATGACAAGCCACTTCATGTTGTAATGGTTCCATGGCTAGCTATGGGCCACATATACCCTTATTTCGAGTTGGCCAAGATTCTTGCTCAAAAGGGTCATTTTGTTACCTTCATAAACAGCCCTAAAAATATCGACCACATGCCAAAAACCCCTAAAATTCTTCAACCATTCATCAAATTGGTCAAACTATCCTTACCGCAGATAGAACAACTCCCAGAAGGTGCGGAGAGTACCATGGACGTTCCACACAACATGTTTGGTTGCCTTAAGTTGGCTTATGATGGTCTTCAAGATGATGTTACTGAGATACTCAAAACTTCAAACCCTGATTGGGTTTTCTACGATTTTGCTACCGAATGGTTACCGTCAATAGCCAAAAGTTTGAATATCCCTTGTGCTCATTATAATATAATACCAGCTTGGAACACATTTTTCATGGATCCACCTAAGGATCAAATCATGATCAAACCGGATTTCAATCCTGAAGAAATGTGTGGCACGCGAAACTGGGTTCCTTTCCAAACAAACACTCATTTGAAACCTTATGAGATTATTAGAACAATATCAGATTTTAAAGATGATTCCGGAGGAATGGCTCGTTTGAATGTCAACAAAGTATATTCAAGTTGTGACCTTCATCTACTCAGAACATCAAGAGAGCTTGAAGGTGAATGGTTGGACTATATCTCTGAACAATACAAGGCTCCTGTTGTTCTTGTTGGGTTGCTTCCACCGTCTATGCAGATAAGAGACGATGAAGAGGAAGAGAACCACCCTGATTGGTTGAAAATCAAAAGATGGTTGGATTCAAGAGAATCATCTTCTGTTGTTTACATTGGATTTGGGAGTGAGTTGAGGTTGACGCAGAAAGATCTAACCGAGTTAGCTCATGGAATTGAGATTTCTAGGTTGCCTTTCTTTTGGGTTTTGAAAAACCTAAAAAAGGATACACTTGAGTTACCTAAAGGATTCGAGGATCGAACCAAAGAACGTGGAATTGTTTGGAAAACATGGGCACCCCAGCTTAAGATCTTATCTCATGGAGCAATTGGGGGATGTATGAGTCATTGTGGTTCAGGTTCTGTCATTGAGAAGCTCCATTTTGGACATGTTCTTGTTACATTGCCTTATTTGCTAGATCAATGTTTGTTTTCAAGAGAACTGGTAGAAAGGAAAGTGGCGATTGAGGTTCCAAGAAGTGAGGAGGATGGGTCCTTTACTAGGGACTCTGTAGCCCTAACATTGAGGTTAGCAATAGTGGATAAGGAAGGAATTATTTACAGGAACAATGCAAAAGAGATGGGCAAGGTTTTTAGTTCAAAAGAACTTCATAAGCAATACATTCAAGATTTCATTGCTGCTCTTCAAAAGTATAGGGTTCATTCTAACAATTAAGAATGTTTCACTTTCTACCTTTTTTTTCTTTGTTTTTGCAATAATGCTTCATTGTTTTCTTCCTTTACTCTTTTGTAATGTTAAAAATTGGGATGTTATAAGTTATTATTTTCATTACTTTAGCATCGTAAATTTTAAATTTGTCTCTCATTCAGACCATCCACAATGGTAGGTGCTTAATCTATTTAGCACTGAGCTAAATAGACACCTCCATTATAGAGTAATATTTATTGGTGCTTATAGAGAAGGGTGCCTATATAAGGACCTTTTCTCTCTTCATTTTTTTGTGTGAATTTCATTTAATATTTTCTAATGAAATAAATGAGTGTTTTAGAAATGTAATAATATAGAGTTATTAGTGAGATCTATTAATAAATTTTGTTGTGGTGCTGCGTTGGAGGAATTGGATGCTTATTAAGTATTAACATTAAAAATTAGAAAATGTTAACAAGTGCTTAAGGACACTTGATAAGAGGTTTAAAATTGAATTTTTGTCTTGAAACTTGTGCATTCAACACATTAAAATATCAATAGGTAACTTTTTTTTACATAAAAGTTATCAATTGTTTCTATTTTTTAAATCCTTAACAAATGCCCTTAAAAATTTATAAAATAAATGATATGTACATGTGTGACTCACTTAAGCACCCAAACCGGGGAGCTCCATTAGTTTAGTTACTACACGTTCTCAAACATCTTGTTACAAAAATGAGTGTCTTCACCCCAAAGGATGACTCTAGCGGTACCTAATCTAGTAAAAATGGTTTTGTCAATGAATTTGGTAACAAACATATAGCATACAATTAATAAAACACTGCTTGTCAAAAAAAATAATTAATAAAACACTGTCTCCATGCACTTTGATACATAAAATTAATTCCCGACACATACAGTAACTCTAGGAGTAATCAACAACAACCACCAAAATGTAAGAATTGATAAATGAGTGGAAAAAGGAACCCATTAAATCAATTCCCGACACATACAATAACTCTTCAAAAAAATAACTCCACGCGTACAATATATTACCAACTCTTTATTAAAAAAAGCATACGAAGCCTAATAGACCGGTTTGTTTATACATGTTATTAAAATTCATTTTTTTATTTATAATAAAATATAATTTGTATTTAACATAAAAATAAAGAAACAACTCAAATAATAGACTTTTTAAATAGACTTTAAGGTCTTATAGTGAAATAGGCTTTTAAGGCCTTATAGTGATAGGCAAGCATTACAATGAAATAGGTTTTAAGGCCTATTTAGCCTATTTAAAAGTAGATAAAATAGAATGTTTAATGACTTTTATAATAAGTAGACCTGTAAATAGGTTTTCAGGCCAAGCCAGGCTTTTAGATAGGTCAGGCCAGGCCAAAAAAATAGGGCAGCCCTTCTCAAGCGTATATTTTTTTCTAATGGTAAACCTGTTAATCGTTACTTTAAATCTTCTGTTTGGTCAGATATTAAAATTTACATTGGTACGGTAATTTCTAATTCTTTGTGGATTGTGGGAACGGGTGAGAATAATTCTATTTGGAATGACAATTGGCTTGGTGAACCTCTAGTTGATTTATTTAATATTGATCCATTTTTCATGTCGGTTTCATTGGAAAAGTGTCGGAAATTATTGTTGATGGTGGTTGGAATTTGCCCCCGACACTTTTGGTTAATGAGGTGACTGACAGACTAGCCTCAATTGTTTTACCGGGTGTGCATATTTCGGACACCCTTGTTTGGTCTCATTCTACGGTTGGTAAATTATCTTCCAAGCTTGCATTTGATTTTCTTAAACCGGCAGCACCTCACTTGCCTTGGGCGGATCTAATATGGAAGGGGTGCATACCTCCTTCCAACTTATTTACTTTTTGGCGCATGATGCATAGAAAGATGCCTACTGATGAGAATCTCTGGGCTCAGGGTTGTGTAATTGTTTATGCCTGTTGCTTTTTCTTGAGTAAGGATGAAACGTCAGATCATTTATTTCTTCAGTGCCCTTTTGCAATTGAACTTTGGACTTGGCTTGGTGGAAAGCTAAATTGCTTGATAGATTGTGCATCAGTTCTTTCTCTCATTTCTTGCATTCCTGCTTAGTGTTCTTCTCAGATTGCGGACATTTTCCTAGCAGCAGTCATTCATACGGTTCATATTATTTGGCTCTCTCGAAACACTATTCAGTTTTCTTCGAATTCAGCTACCATTCACTCGGCAAAAGTGCGTATCTATTCCTTGGTGGCTATGTCTAGTAAGGCCTTAGTTAAAAAGTGTAACAAACTAGATGAGTATATTTATACTTATTTTTTCATTAAACAACTTTTTATATAATAAAGATTGTTGTTTGTGTCATTTAAAAAAAATATTAGATTATATTTTTTTGTTAGATTGTTGGTGTGATTGAAATAGATAATCCTGGTTAGTTTGGTTTGTTGTATCTTGAAAATAACAAATATTTATATCTTTAGTTTTAATCAAGATCAAAATTTCATAAAAAAAATACCTTTCATAATTTTCCAACGTACTCGTCTTTTCGCTAGTAATACATAAAGTCAAGTATATGTTGTTGCATGCACGGGTAACTTGTTACTTTGTTGATATAAATTTACCTTTATAATTCTCAGATTAAGTCCTACGCTCGGCTGAATGGATCTATCAAACAAGTGCCATTATCTCTCTCGGATTGTGTCACTACTAATATCTTAGGCTGTATCGTTGGTTATTCTCGATTCCACCAAGATATTGGATATTTTGATAAGGTTTGGAATAGTAATTTCGACTCTCATTTGAAACTTTGTACATAAATTGCTTTTCGATTTTATTTTTTCATTCCTCCAATTTAAAAACTATAAAGTGGAATTATCAACAAAAATTAGAGATAGAGAAAAGAAATTAAACTTGAGACAAAATTATTATTTCTCTTCCTCATTCTTAAAAAAAAAAATCATTTCTCTGCTTCAAGATTTTTTTGTGCTGATTCAACTTTCTTTATTAATAAGAGGTGATTATTGAGTCTAATTTACATTTGATTGCTACTATTGTAGGAGCATAAATTTTTTGATGAGAATTTCATTCGAAGAGATACAAAGACGTTATGTGGATTTGCAGTTGTTGCTGCGAGGCTTCAACTTAATCATTTGCTTAATCTATCCTGTAATGCATTTTCTCTGAGATTTAAAGGAAAAACTGCTAAGGAGATTCGTGAGATATTCCTCACACGAGAAGACCTCACTATGAATTGATTTTGTAGATATGATGAACTAAATCATTATGAAGAGAAGGCCCCTTATGCAAAATTGGCTCATCCATGGCCTCATCACTTCTTTCCATTGCATGTAGCTGTGGGAGCAGCTGGTGAAAATTCAAAGGCCAAAGTTATCCATGATAGTTGGGATATTGGTTCATTTTCTTATGCCTCTTTCGGTTTCACAGCAGCTAGTACTTGAATACTTGAAACATCGCATTGCTTCCATGTTCTGATGTCTTTTATGTAATAATCAAATTAATAAGTCGATCCTTAGATCAGATACCGAGTTATAAAAAAAAATAAAAATAAATTGTATTCAAGTTTTATTTATGCTCTAGAAATCCTGAATGTTTATGAGTTGGACCAAAAATTTCTTGTGTGCCTTCAATTACCCTTTGAAACATTAAATGAGAGAACATCTGATAAATTCATGTACAATAATATTTACTATAAATAATTGGTAAATTGTATTCTAGTCATTGTAAGATTCTTATCATTTTAAGAGTGAAGGTCCATTTTAATTACTCAGAAAATTTGAAAGACTCAATTTAATTCTTGAGAAAAATAAAAGGAACTTTTAGTCACGAAGAAAATTAAACGGGGATAAGTTAACCTATTCCCACTTTACACATTGTTTAGTTTATGAAAGATTATTTAGTAGTTTAGTATGAGAGAAATTGAAAATAAATTATGATAGGAAAGAAATTTCGGTATTTATAAAATGACATAAATATTCTTTAACAAAAACTTGATAAAATTAAATTAAAATAAGTATTTCATTAACTTCAATAAGTCTTTTTTTTAAACCAAAAGATGGATTAGCAGAAGCATACCAAAAGAAAAGAAAAGAAAAGAAAAGAGAGCCCAGAAGGAAACAAAGGGGGAAGATAACAAGATCTTACAATTGTTCCAACGGTTTCTTAAGTGTCAAGGTATCTGAGAGTTATATTTTAAAGCTTTAACAACTAACTCAGAATCAAGTTCTAACTAGAGATGCCTCCAACTGTTGTGGTGAGCTATCTCTATTGCTCTCATAACACCAGATAATCATGCATGATAAGCATTCCCCACACCAGTGTTTTCAGCAAATCAGCATATCACATTAGCTTCATTGTCCCTGAAAATACCTCCACAAGATGAAGTAGTATTTCTGGAGCACCCATCAGTGTTTCACTTGAATCATTGAGCTATAGGGGGATGCCAAATAACTTCTATAATCTTAGGATTTCTAGGTCTATGGATCATCACATTGAATTTTTTAAGAAGTGTGAAGTCTGACATTGAAATAGAAATTGTTGTAGAGATGTTACGTGCCAAAGACACATTAGCCAAAATATTTGAGATGGAACTTTTCCAATGTATCAATTTGTCTTTGAATCTTCTCTGATTTCTATCATACCATATGGAATTCAAGATGTTTATGGTGGCAGAGTTGATTACAAGCTTACATTGAAGGTTTGAGAATCTATTGTAAAGATTCCATATATCCTCCATTGATTGAAACTGTGATGACATATTCAGCAGTGAAGCAAGCCAACACCAGATGTTAACTGCATAGATGCACTCAAAAAATAGATGAAAGGAGGATTCTTCTGTCTTGCAGCAGAGGGAGCACATTGAAGGCAAATTACAACCTCTATGTTTAAGGTTCTCTCCAGTTGGGAGTTTTCCCATCATTAACCTCCACACCATGGTAGCTTTAGATGGGGGAACATCTTTGTTCTAGATAGATTTTGCCCAAGGAATCTTAGGATGGCTTTGCTTCTTAAACAAGAAAGCTTCTTTTAAAGCTAATCTCCCAGTTGCAGAATCTTTCCAAATAAGTTCATCTAATTTGTCAACCATTGCTAAGGTAACATTTGTCACATGACTTAACAAATTACGAAAATGATGACTGATAGCATCACTGATATTCCACTGAGAATTATCATTGTAATCACTGACTTTGGGGGGCGAGAAGTTCAACATTGTTTCAGGTATTTGGTAGTGGTCAGCTAACACCATACCACACCAAGCATCTTTCCAGAAATTCACCTGAAGTCCATTACCAATCAGCCAGTTAGAATTCTCTCTAATTGTTGAATACTCATGTTTGATTCCACTACAAATAGATGAGAAGATGTGATGATTTATGCAGTGATTCCCTCAAAGTTCTACTTCTCAGCAACTTGGCCCATTGTTCTTCAGAGTGTAATAGCTCCCAGCAAAATTTCAAATTTGTTGCTTCATTCAGACGTATCAGAGATTTGATCCCTAAACCACCTTCATCATAATCTGCACAGACTCTTTTCCAAGCAACTGTCATCATTTTCCTTTTTGCAATGTCACCACTCCATATAAATTTTTTGATCCATTTCTCTATATCCTTGATTAGAGAGATAGGCCAAGAGTATATTGTCATGGTGTGAAGAAGCATACTATTAATCACTGATTTGATAAGTTGAATTCTCCCAGCCATTGATAGGAGAGAAGCTTTCCAAGCAGACAAATTGTTTCTCACTTTGTCTGCTATTCGCTGAAAATAAGCAACTTTAGGTCTTCCTTTGAAAATTGGTGCCCCAAGATAAGTGAAAGGCAAGCTACCTATATTGAATCCCAACAATTGAACAATATTGTTTAGTCTGGATTGAGAAACTCCACTTGTATATATGTATGATTTCCTAGCATTGACAATCTGACCAGAACATATAGCATATCTATGGAATAAATTTTTAAGAGCCTGCAGACTTGATGACTTTCCTTTGCAAAAACTCATAAGGTCGTCAGCATAAAAGCAGTGAAAAGGAACTTGTAAGCTTCTTGACCCTGAAATGAGATTAACCTGTCCATCATCCACCAGCTTGGTGATTCCTCTATTGATGACCTCTTCTGCAAGACATAAAAGAAGAGGAGATAGTGGATCTCCCTGCCTCACCCCTCTCTTACAAGAGAAAAAAACATGTTGACCTCCATTTAAAGCAATGGGCCTGTACTGTTCAATTGAATCAGAATTTGGACTTTTAGGAATGAGAATCAAAGTTTTTGAGTTGAAATTTGGAAGTATCCATCCAGTTATGAAGAATTCAAGAACTGTAGACACCACTTCATTTTGCACAATATCCCAGTATGTTTGGTAGAAGCTTGCTCCAAAACCATTAGGGCTATGAGCACTTTCCTTATCTAAATAAAAAACAATATGTTTAATCTCCATTCTAGAAGGAATCATGGTGAGCAAGGCATTTACTGAATCATCCACTAGAGTAGGGATTACTTCTTCCACAAGAAACCAATCCTGCAAAACAATGTTACAGGAAAACAAATTTTTATATTAAGGAACTAGATGGTCATTTATGTGTGAGGGATCAGTGAGAATTTCATTATCATTTCTGAGGCATGATATCAGTTTGGTCTTGTTTTTTATTTTTGTCAGTCTATGAAAAAATTTGGAGTTTCTATCACCTTCAATGTGCCATTTCAACTTTGTTTTTTTCTCTCCAGAATCATATTGTTAAGAGCATCTTCCAACTGAACATTGGCCAATTTTTCTTGGTTTGCTAGATGGTCAGAGTGTCCTAAGGTTTGGATTTGGTTTTGGATGTGGTTTAGATTAGCTTCAGCTTGATCAACATAAGTATGAACATTTACAAATACTTCTTTGTTCCAAACTGTTAATTTAGTTTTCAAATTCTTGAGTTTGGATGTCAGGATAAACATAGGGCTCCCAACCACTTGCTCCTGCCAGCAATCTTCAATGAATTTTCTGCAATCTTTGTGTTCTGACCACATACTCATGAATTTGAAGCTAGAAACAAACTGCAGGAGTGCAGGTCATCTGTTTGGAGGTCCAGTAGGATTGAAACTAAAGAGTAGTGATTCAACTTTGCTCAGAGCCTTTCCGGTTGTAGATGCTTCAACTTTGAGTAGTGATTCAACAATTGAACAGTTAGTTGCAGATTATGATTCCGCTACCACGCTATTGTCCTCTCCCTTTCGTCGATGCACACGATTTTTGTGGCAATAAGGAGACGCTACTCGATACGGATAGCAAACGAAAAAGCTTAATGATCGACCTTGGGATTTTCAACCTAGATTTATCTATCGGATCGACCATACTTAGTTCCCTTTCCGCCTCCACCGCTCGCACCACCATGGCTACAATACCCAATCTACCTATCACTACTCGACTCACCACCTTCATCAAAGGTAAACAACATTCCATACTATTTCCAAACTGCACATGAGAACTTAATTGGAATCCAATCTCATAACACACCCAAATTTGATAACATAATTGATCAGCCTGTGATTACCATGTCAAGTAACGCCTCAAATAGAGATGAAAGAATTGTTGCATGATGTATGACTTTTTACATTTTGTTGATGTTGAAAGATTTGTGCAGAATTTTCTTGGTTGTTTCACTGTTCTAGGATCAGATCAATCTTATTGTTACAACTTATGTACCCGAATGTTGTTGGCTAGTATATTAACTACTTTCGGTACTCACCTATTCAGCCACCATGTGTTAGAGGCTGCTGCTAATTGTTTCATAGAGCGCCTTAAACGTAACTGTATCAGTGGTGACATACGAATTGATAATTTTTTGGGAGATGGAACTTTACTAGTGTCCATCAAAATGTGACATGCCACATTTGCTGCTATTCTTACTTTGGCTCCAATTCTATGCTGTTATTTGAGTATCCTGCAAATGTTGCTTTGGAGATACATTTACCTCAACGTACCAGGAATTGTCTAGATATGGATTGGTATAGCAACTTGATTTTTGCTGAAGAAACAACTAGTTTTGTTGCATTTATCCATTTTGAGCAATCTTCTCCTATATTGTGCCATGATACTCAGTTTACTTGCATCTCAGCCAATGATGATTTTTCTGCTATTATGAATTGTCAATGCTTAAACTATTGTGAAACCAATATATGTAACATGCATGTTGTGCTCCTTGGAATTCTACATTCAAAACCAATTTCTCAACTTCCGTATAGTGAGTCAAGCTTTGGTCCTTGTGGTAATAAATTGGATGGAAGATGTTTTGGTATACCTCAAAAATTATACAAGGTAATAGATGCAATAAGGAAGAATTTATTAGTCAACTCAAGTCCCATTCAGAATGTTGCAGTAACTTTGACAAAACTGTTTGGCACTGCAATTGTTAAAATTATACTTTGCAATGTCCAAACCATTATTGTTATTGGTGGTGCATGTCTTATTATCAAAGATGGTTTTGTTGTTTTGATTTGCTTTAATACTTTTGGGAGTGCTCATCATGATACTTTGAGACCAATAGAAGAAGTTCTATATGCCAGACCCTTTAATAATAGTGCCAACATCCACACTCTAATTTAATTTCAAAGTGGTACAACAACTATGGCTTATGGGTCTAGGAAGATTGTTAAGTATGAGGAGCTCTAGCAGCTGGCGAAATACTTGTAGTTTGGTTTACGGGAATTGTTCTAAAATGCAAACTAGGAACGGATAAATACTCAAAAGGGTCTCTACCATTCCAACAATGGGATCTTGGTGGGTTTTCTCTTGTTAGGTTGAATTGGAGGCCACTTGCAAAGATGCTACTATCACTCACAAACATTGTCCTAACTTGAATCTTGAGGACAAGGTTGATATTAATGGAGGGAGTAATGTTATGATTCAAAATATCTTATAAGGAAATACATTTAGCATAACATAATTGGTTGAGGCAAATGTACGCATGGCTAGTTATCCTAAAATTAAGGAAGTTTGGGTTGTGCATAAATAGGAAAATGAGGATCAATAAAGGGTATGAAGAAAAATGATGAAGTCTCTCCTCTCTCCCTTTGGTACTCTCTAGTAGAGTAATGGTTAAGTCTTACACTTAATATTCTTCTATCTTTTCCTTTCAATTTTATGTACTAAGAACACCAACTCTAATTGGTTCTTATCTATCAATTTTATCTTTGATTCAATAATCAATTCCCAATTATCCATTTTATTCCATTCTCAATTTTGAAAACCATTGCAATTGGGAAACAAGTTTATGTCCTCATATTTGTCGTCATATTTGCACAGACAAGTTTATGCTTCCTTAAATCTATTGTTGTCGGTGTCTTGCCTCACCAATGTCATGTAGAATGGCGGATCATGCATGCTCTTTCTTTGGTAACATGGTTTTTTAATATATATTTTATGCAAAAGCATCGATAAACTATTAAGAAATCCATTACTAAAATAAATTGCATGTTGTTGAACATGTCATGTGATTTCGTGCGTTAAGTCTCTCATGCCATATAACAACGCTCTAAAGAACAAAACACAACAATATAGTTGTATACCAACCAACACAAAGTCAATAATTATTCATAAAATATAATGTATAATTTCCTAACTATTGTAATCAATAATTAACAAAATTAATTTCATTTACTAATTTTAAAGAGATGACATTAAAACTTACACAAGGAGGATCCTTGTGTAAATATTATATAAAATCTAGGAATGTCATTTTTTCCCTAAACCAGACAATCTTATAAGCGTATTGAGTCTTTTTATTGATAAATTATATAATTCGTCAAGCAAGACATCTCATGAAAGTTTTGGAAGACACGAAATTAATACAACAAGGTTGTAGAAGGCTTTTCCCAAGTTCCAAAAACAAGTTGGAGAAGCAAAACACTCGAAAATCGATGAAGAAATACATATTTTGCACCTTAGGCCAAATTGATAAGCCTGAGGCAAATTGGACAAAGTGCTCAACTCGCTTTTACACAGACTATAGAACCAAATTGGAATTTAGAACAATGTCTCTAAGGTTTTGATTATAACAATGTATGAAAGAACAACTGGGTACTCTAACGAGTATTTAGGCGTGCAAGACCATAGAGTTAATTTCTGAATCTGATGTCAACTTGTTGGTTATGAGACACCAAGCTCTAAACGCAAAAAAATATATTTGGTACTCAAGAGAAGCTCTGAGGACTTAGACTATGCAGGGCCGGCCCATAGCTCGTCGAGGCTGGGCTATGCTAATGGGCCTCAAATTATTTGGGTCCTATAATATTATTATTTTTTGTATTTAAGGCACTGGAATAATAGTTATATATGGTTAAAGTAAAGATCTTTCAAATTGAAGACAGGTGCTTAAGTGGCATGGCCAATTTTGTTTAGGTGTGTGGTCATGGGTTTAAGTCCCACTAGAGTGGTTTTTTAATAATTTTTCTTTATAGTGCCTTATTTATTTTTTTGGGGCCCCAATATTTTTTTTACATCCCTTAAAAGACTAAAACTGGGCCTACAAATTTGTTAAGACGGCCCAAAGATTATTATCTGAAGAAAGGTCAATAAAAAGTCAAAGTTCTAATCAGAAGATGCATCAAGCCTTGAAGGCTCTAATAGAAACATACTCTGATGGAAGCACATTCTGATGAAAATGTTAGTGAATGAACACTCTGAGAGACTCTGACCAATTTTGTCTTCTTCTGAAGAAACGTCGCTTTCAAGTTCTGATCATATTGTTTGTCTTCTTCTGACCACATGTAGAAACAAACAAAGTTTTTTTAAAGGCAAAGATAATGAAATGGATCATTCCAAAAGAGAGGAATGTTAGCAACACTCACTTTTGAACACTCTCTCTAACACTCACTCTTTTATTGGTTTAAATCATTGTGAGTGTACACTTTGGAAATAGAACCCACACAAAGTGGTGGGACATGCATGAATTTCATCCAATAAAAGAGTGAGTGTTAAAGAGAGTGTTCAAAAGAGAGTGTTGCTAGCATTCCTCTTCCAAAAGAAGCATATGATCCCTCAGTAATATTCAACAGAATTATCCATTTGAGTTAAAGTATATAAACTTGATCAAAGCTTCTCATGAAGTTTAAAGCGCTAGCATCTCTTCAAATATTTGCACCTTTATTCTCTCATATTTAAGGAACTGAGCGTTTGAAGAACTTAAGAGACTTCGTGAAATTTTACAAATGCCAAAACTCTATCAAATCATATAGCGCACAAACACTTGGAAAAATTCTAACAAACTTTCAATCTTAAAATTTCTTAAGTGTTAGAAGTCATTTGCGATTTAAATTAGTTTACCACTCTCTGAGTACAAAAGTATAAACACAATCAAACTTATTTGTAAACTCTGATTGTAGAAGTCCTCAAGTGTGAAGCAAAGAAACCTTAGACTTGTGTGTCTAAGTAATTGTAGTCTTGTTGGATTATAGTGGAAAATCTCTTGAAAGTACAAGGGGACTTTACTAACTTCGGATTGTGAAGTAAACCGGGATAATTGTTTGTGTTGTTCTATATCTCTCTCTGATTTTATTGCTTGCTTTACTCTTTTTAAAAATGTCGAAAAAGATTTTCAAAAAAAGGAAATAGAATTGAACCTCTCCTCTTATGTTTTTCTCACATCACGGGTCATGCGCTCCACGCATACTGATACATGAAAAAACAACTTTGTGCTGATTTTTCCTCTACTACAAGCTTTGTATTGATTTCTTCTATAGAGACAACTACCTGAAAATCATTTTCCACTATACTAGCCTATTTCTCTAGTGTTTTTCAAAGATGAAATGATAGCAAAGTACTCGGCGGCTAAAGCATTATGATCCATAAGGAGTACCCCTATATATGCAACATTAGGAGAACAAATTGAAGATCAATCGGTATTGACCTTTATCCACCCCATAGGAGAGGGCTTCCAATACAACTTAGTTATGGAATTTGAATTCTTGTGCATCTCGGTTACCTCGAAAAACAAAGAACCACAAAATCCTCCATCGTGGAGGACATACAACCTTTGGATAGAGTGCTACAATGTCTATCCTCAGCCATGACCTTATCAACAATCCCTTAAAATATTAATGAATATGAGATATTAATAAATACTACTAAATACTAATAGTAAAATATTACCCTTCAAATAATACAAATTTATTAATGATATTATAATAGTTCTAAGATACAATAATAAGAAATTCGGAGGGTGTTACAATGTAGATGTACTTAAAAAGGTGGGCCTTGTCCAAACAAGGTTCAGTGAAGGAGTCCATATATCATTTATACTTGTTGAACTAGTGAAGCCCATTAATGAAACTTAACCTAATTACATCAACAAATTCTCCCGTGAGCTCTTTATAAATGTGTTTTAGGTTAACTATTAGAAGACAAGCAGATGTCGCCGCTTGAATTCTTCCTCTTTGTATCTCTCTATTTTTCCATGCTATCTTTCATTTAGCTTTCTAATATCTTTCTATCACTCATCAATATATAATACAAGTTCACACGTATCTACCCTTACGGTTGAAGTGGTTATGATATGTAAGGGGGATACATCCTTTGTGATTTCATTTTAGTCAAATCAATTATATGTTTTGTGTTCATTTTATATATTTTATATTATTTCGTGATATATCTATATTTTCTTTTTGTCGTTGGGTTCTTTTCTCTTATTTAATCTTGTTTTCTTTTCATCTACTAGATTTACGTTGAGGCAACAAACCCAGATCCATGGGCTATCCTTCCATGCTTGATCAAATTCAAATCAATGATTTTTTTTTGGACTTCTACACATTATCAATTATGATTTGCTGCTACACACTTATTTTTTGCAATGTCCACGCAAAATTTGTGACGGGTGTAATTTCTTTGATTAAATATGGAGAGCAGGTAAGCTTGAAAGAAATATAATTTTCTTTTAATTTTTAAATAATATAATAAATATATTATATATTTTTTTGTGAATTAACTGTTTTTATTTTGATGAGTAATATTTTATATAATTTATTTATTTGGTATTCTTCATTATGTTTTTCATCTTTTGCTGAGAGCATATTAGAAATTAGGATAAGTTTAAAAGGAGTAATTCTTGACTTGATATATATGTACTATCTATATTCTTTTGTTAAATTTATAATTTTTTTGATCTGACGATAGTGTGTATTTCGATTTTGTGTTTAAGATACGATTTTAAACTGAATTTCAAGAGTTTATGTTAAGATCGAACATAGGAGTGCGTGAATTTTTAGTTATCTTGATTGCATATAGGATATGTGCTCTTAATTCAAAAGAGAATATCTTCCTTCCAAATAATACATTTATTTAATTGTATAAAAAACAACAACATTTATTTAGAGAATTTTAGCAATACAATATTATCTCATAAATGAAGAATCGTATAAGTTTGAAATTTAGAATATAATACATAAAGTCAAAGTCAAGTATATGTTGTTGCATGCATGAGTGACTTCATAGTTTGTTGATATAAATTTACCTTCATAATTCTCAGATTAAGTCCTACGCTCGGCTGAATGAATCTATCAAACAAGTGCAATTATCTCTCTCAGATTGTGTCACTACTGATATCTTAGGTTTGATCGTTGGTTATTCTCGATTCCACCAAGATATTGGATATTATGATAAGGTTTGGAATAGTAATTTCGACTCTCAAGCGGAACAAGGGGGTAGCAATGGATCGGAAACAAACAATTCTGTTGAAGAAATCAATACTGCTTCTGATGGTGATGTTGAATGTGGTATATATGTGAGATTTCAGCATCTTAACAATATTGGAACTCCATCGGCTGTACCTTTTGAAACTATCAATCAAAGACGTTTAATGTTGGTGAATCCTCTGAGCAGTTCACGGCTGATGCAAGCCCTAAGACCATAGTTATTCAGTCTCCCATCCAACCAACCGGCAAAAGAACCAAAAGCTGCACATGATTGGGTGACTTGTAACAAGCAACACTCAGAACGCATAGAAGTGGGAAGGAAGATGACCATAGTGAGGATGCACTGAATGCACAGATCTTCCAACAATCCCATTGAACACAACCCAACAAGTGGGTGGGATTAAGAAAGTGATACATGTAGCTTTCACACACTTGACACTCAGTGTTGGTGATATTACAAGATTAGAATATTTTTGTTTTGCATTCATTGGATTAGATGATGGTAGTTGTTGTACACTACCTGGAAATTTGCGTTTTATTAATGGGAATGGAGATTCTTTTTATGTTTGCAAAAATGTTGGTGATGATAAAAGACTACCTATGTAAGATTAACAGTTGTAGTCTAAAAGGCGACTTTTATTCATTCAATAATATTTTAGAGAGTTTTTCTCAATTTCTGGTGGATTCTGGGACCCTATTTTTACAAGTTTGTCGCTTGCAAACTTGCCTCCTTTCAATCTAGGTTCAGCGCTTGCTAGCCTACGCTTCTGACTGCGTCATGGACGAGTATCATTACTATTATGATGATAAAAGTGATGATGGCATATGATATTTTGAAGGAGGGATTGAAGAGATTGAGTTTAGGGTTTATGGAGGAGGTATTAAAGATGTTGCAATGTATTGGCCTCCATCTCCATTAACTTTGTTGTTTACTTCGCCTCCATAATTCACACATTTCACTTATTAAATATTTTAGGGTTAATTGTTCAAATTGACCTTGTAGAGAAATCTATAGAAAATACATCAGACTCATCTGCAAAGTTTAATAGCATTTCGAATATGCCTCAATTTATTTTTATTTTTCAACCGAAACGTGTGAAATTGTTATTTGTTCCGAGTAATATACTCAAAGATCAAATTTTGTTCGCTTATGTTTTAGACATGGTTTGAACATCATAAATACCTTCACCATGATATTTTAGTGTTTTTAAACGCGAGACAAATTAATTATGAATTATTGAAGAAATTCAGAATTATGGCAAAATTTATAATTAATTCGTCCCTTCTTGAAACAATTTTTTTTTGTAAAGACATAATTTAACGTTTTAAATATTCCTGCAAAAAAATCGTGAATAAATTTAACATTTTAAATATTCCTGCAAAAAAATGGTGAATAAATTTGAATAATAATAATAATAATAACAACTAGGCATTTGAATTTCAGCAACATATTTAACTATGATCACTATTATTGTGAACAATTTTACATGCATAGAAAGAAACAATAAAAGAAAAAGAGAAAAAAAAGACCAATTCACAGAATTTAAAGAGTAGGAAAAGAATCTAAAAATCATGGCGAATCTTCAGATCACTTCAAATTATGTATTTCAATATAAGTCATTCAACCCATGCAACCAAAGTTCTAACAATAATTCATACACCAAAATAACTATTTAATTTCAGTTCATCAAAATAATTGTTTGAACAAATATTTAAGAACAAAAAACGATAAGCGTAATTGAAGGGAAAGAAAATGACAGTTTATGAGAAGTGAAAAAGGTGGGATAATAAATGGGGGGTGCAACCAGAGTTTTAACAACAATTAACACACCAAATAACTATTTGAGAACAAAAAATGATGCGTGTGATAGAAGGGAGAGAAAATAACAATTTATGGGAAGTGGAAAAGGTGGGATAAGAAGTGGGAGGCGGTTTTAGAATTTGAATGCGAAGTTAATTCAGCATAAACTTGTGTGGCTTAAGACATTGCACCAACTTTACAAGCCTTGTTTAAGTCCATATGAACTGTAGACCAAGCTTGTAATCCTTTTAGTTCACAAAAGATTATTTTCCGAAAAACCGAAACGACACAAATACAAGTTTCAAGCCATTTAGAAAATCCA
>Ga0315913_1001837_pt1 | contig 24189 bp, 15 predicted proteins | sample MpolsnodulesMG_FD_207736 | JGI IMG/M metagenome (GOLD analysis project Ga0315913, IMG submission 207736) | Medicago polymorpha root nodule microbial communities from Los Angeles, California, United States - small nodules | ecosystem: Host-associated > Plants > Roots > Nodule | place: USA...
TTCAAACTCAAACAATTTTCTGTGTAAATCTGTTTGTTTGTAAGTCTCTTGCTTGTGTGCTTGAGCATTTGTAAGTCTCTTGTAGTTGTACTAGAGCATAGGAAAGTCTCTTGTTTGTGTGCTTGAGCATTGGAAATCTCTTGCTTGTGTGCTTGAGTACAGTGGCGAAGCCAGAATTTTTTTGGAGCCTGGGCAAAATAAAACAACGATAAGTTTTAGTGATAGCCGCAACCGTAGGCAGAGGTCATAATGTTTTTAAAATGGTCTCCTTAGAATTACCTATGGTTATTTCCGTAGGTAAAGGTGGAAAACATGTTGTGAAAGTCATTTGACAATGACAGACAGATTTAACTACGGAAATTTGCCCTATAGTGACGGATTTTGGCCGTCACTAAAAGTCAAATTTCTTGTAGCGATTCAAAGAAAGTATGGGTTGAGCCCGGGCGCGTGTCCGGGCTAGCTGGGGGTAAAATCGCCCCTGCTTGAGTACTTGTAATTTGAGATTACATTGTTGGTGAAATCTCCTTGGAAGTGCAAGGGGGACAGGACTATTTCCAGTTTGTGGAAGGAACCTGTATAATTGCTTTGTGTCCTTCTTCTCTCTCTCTTACTCTGTTTTTATCCGCTGCACATTAAGTCTCTGATCACTACTTCAGAAGCTAATAGTCAGTTTCTTCTGAACTGTGACATCAGTAGGAGAAACGAAGAAAAAGCTAACACAATTCAACCCCCCTTCTTGTGTTTTTCTCACCTTCATAATATTGTCCCTAAAATGACAATCTGAACTGTTTATCACTTGAAAAATGGGGTTTACGGGGTGTTCGGATTATAAAATCCGGAAATTCATGTAACGCATCCTATTTTTTGAAATTTCCGGATTACAAAATCCGGAAAAATCCGTAACTCATTTTTTCACCTTTTAACAAAAGAAAACACCATTCCGGATTATAAAATCCGAAAACTCAAGGGCATTTTTGAAAAAAATAGGGCGCGCGAGGAAACTCACAGGGTGGGAAAAGTAAATCCCTTAGTTTAGTCCATCCGTCAAGTATCTCCGTTAATAGTGCTGATATGTCATGTTAAGTGTTGATGTGGAGTTCTAAGTCGGCTTCCACGTATACATGAACAAATTTGATTGAAATTTTTTTTAAATGTTTTTTTTACTTTATTTTTAAAATAAAAAAATATCAATACAAATTGTTATACTGTCGAATTGATCCCTAAATTATTCATTAAAAATCAAGTTGATCCATGAATTATGTCACTCACTATCAAATCGATCCATAAATTATTTACCTTGTTGATTAATTTGTTCTTTGATACCGTCAAATCAATGTTAAAAACTAAAAGTGTGTTTAGACGAGGTAATTGAAATTTTTAAAAAATTTAAAATTCTAAGCAATTTAAATGCTTCAATTAAATTACTTTCATTTCTCAATGCTTTTTTTTGGATGAAGTAATAAAAAAATATCATTGTCATCCTTTTTAGGCCACTTCTATAAATTTAAATTTTTTAGCGCCAAATTTGAAAATTAAAATTAGGGGTTAATTTGTAAATTTCAAAAAATTGAGGGGTCAAATTATAATTTTTGAAAAAATTGAGAGGTCAATTTGAAATTTTTGGGAAATTTGAGGATCAAAATGTAAAATTTGAAAAATTATAACAATGAAGAAATTTGAAATTCTTAACTTTTAGGTGTCATTTGAAATTATCTAAATTTGACTCTAACAAAATACTTTATAAATTTCTATCGTCCAAATTGAGACATTTTATATTTAGCGGACCAAATTAAAAACCAAAAATAAGTTAAGGGACCAAACGATGTATTAAGTCTTTTTCGATTAATTGAGATTCAATAGTTTATTTGTAGTATCCATTTTCCTTGGCTACCGGTATCATTTATCCTCGTAAAAAAGAGAGGGAAAAATATATATCTCTTTTATTAAAAACAAAAATGGAAACCATCATTTGGATTCAAATAGTTAAGGAGATTGTAACCAAAAAAAAAAAGTTAAGGAGATTACACCACAAAAAAATGGTTAATGAGATTAAAAAAAATAAATTGTTCAAGAGAATTAAAAATGGTTGATGAGATTCACAAAAATATTATTTACCTTCTAACGACATAACTCTGCATTATCAGGTCTCGTACCCCCCTGAAAATCAGTCAAAGACTTAATAAAAAAAATCATTAATATTTTTCTTATGTATTAATAAAAATCATTAACATAAGTATGAAAAAGTTGGGGATCAAAACCTGATATGACGTCCAGTTAACAATTTTAATATTTTTTGTCAGTTGCGTTACGACTTATGTACAAAATCAATAATATTTTATCAGGCAAATAGTTATTTTGGTGGTTAGATATGTAACAAATAGTCACAATAGTCATTTAATGTATCAAAATTCTAATACAGTCGTTGATTGTGCACTTCGTTGGTCAAAGTAGTGTCTGTAGTTAAAATAGTCTATCAATAATGACATTAACTCTTTTCATATAAAAACTAATATCACCGTAAATAAGTAATTTAGAGACTCCTATAACAATAAGTAAGTATATTGAAAGATTGATATGACAATATTTAATGAACCGACGACATGTATGTATAAAAACTAAAACCATAATACAAACATTTGCTTTACTTTGGTGTTATTTTTTTTTGGTAATTTTTTGTCCGGTGTTTAACCCATGAACAACTACATTTGAGACACTTAAAAATATAGCTGAATCTAATTAACATAATAAAGAAGGCTTGATTGAACATAGATGTGTAGAAGTTGTATTCATGATCACAATTTAATCATGATAATTATATTAAAATATTATATTGTTTTGAACTTTTGTATGTTAGTTGAAATTAGGTTTTTCGCTCTCTTTTTTTCAAATAAATCTGATGAGCAGAGAAAAAAAGAAAGATAACCATGTGTATTATACTTGGAGAAGGACAAATATGGAAGGTGAATCATTTAAAACAGAATAGAGTGTTGAATATATCATTTAAAATTTACCATTCTCTTTTGTACGTGTATCTCTTTCTAAATGACATTTTCTATTTATTTTTAGAAAATTATTTACATGTTAAAGACGCGATCACTACGTCTTTATTATCAGTTTCAGAATAATTATAATATGTTTAAGTCGTGTCTTTTGTTATCCACGCCAGGTCTGCACCACATACAAAACGTTTTTTAAACGTTTTGGCCGGTGGTCAGGTCAAAAAACGTGTTAGGTGATATTCCAAAACAATTTTTTTTTACGGGGGTAAATAAAAAAAATTACAACCGGCCAACAACCAAACCAAGAAAAAACAATCCGAAACAACCCTTTTACATAAACAGAATCGAAAGAAACATCAAAGGTGGGAACCTTTTTCGTTATAATCTCCTCTCTTAGATCTAGGTTGTTACATCTGCTTTCTATTATAAAAAATGTTCTGAAAAAAAAGAAGGAGGAGAAGGAGGGGAATCTTTTCTATCAAAAATTTTAAAAAAATTTGAGTCTTAGAGCTCCGTCACGGTGGCTCTGTCGCCGGAGATAACATTTTATGCATCACTCGTTGCAAGAGCTAACTGAGTCATGAGTTCGATTCTCTGCGTGGGTTAATTTTTTTTTTCCCTTCTTCTTTCATTTTCTTCGCTTTAACCTAAATACACAATTACAATTCTTCTTCGTTCTTACACGACAGTCCGATTCTCATTCCTATCTCTTTCTTACAGGTACAACCTTCAATTTATTAATCTTCTCATTCTTAAACTCATTATTATTCTTCTCGCTCCTCTACAAATTTCCTACATGTATGATTGACTATAAAACAAATTTTGAATTAAAAAAAATACATGTCTGAGGTCAGAGGTTCGAACCCCAATCACCACAAAAAAATATATTTTTAATTGAGTTTTACTAGAAACACAATCCGTAGTGCAATTTTGGTAGCATATCCTATATTTTCTTGTAGTGATTTTTCCATTTTATTTCTTTTAATATATATATATATATATATATTTTTTTGACCATCTTTTTGAAATATAACTGATATAGTTAAGGGTGATGAAGAAAATGAATAGAACAAAGTACAAACTCTAGAATCCCTTGAACCTCCTAAAACCCCATATGTTATACATTCCGGCTCCATCCATCGTCTTCTTCAGCTCTCATTTCATAGAAACCAAGAACAACAAGAATCAGCTTCCATGGCGGCATTGAAAATGAAAGCAGACTGGAAAGAACTCCAAAGGGAACTTCTTCATTTGATATCACAACGAATCGACACTGAAATTGATCTCATTCGCTTCCGATCAGTTTGTTCCCATTGGCGTTCTTCATCCATCCCAAATCATCATCTTAACATTTTGCCATTTGAAGTCCCACTCCTCAAACTCCCACTCCAAATTGAATCCAACAATGAAGCCATTCCTATTTCCTTCTGTCACCTCTCCAAAACCAGTTTCTTCCTCATCAAACCAACACAAGAACAAGAACGACAAACCCGAATTAATCTTCGTCCTTGGTTGATCAAAACTACCCAAACCTCCAATGGAGTACCCAAACTATCCCAATTTCAACTTCTCTCTTTTGATTTCCCATTCCACGTGCTCGATTTCAACAAACTCTCCGTCTTCCATTTGGGATGTCAGTTCCTTGTCGAAGAAGATTCGAAACCCTCTTCATCTGATTTCGTACTACCTGAAGCTGTCGTTGTTCTCACTTGCAATGGGAAAAAACCTATCGCTCTCACCAAGAAGAAATATTCTCCTCCCTTTATGTTACTTCTCCGTAGCAGCAGCGATGAAAAACTTTTCTTATTTCAAGAAGACTTCTCAAATTATGTTGATTACATCTGCGTGTTTAAACAGAGGATTTACGCGGCTGTTGATGGAACTGGCAAGACAATTACAATGGGACCGGAGGAGAATCCTAATGTTGAGTTAGTAGCTGAACCTTTGGTTGATCATGGGAACATGAGATTCTTAGTGGAGAGCGAGGGCGATCTGCTGTTAGTGGACATTAGTGATCATGATTTAACAGTTGATGTTTTCAGACTTGATGAGAAGGAGAGGAAGTGGGTGGAGATCGAGAATTTAGGAGATAGGGTTTTGTTCATAGGGTTACAATATTCCTTTTCTGCTTCAGCCTCGGATTTGTGTGTTTCTGAGGGGAATTGTATAATCTTTATTGATGATGTCTTCTTCTATGATCATACGGATACGGAGCATATAATGGCTATTTTTTTCATGGGTCAAGATGGTCAGCTTTGGCCTTTGTCAGATTATCCTGAATATTACAACTTGTTCTGGCCGCCTCCGGAGTGGATCGTCAAAAGTCATAGTCATTAGCTGAGTATGTTATCTTGCATTATTATCATATTATGGTCTATAAAGTCGAAACTTAGTTGATCGGTTACACTTAATATCTCAATTTAGTATACTTAAGGTTGATCTCGACTGGTGACTTTAAAAATTCTAGTGTAGGAGCATTTAATTGTTGAGGGAACAAACTTTCTGAGACCTGAAAAGAGAAATAAATGGTTCTTTGACTTTGTAGACTTTGGACACATGATTGATAGGTGTTGTCTGTAATTTGGCATTACTAAATTGTTTGCCCCTGATTGACTGATGACCTTTGTTTAATTGCTCATTCATAAAGTTGATTTATTTTGCATTTGTAAATTTCGAGCTGATTTATTTTGTACTTTTGTTTTTGAAACGAAAAAAAAAAGAGAATGCATATTCATTTGTTAGAGGACTAATTTTATTATGCATTGGCAATCTCCATATTGTTCTGTCATGCATAATTACAAGCTAATATAATTCTGACCATGTTGTAAGAATATTGACGTTGCGTTTTCTTTGGCTTTGATAGTTATTGCTGGCTTTTATATTTAAAATATCTACAATAGTTGCAATTAATAATCAGAGTTAGGTTATGTTTCAGAAGAGTTTATATCCTTAAATGATATGGAGGTCTTGTTTTTGGCGCAGGGTGCTTGCAGATTTGAATGAAGCATATTTCCTGAAGGGGTTGGCTTACAACAGGCTAAGAGTGATTGACTTTTGACTAGGAAAGAGGTATCCAGAACTCAGAAGATGCTTAATTAGAAACAATGTTTGATTTATATAAAGAAGATTGAAAACAGATCTTTATGTACTCTGCTAGTATCTTTGTGTACGTTGTTATTCAAAATTTGATGATCGAGTTAGAAGTGCATTATTTTAGAAGTATTAAAGCTTATAGACATGCGTAGATTTGTTATGAACTTATGATCCATTAGAGATACCCTTATCAGTTATAATCTGATATATGTGTCTTTTGGTCTAACAAGAGTAAGCTAGCTAAGCTGTATAGAGTATAGACAGCTTTGCAAACTGAGAATGCTGTGTTTTCAGCTTTTTGGGAGTTGTTTCAGGGGCTGATTTGAGCATCCACTGTTGTGTACGTGTTCTCCTGTTTGAGGGGATCTTCCGGCATGTTTCAATTGGTTTGCTCTGAGTAGATTGTATCAGTGTTTTGCAGTCTGTCAGGTGCATCTGTGCTGCAGTTTTTTATGCACAGTTTGGTGTTGCTGTTGTTGTTTGCATTGGCTTTATCTTTTTCATTTCCTGTTTGCTGATATGCCTAGTCGAGTCTAAAAATATTTTACAAGAAAGGTGGCAGAGTTTTAGGATTTTTCAACCATTGCTGCTTGTAAGCGTATCTCATCTGAGAGTGCAACTTTTACTTTTACTGTCCATGGTTTTAAATTTTCAAGAAAATAAGAATTGATGTCGTGAAACTGTTCGTATTTCTTCTGCATATCAACTTAAATTTTAACCCTTTCATTAGAAATCTAAGATCATGCAAATATATAGCTTTACATTTGCAATTAAGATAAACAATAAGGTTCTAAATTAAGAAGAATGACACTCCTAACAGAAAAAGGGGTTTGATAAGGGGATTGATAAATGCAAGGAATAGTTATTCATTTGAATTTAGAACTACACTAGTTAATATTGATAAGCGAAGACTTAAATTTATGGGGAGCTCTTTGCAATTGCAGTATAGTTTGAATTACTAATGACAGCATAGGTTATGTATAGTGGGACTGCATGTTTCTACCTTTCTTATAGTACAAGATAGTATGAAGAAAAATCTTTGTCTTGATTATTTCTTAATATTGCATTTCTTGTAAAAATACTGGTTGGAATAATATAACTCGGTCAATCAGAAGATTTGGATGGTCCTGTTATACACATGAATGATGTCAGTGCTATTAGTTGCAGAAAAGCAACAGTTTATGCAATTTTTAATAATGTCTCAAATTCTGTTTATAATATTTAGATTAGATTTTATTTTCATGTATCAAAAAGGTTATTCTATTTTCTTGTTCTTATCTTAATTGAATCATATATGATGTTCCTATTTTGAATTGCAGCAAAATTTTCTGGGATTTCATTGTTAAATAATAGTCATTTTTCAGCATATTAGAATTTTCCCTTTATCTCCTAGCCATTCTGGAATAGGATGAGTGCTTCTTTCTTTCAGTGTTATTAATGATATTACTTTGCTACTGTTGGATGGAGATCCGTGATATTCCATACTTTCATGTTTTGTGAATCTTTTCTTTTAATTGCTATTCCATGGGAAGTTCTTTGTCACTTTATGGTTTCTGTGTTTGCCATCATTTCCAATTTCTGCTTATCTCCCCCGGTTTCAGTGTTCAACTACCTAAAAAATAAAGTTTGGCATGAATTTATACACAGATAGTTCATTGACTTCTATAAAACTAGAATGGAGTCATTGATTGCTGAGTACACAAGAAGGTACTTAATTAGGTAGTTCAACATTCACTTTTTGCACGTACACGAATTAGGTCATCACGTGCACGAATTTGTTGGACTCAAGTTTGAGCTTTTTATCGTCCCACCTTCCTCCGCTGGTGAAGGGAAAGACTCCCACGCACACGAAAACCCTTGAAATCCAAATAAAAGTTGTAGGTTAAAAAAAGTTAGTAGTTGTAGGTTAAAAAAAGTTGAAAATTCTAACTAAGCTCTATATCTAAAATAAAAGTTGCGTAGGTAAAACCAAATGATTTTTTTGACGAGTTCAACTTCGTCACTAAATCCGTGGGTATATACAACTTTTATTTGAACAAGGTGGATGTATACAACTTACAAGTGTAGACTACAAAAAAATCGTCTGTATAGATACTTGATGCAATAACTACGACAAATTTACTTTTACCTAGATCAAGACCCTTTACGAAGCTCATTCCTTTTTGTCGTATGCTTTGAAAATAACGATATAGCCACTCTTACCTGATCCGGTCTAGAAGATATCATTGAGTGGAAAACTTCTTGGACAAATATAGTATTATCAAAGGTACTCTTAGCGAAAATAACAGGGAGAAAAATTTGAAATTAAAACTACATGTGATATTAAAACTCTTAGGCAGTGGCTAGATATGAAAAATCTACAAATTTCATTCCTAGGTATTATCCGTGGGTATTATCAAAAGAATCGTTGGTAGTGGCGGAGAGTTTGAAAACAAAGTTGCAGTCAATGATTTAATATTTCAAAGAGAAATTGCAATGAAAAATCATAAATGGGAATTGTAGTCATGGATTAAAATTCTTCTATAAATTGGAGGAAAACCTGTTCTTTATTTTTTGGTGTTAAGGATTTTAGTTAAGGATTAGTGCAATAAAGCCTTGAAACTTGGTTGTTTAAGGTCCAATATATCGAGTAAAAAATGATGATTATACGTATAAAGTCTACAAAAATTAAATATTAAAACCGAAAAATATAATAACATACTAGTATAGTTTTTTTTTCTTCATAAGTTTGGAGGGACCAGCAGGGGCGGAGCTAGGTAGCATTGAGGGTGTGCAGCACACCCTGAATTTCTGAAATTTGCATCAGTTTTCCTACTTTCATTGCTATTTGCACACCCTGATATTTCTGTTTTGCACCACCTCACCCAAGACTGGGTATGACTAACACGCACAGAATCTGCATTGTTTGGTGTGCATACTGACGCTCACATGTACCACTACTAGTGCTACATATGTTTTGACTTTTCAAGTGTTATTATTTTATTTATTTTATGATTTGGAAATTTTTATCACTTTAATAAAAGCCAAAAACAAAAATAACATGAGTATCGAATTCATGTTAGATGCATCTACAAGTAATCATCCACTACACCAATTAAACACATTTTTTACTCTATATCTTTGCAAATAAGTTAGATGATGTATACTATTCAAAACAAAAATCTTTTTACTCCTTTTTTAGAGGAATTATTTCACTCTCTAGTCCTATTTTTTTTTTAGAGAAATGCTAGCAACACACCTTGTAACACACACTTTTCAACACACTCTCTTTGATTGATTAAAATTCACATGGGACCCACAAAAAGTATATAGGACCCACATGATTTGGTGGGACCCATGTGAATTTTAACCAATTAAAGGGAGTGTGTTGAAAAGTGTGTGTTAGAAGGTGTGTTGCTAGCATTCATCTTTTTTTATTCTTTTTCTTATAAAGATTATGCTTATGATTAATTATATATAATGTAAATGATATTACTCTTTTGAATTCTTAGTGGTAAATCTTGAATTTACAATTTGTCAAAAATCATAAAATTTAATGAGATTATTTATTAAAAATAACTAAAATTTTCAATTTTTTATTGGGTAAAAGTAACACAATTGTAAATTTATAGTTTAAACTAATAAGAAAAAAGGATTAATTTCTATTCACTAACTCTAAAGTTATTTTATACATGCATTCAATGATCTGCTTCTACTAAATAAATACAATGAGAAATGAATAGATCAATGTGTATGTGTGTGTCTATATATAAATATACTAAAATTTATGATATTAATAATTAATGAAGTTAAAAAATTTGTACCCATGATCCAGGGTCCTGGATCCGCCACTGGGGACTAGGGCATCTGCAGGCCCTCCTTCTAGCTTCATCCCTGAATACAAAGATGTATATCCTGCTACCATGCCTTTGGAAGAAGCTTCTTTTGATGGTTTAATCAGCAATTTGAGACAAGAGTGATCAATGAGAAATCAATATAGATTGGTTGAGTAGAGTTCTGTGCATCTTTGTACGTTTTTGAATCAAAGTACTAAACCCTATCTATAATATTGAGCAATCAGGTTTACTAAAAAATTGCCTAAAAATAAAAGATTTACAAAAAGTGAGATTTTAAAATAATTTTTTTTTTTACTGTCTTGAAGTTATCGTTGAATAGTAAATTTTCAACTGTGTAGCATGTTTTACTAGGGTTCGTTACTATTGAAGAAATGAGAATCGGTAACACACAGCGGCCATGGCATCGACTGACAGGTGTGAACTCCCAATGAGTGTCTAGTTAGTGGATAATCCTTTTATTCATGGAGATAGAAAATTACTGGTGGATAGTGAGGGTGATTTGTTGTTAGTTAATATTTATGAGAATCTTAAGATTTTTGATGTGTTCAGTCTTGAAGAGAAGCAGAGAAAATGGGTGAAGTTAGTGAGTTTAAGGGATAGGGTCCTGTTCTTTGTAAATAGATGTTCATTTTCTGCTTCAGCTTCGGATATGTGTGTTGCCAAAGGGAATAGTGTCGTATTTATTGATGATGCATCCAAGATACATTGGAATTGTGCTTATGGCTGTATTTATTGCTTGGTTCGACATTAGCCATTGTCTGTGTATGATTATTTTGAATATCTCGGCTTGTTCTTAACACCGGAATGGATCGTCAAAAGTTAATTGAATCCGTAACAGAGTATGTTAGCTTGCATCGAATGGTTTTTTATGTGCTTGTGATATTTGCATTATTGTGCATTGAAAAGTTAATGTTATTAGACCGGGAACAAATGCATGTAAAAATTAGGGACGGCTGCCCCCACTAAAATTTGTTTTTTTTAGCATTAGAGCTAATATAATTTTATTAGTCTCCTCGTGTTGTCCCTAGGTGTCTATATCTCACATCAAATAATCTAATTATTGAATGTTTGGTTCAGTATGTTGATTATTTCCTCATAACCTATGAAGCATGAATACAGACACGGACACGACACAAACACTGACACCCCGACACAACTAATAATTTGAAAAAAATCACATAATTCAACGTAATCACAACTGTCGGTGTGTCTGACGCCAGAACACGTCTAATCCGAGGAAAGTCCGTGCTTCATAGCTCATAACATAAAGTAGCTTCTAACGTAGGTGTTTTGATTACAAAATTGACATTCTGTGAGGTGTTTGTGGCGAGTTGGGGGTGCATGCAAGCACTCTGTCGATTAAGTCAGTAAGAGAGAAAAGAGTGAGATGTTTTAGGATAGAGAATCTGTACCTTGTGTCATGATCTAAGAACCGTTTTATACAGTCGTCGATGTGCGACTTTTGGGTTCCTCAAGTGCTTGGTTACTTATAATGCTAAATCATGTACAATAGATAAAAAACCTGTTTGCTTTATTATAAATTTTCCTAGCAAATATTTTTTAGGGTTTTGATCTTCACAATTATAGTTCCTAATAGGAAACCTTATCACTTTATGCAGGGGAGATAAATAAAAAGATGACGAGATAAAACATCTAGGTTCAAGTGCAAAATTTATTCGGTCTTTTACTCTCCACCGGACAAAATGTTGCAGTATATGCAAAATTTATCTTTTTACTATTATGTACAGACAATATGGCACTAATATTGCAAAAAGTTGTCATTTCTAATTTGAAACTACCTCCGTCCTTAATTATAAGACCCTTTGAGAATTTTTTTGGTCCATTTTTATAAGATCCCTTTGCTATTTTCAACTACATTAATTTTTTTTACATACATACCCCTATTTATTATATATCTTTTTCTTCAATCAACAATAAATAGCGTATGGAAAACATAAACTAACTATCTCTCTCTCTTAAGGATAAAATTGTAAAAACAATAGTGATTACAAATAACTTTAATATAAATATCCACTTTCTTAATTTCCGAGATTTTAGAAAAAGAGTCTTATATATAAGGACAAAGGTAGTAAATTTTAATTGGTTAATGAGTGTTTCTTGTCATCCTTAGTTTTAGTAGAAAATGAACATTCTCATTGTCTTTCATGTAGTGGAACATGAACCTACATTTTTATTGGTTATTAATGTTTATTCATTTAATATAAATATATGTCTATGTTTTTATCAATAATCTAGTTTACGTTTCATTTTATTTTATTGTGATATTTGATATTTCATAAACTTTTGTAAAGTAAAACATTCTAAAGAAGCACAGATTGAAGCTCATGTCCGATATTCTGTTTTCAAGTAGACGATTAAGGTTTTTCTAACTCCTACCAACCCTATGGATGAGTTGAAGGAACAACTTAACAAATATTTTGTCTACCTTGATGAAAATCATTTTACATGCCGCGTATTTGTTCAAATGTCACGTGTAAACATGGGGGCAAATAAAGATGAAGACATTTGAAAAATGTTTTATTATATCTTTGTGTTCATTCAAACTGCATGTACCCAGAATGTCAGTAGAGATTTCATGTAATGTGTTGTTTTTTACATCTACCAATGCACTTTTGTTGAATTTCAAACATTTATGTAATTTTAAGGTAATGTCGAATTGATTTAATCTTGGTCAATTGTGAAAAATTATGTATAGGTTGTGTTTGCAATTGTTGTTTTGAATTACAAGTAATAAATATGCCAAAATTTGGCTTGATTCTTAAAACAGAACCCGTTGTCTGCCTAAATGATCTCAACAATAGCTAACTGCCGCTATAAGATACCCGACGGCAATTAACTGTCGTTGCAAAATAACCGACGGCAATTAACTGTCGTTGGGGTTATATTTGTCACGTCATGGTGTTTCTCATCAAAATTTGAAGTGAGAAAAGCAATTTTCTAAGAATTTTAGTTAAGGATTAGTGCAATAAAGCCTAGAAACTTAGTTGTTTAAAGTCCAATATATGAGTAAAAAAAGGTCATTACACAATATCGTATAAAGTCTACAAAAAATAAATATTGTAACTGAAAAATATAATATAGTTTTTTGATTTCTTCAAAAGTTCAGGGGACCATTGCATATGCTGGTTCTGCTACTATGGCTTTGGAAGAAACTTCTTTTTATTTTTTTTGACAGATTGGAAGAAACTTCTTGTGATGGTTTAATCGGCAATTTGAGACAAGAGTGATCACTGAGAAATCAATAAAAATATTTATTTTTTACTGTCTTGAGGATATCCTTGAATAATAAATTTTCAATCGTGTAGCATATTTTAATAGGGTTCGTTACTATAAAAAAAGGAGAATCAGTTACGCACAACAACTATGGCATCGACTGACTGGTGTGAACTCCCAACTGAGCTTCTAAATCTGATATCGCAACGAATCGACGATGAACTCGATCTCATTCAATTTCAATCAGTATGTTCAACGTGGCGGCGCTCTTCCATTTCAAATCATCATCCCAATTCTACCCTAAAGGTTTCACAACTCTCGTATAATTTCTCTTATACCATAAACAACATCAACACTTCTCTGTTTTGCTACCTCTTCAAACACACTCTCTACCTCATTAAACCACTATGACACCAAAAGCAACTTCGTCCTTGGTTGATTAGAGTTACCCAAAACTCACTTGGCAAAAAACTCTTCCACCTACTCTTCAATTCATTCTACTATTCCCATGGTTTTCCTCGTGCGCTTGACTTCAACAAACTCTCCGTCCTCCATCTAGGACCAGATCTTATCATCGACCATGGGGACTTTAATCAGTAACTACTTCTTCTACAATAACAAGAAGCGTGAAAAGTTCGTTGCTATCACGTGCAATGGAGAAAAACACTCATATTGCAATCTAGATTATAAGGATTATCATAGATCACACAATTTCTGCTCACAAAACCCAAATCTGAAGCAGATGCTGAGAACAAATAATCACTCCCCAAGAACAAAACCAAATCTCCTAAATTAGTCAACTTTACCAACTTTTTCTGCTTTTCATCAAGCCTAAACACTTCAATCCTTACAATAACACGATGATAGTCATAGCAATCCACTAGCAACAACTGAAAGTCACTAGTCTCGACCAAGAATTTACTTTCTTCGCCAATCACAGGCTCAGCTATAAAATTATAGCTCAAGTCTGCCAATCATAACAGTCCGACCGGTTTTGTCTACCATACAAGGCCTCCCTTTAAAGTCGCAAACATAACTTCCATAGAAGGTTGACATGTTGGGGATCGTCTTTGAACGGTCGTCCCCGCAACGAAACATAATACGAATCCCATATAAATCAGTTGTGAGGAATACGAGAGGTTGTTCCCCCTGACACGTGGTAACATATAACTTTTAAAAAAACTCATGGCGATTTTGACTACGCAAGGTGCAGTGATAGGTGTAGAGCATCTGTCAAAGATGGAGGACAGAGAGTTTGTTGAAGTCGAGAACAATTCTGGTCGAAGATAAAGGTTCGTGAAAAAAGAAAGGGTGCAAAAGTTGGGTTTTGCCGTCGCAATTTGGTCCAGTTTTCATTAACCAAGGGCGGCAGTGGAGAGTTTGTTGGCATTTTGGTGGTTTGATGAGAAAAATGTCGTGTTTTATGAGGTAGCTAATAGAATCAATGTTAGTCTTGGAACCGAATAGTTGGCAGGAGAGTTGTCCAAACTTTACAGGTAAATAGTTTTGACAGTAGTTTAGGATAGAAGATCGCCACCAAGAACAGACGGAACATGAGTGAATAAGGTAAACTTACCCAATGACATGGTTTTGTAAATGAAATAAAATAGAATGAAATGAGGGGATGAAGTTTAAGAAACAAAAAGACAAATGGTTGGTGGTGAAAAATATGTGATTTGAAAAAATGGGTTTGTGTAGAGATGGGAAAACTCAAAGATTGAGTTGAGATTGGGTTGAGATTTAAGGGTTCAAATAGGTTTGTAGTAGGGGAAGGGTTTGTTGGTGTTGTGTAAAAAGGAACCAAAGGGAAAGAGATAAGATGAATCATAGTTGAAAGATGGAATAGAAGATGAAGACATGGTTAATTTGAAAGAAAAAGGAGAAATGATGAAGGTTTCAGGAATATCATAACATATGTAACATAACATTACAAACCAAATTCAACCATTTTTTCCAGTATACTTTCATATGAATACGAAATTAGGAATTAGGAGTTCATCAACAATGTTACATCTATTGTTGTCAAAATCCTGACTTAAATCCTAAAATTCAGGATTTTACGACTTTCTTCACCTTCAACGACTCAAATCCATAGTAGAATCCTAAAATATGCAAATTTCATCGATTTTGATTGCGATTTTACGATTTCATATAAACTTAATCATTTATGACTATATACCATTTATAACATATATTTAATATTATTTATTTTTTGGTAAAATCCATCGATTTTGATTGTGATTTTACAATTTCCTATATCGATTCTACAAAAGTCCTTTGATTTTGATTACGATTTTACGAGTCCCGATTTTACTATTCCCTTTCGACCTGAAGTAAAGTCCCAATTTTGATAACCTTGATTACATCTAGTTTAGAAACGTCATAATAATAATTTTCCATGGTGATGTACTGCAAATATCCATCAATACATTATCTAACTAGATTCTCAAGGTCATTATTGCTCACATGAATCAAAAGATAGCAAGGAACATTTTTAGGTGACACTAACATTTTGCCGGTTTTTTAAACTATTGTGATTTGCTCAGACAGCAAAGCCTAGTTGAAATATGGGAGGGAATGAATTCAATTAACATGCCAAAAAAAATGGAGATAAAATATCAACTTCAATACATTTAATGGAAGAAAAAAAACATTTGAAGCTGCCACTAAAAAATGTTTTTGTGCAACTTTGAAACTACAACAAACCTCAAATTAGATGCAAAATATATAACAACTTAGATGACTAATTTTTTTATACTTGTATATCTATACTTGTATAACTACGTACATGTCCGAGATCGAAGTTCGAGAGTTGATTAAAGTCAAAACTCTATCCCTTAAATTTATCAACTAACAATGAATTACCCTCGCTCTCCACCAAGAACTTGATGTCCTCAACATCAGCAATCCAACTATAACTATCCTACCAATTTCATCGACTGCGTAAATCCGCTGTTTAAACACACATAAGTATTCAGTGCATGCTGGCATGTCGGGGAACATGAAAGAATGTCCATTGCTGCAATGGATAACTGAAAGTTGGGGATCTTCTCTCCAAAAGCTCAGAGCGAGAGGTTTTTTGTCATGGCAAGTGAAAACAAAGACCTCCTAAAATAAAAGTGAGATTCAAACTCGAAACTCTAACCTTTGTTTTTTCATCTTTAAACGTTGAGAATAGGTTTAATCGAGTTGGGCCATGCATAAGAACAAAACCCTTTCTTTCAATAAAATTTTGCCTTGACTATGAATATTTTTGAAGTTGCTTGTAAGTGATGACAATGATATAAGATAAGAAAACAACAACAGCAATAAAATCACAAAATCCCTTCCAAATGATGATATAATTAAATAAAAAGGATAATAGTTGAAGGATAATAGTAGGACTCATTGAGAAAAATCAAAGAAATAAAACTTCAAAATTGGAACTCTTTTCAATATATAAAACTTGAACCGAAAAAAAATACAAAGTCTTCTGGTGGGAAATATATAAAACACTTTTGCCAATTTAACTGTCATATTGTCTCACGTCCTCTTTCTTTCCCATGCAAATATATTATTTAAACCTCACACTCCGGAGCACAAGATGTACCCGAAAATGTCTAAAAAGGGATTCAATATCCTGCTGTAGCAGGTCAAAAGATTTACAAAACCTCAATGTCCAACGGCCGAAAACAAGTCAAGGGAGAGACCGAGAATATGGTAGCAGAAAACAAGTCAAGGGAGAGACCGAGAATATGAAGAAACTCAAGAAAGAATCAAATAACCATAGCTATTATTACTCTTTTTGGGTCTACGAAGGTTTGCTGCCTCTAAACAATTACATATATAGGAACCTATACATTAAACCCCAAAAAGGTAAATGAATTCAGATGACATAGATAAAACCAAGACATGTGAGGTAAATGAATTCCGAAGATATGTAGATAAGTTGCTAAAATCTACACATACATTGGAAGTGCAAAACACAGTGCAAGGGAAAATAGTTTGAATTAGTCTATCTCCCACGGTTCACCACAATGCAACTACATGGTCCTCCTTATGCCTAGTATTTTGGTTATATATATATATATATATATATATATAGATATAAAAATAAAATCACACTATTAACTGAAAGTTGGATAAAATGTTTGCTTGATACATAGAAGGCTAGCATTATGGACTACAGTACAGAGTATAAAACTTCAATTTTCGATTTAGCCGTTAACCTATCTGCATCACTTAGTTATAAGTTATGAAACATGACAAGTAGAAATAAAAGTTTTAAAAAGAGTTAACTACTCTACATTCTCTTAATTAAGGTCTATTTTCAATCCATCACTGTTAGCATATTGCCATTAATCTAAAACTATTAGCTTCAATAGTAAACCATACCTTCTCTTAATACCTTACAAATGCAACTCAGTAACCCACTCTGGTGGTGGCCAGAACAACTTGAAATATTCAGGATAATCCGACAAAGGTGAAACCTGACCTTGATCCAAGTGAAAAACACTCATTTTACATTTCCTGATGTTAAAACCGTGGAAGTAATCAGATGTGCCATAGATCACACAATTCCCATTGGCAAAACCCAACTCCAAAGCAGAAGCAAAAAACGAACATCCATTCCCCAAGAACAAAACCCTATCTCCTAAATTCGTTAACTTGACCCACCTTTTCTCCTTCTCATCAAGCTTAAATACATCAATCCATACAACATTAACACCATCATCTTCATATCTATCCACCAGCAACAACTCAAACTCACTACTCCCGACCAAGATTTTACTTTGCCCACCAAACACCGGCTCAGCCATCAAATGAACACTCAAGTCCGGTCCAATCATGAAAGTCCGTCCAGTTTTGTCTGCCACACAAGGCCGCCCTTTAAAAACACAAGTATTTGCTCCTTGGGAGGTTGGCATGTTGGGTATCATAGTCCAACTGTCGTCCCCACAACGAAACATCATCGGCTCCCCTGAGAAGTTAGACTCAAGCATGACGATAACAGGACGTTGTTCTTCCCGACACACGGCAGCAACAGAAAAGCTAAAGAAACTTCCATCTCCTCCGACCAGGAGGTGCATGCAGAACATGCAACCGAGAACTCGAAGCGAAAGTGTACATTTTTGTTTTATTGGACAAAAATACTGTAAAATTGTAGATGGTACTACTAATGAAAAAACCAACATTATAATTAATATTACTTGCTTTGAAAATATAACAACAATTATTCTTCAAAAAGTAATTGGTCCGCAACTTTCAAAAAGTAACTTCTTTAATCTCTTTTTATTCTTCCTAAGTTTGATGGGCTCAATGCATGCCATGCATTGCAAAGCACTGGTGCTCGTGCCCTCACACAACCAAAAAAAGAAAGTTTTAAGTTGAAAATACCACTTTTTAGACTTTTGAGGAGTTGAATGCACAAGTTTCAATACGAGATTACTATATTTGCTTCCTTAACCATTGTCCTGAGGGCACTCGTTAGCATTTCCCGTAAAGTTACAGGTGAATCATGAAATGTGTTATAGGTGCTGGTGCTGATTTATACAAGACAACCTTCAATTTCAATCTTTGTAGTTCGATTTAGTTGACAACGTTCAACAGCCAAATGATCTTGTCCTCAACATCAAATTTCTATTTTCATCAATCCAACAAGAAAATTGCATTATATAAACAATTTCCCCAAAAAAGAAATACAAAATTATCTTATTTTTGGGCATTTACCACGTGTTTTCTGTCAAACACTTAACATCATTTTCTTCAAAAACAAATGCATGTATTCATGCTTTTCATATTCACGTCTTTTTGCATTTCCTCATCAAAACAGTTACTCGATCTCAAACTATATCCCTATAACCACCATGTAATATAACTTACCTTTTCTCATAATAAACTGATTCCATAATACAAGTAAAAATTAATAAATTCTGTAGCAGAAGAGATAAGACCAGCTTATCCAGCAATCCAAATGCAACCTCATTTTCCAGCATCTTTTGATATGAATATGTAATCAGGAGTTTGTTGGTAAACATATAGTCTGCAAAAGTAACAATGAAAGAAGATAATCAAACCCAACAGCATTGTTACATCTTGTTTAGAAACTTCATAACAACAACAACAACTTGTCATGGTGATGTACTCCATATATTCATATATCTATACATTTTATTACATAAGCTACCCCTAAAAACAAAATTCATCAAATACATTCAGATTTCAGAAAAAAGCTAGCTGCATTTATAAAAAAATGAATTGAGTTCCTGAAAAATCAGAAGTGTAGATACTTATAGTCAATGTAACATCTCAAATTTTTCTAAGCAATAGTCAGAAGGTTTATAAAATCTAAACATAAACTAAACACAATAATGCACTATGAATCACTATCAAATTAGAAACTTTTCAATAGAAGATAACATACTCTGTCAAGAGCTCAGATTTTGAGGATCCACTTCGGTGGCAAGAACAAGTTGAGATATTCAGGATATTTAGACACACGTGAAAGCCGGTCTTGTTCCAAGTGAAAAACACGGTTGCCACGTACCATATTGTCAATACAGAGGACAGATTCATCAATGAAGATTGCACAATTCCCTTTTGGAATACATAGATCTGAAGCAGAAGCAGAAAACGAACATCCACGCCCCAAGAAAAAAACCCTATCCCCGAAATTCCTCAACTTCACCCATTTCTTCTCCTTCTCATCAAAATCCATCAACCTCACCCACTTCTTCTCCTTCTCATCAAGTTCAAAAAAATCAATACTAAGACAATTAGATGACTCATCAATACCCAATAACAACAACCTACCCTCACTCTCCACTAGCATTTTATTCCACCCAGGGCTATCAGGACCCAAAGGTTGAGCTGCTAACTCGACGCTCGAGTCCGGTCCAATTGTAACAGTCTGGCCGGACTGGTGGGCCACGTACAACTGCCCTTTAAAGATGCAGGTGTCTCCGTAGAGAGACGACATTTTGGGGATCGGTTTCCAACGTTTATCGCGGTCATGGAAAAGCAGTGGCTGATAGGAACAATAACCCAACGAGCCGAGTACGAGAGGGTCCTTCCCGTGGCACGTGACAGCAAGAACCGTTTCAGGATGCATGTAGATACCATGTTGATTTCGGTATGTGAAGTCGTCTTTGTCAACGATGAAATCGGCTCCTAAATTAAGAACACAAAGTTTGTTGAAGTCAAGCACACGAGGACGAGCGGGGGTTTGTTCTTGTTGTGGTCGGGGATATTTGATGAGTGGGTGAAAGAGTTTGGTTTTGCCATGTGAGTTTTGGGTAAATCTAATCAACCAAGGACGACGAGGAATTAGGGTTTGTTCTTCCACTAGTTGCGATGGTGGTGGTTTGACGAGGAAGATACTGCGTTTGGAAAGGTGGCAGAATGGAGAGTTGGTGTTGTTGATGGAATCAATGATCTCATTGTCGTTGTATTTGATGGAACCGTTTTCATATTTGAGGAGTGGGAATTTGAAGGGTAAAATGTTATGGTGATTTGGGATGGAGGAAGAACGCCAGTTGGAACAAATTGATCGAAAACGAATGAGATCGATTTCAGTGTCGATTCGTTGCGATATCAGAGTGAGTAGATCCTTTGGGAGTTGAGACCAGTCTGCCTCCTCCGCCATAGATGATGATACTCCTGATAATAATAGTGACTTTGTAAGCAGCATTGTACAATAATCAATTATCATAAACAAGCAATTTTTAACAACTTATATTATTAATGAAACAAAGCAAACAAAGCCTACAAATTATTTCGAAGCATAAGCATAATGCATTCATATTTCAATTGAATCAATTTCTATGTGAAACCCTAAAACAAGCAAGTGTAGAATGAATGAGAATTGAGAAAGTAGAGAATCAATTGACTTACCTAGGTTTAAAGAAAAAGAAGTGGAAGAGAGAAGAAGAAAATGATGCTGCCTGAGACTGACTGTGGAAGAGAATAGTGAGTCATTGCATTGACTAGCTTTGTTTCTTGTCAGAAGAGGAGAGAAGAATAGGATAATTTCTTTATCGGCACCCCAAAAATCTTTTATGCCCCCAAAATCTCCCAATTTACCCTTAAATCGAGCATCCGGATTGGTTAGGTACTTAGAGCATTTCCAAATGGGGTCCCTACTTAACAATGACCACTCCCTGTTAAGGATCCTCTATTGAAAGAAGAAAAAATGAATTCTCATTAAGGAATGAGCAACTATATAAGGAGTTTCTCTCATTTGGGTAACTAACGGGTCCTACATTTAAAAAAGTAATAAAATGTGTACTACTTAGTCCCACTTGCATAAAGGAGTAATAAAATGTGCAGTATTTGATCCCACTTGTAAAAAGGAGTAATACGTAAATTATTGTAAAAAGGAGTAATACCTAAATTATTTTTGTTTAATGATGTAAAGATAGTGGGACATATTTAAGTATTTTTCATTGGAGTTTTTGTTAGTGTATTGCCATTAGAATCATTGAGTCCTTAATATATACTTTTATTAAAAAATTATAAATAAGTGATATATCACGTCCATTTAAGGAGTCTTTGTTAGAAAACTGCCATTGTGGATGCTCTTATATCCCAATTCCTATTTTAAAGTACACGAATATACAATCTTATTTCTTCTTTCTTTTTGTGGGTCCAAAATCGACCCATAGCTCTCCAAATCATTTTTTGTCCAATTTTTTATCGAGTAAATGGTGTATTTAGTCTCTGACTTTACACCTCGCTGTCACTTTAGTCTCTGGATCAAAATAAACTACAAAATAGTCCATAAATGTGTACAAATGTTATCAGTTTAGTCTTTAGCGTTAAAAATTTCTGTTAATTGATGATGTGTCAATCATAGGGACTAAATTGAAAGTAATTTTTTTTATTAATGATAAATCATCTCTATCTTTGCAAATTCAAAGTTGTCTCTCTTTTCAGTTAGAATTACCTTTTTACTCATATAAGACTACGACATTAGTCAATAGAATTGAAAAATATGTACTTTTTGGTTGCTCAAATTCAACCTTCAAAATGGGAGGTGAATCATTTAAAACAGAATAGATTGTTAAATTTGGATATATCATTTATAAATTTACCAATCTATGGATTTGGTTTATGGCAAAACAAATCAAAAACCAATTAGCAAATTTATCAAAATATTCATGAATAAAAAAAGGAACAACATCAAACCTGGTGGTGATGTTAATGTTGATGAGAATTCACTTCAAAGATATGATTAAATTAGATTTCAAATACGCACAATCAATATGCATGACAGAAAATCAATAAGTGAATCACTTCATATAGCTGATTTGAAAGAAAAAAAAACAAAAATGCATTTGAAGAAGATGCAACAATAAAAAATAAACACACATGAGGGGGAAAAAATGGATTTTTATACCTTTTAAATAACAAAATCATATTCTTCAATTGATCAAGGGAATGAGACAAAGAAGGAACTTTACCTCCTTGTTTGTATTTGTCGCCAATCATGAAGAAAGCATTTCAATGTTTAATTAGTAAAATAACTTGCATGCCTTCAGAAAAAAAAATGAATGCATGCACATATCAAAACAGTACACACCGCATGCACCCCTGCATTCATCTATTAACTTCACAAACTGAACCTTAACGGATAAAATTTTCACTTCCTTGTGTTGCTGTGTAATTCGACTTTCCTGCACTATAGTGAGTGTTCCTTTCCAATGCTACAGAAACAAAAGCTTCCATAGTAACGGAATGTAACCAAAAAAAAACAATAATTCTAAAACCAAGAATGCTCCACACAAGAGTAAAAAAGCTCCCATAGTAACAGAATGTAACAAAAAAATAAACAGTTAACCAAGAATGTTCCACACAAAAAAGTAACTTGCATTCTTCATTCCTTAATCTCCTTTGTCTTCTTAGTATAGTCCTATAACAGACCTCATACATTGTCTTGGATTTTCACCCCACTAACTAAATGAATAACTGAAACCTTTATATTTCACTCTCAACAAACTCTAAGGTAATATTTTCACCACCTCTGGTTCTGATTCAAACACCAATAAGCTGCCAAGTTGCTCTAAACTCTCTTTTGCATTGTTAGGAATAGCCGAAGACATACCAGTCCACTTTAAGATCTATAAACTATCTATGCTCTACCATCTTGTCAAGCTCCAAGGCCCATAACAGCCATAAGGATTAGACAATCCAACTCATTTCATTCATAACAAATTTAAAGCCGACCAGCTTGACAGTAATAAAAAAAATGCAAATTTTAATGTAAATTAGTTCTAACAAATACGAGAGTTTTGCATTAAGTGAATCATTCATATAAAGACAAGGGATTGAATAGAGAGAAAAGACAAGAAAATGATGAGTAACAATAATCAATTAGAAATTATAGCTCTTCAATATATAAAACATGTAGAGTGGCAACTGAAAATCACTGACTAAGGAAATGGATTTTACCCCATATTCATAGAGCAAGTCACACAGTTTTAAGTCATTTGATAGAATTGAAGAACTTGAAAAATCACAAGCCAAGATCAACATTAAGTAAACTTAATTGATACATAAGTGTAACTGATGAATTGAGTTTGAACTTCACAGCACCATAACAACGCAGGTGGTCAACAAAATAACATAACAAAGATCAACCTTAGGTAAACTAAGTTGAGATATATGTTCAACTAACCAATTAAGTTTCAACTTTACAGCATCCTAATAATGCAAGAGGTCAACATCAAATCAAAATAACATAGCATAACAAACCCTGAATAACCAACAACTTTCTTACATAAGAGAGTTGAAAAATCTATAAGAACGCTTATCCAGCAATCCAAATGCAACCTCATTTTCCAGCATCTTTTGATATGAATATGTAATCAGGAGTTTGTTGGTAAACATATAGTCTGCAAAAGTAACAATGAAAGAAGATAATCAAACCCAACAGCATTGTTACATCTAGTTTAGAAACTTCATAACAACAACAACAACTTGTCATGGTGATGTACTCCATATATTCATATATCTATACATTTTATTACATAAGCTACCCCTAAAATCAA
>Ga0315913_1001840_pt1 | contig 24183 bp, 12 predicted proteins | sample MpolsnodulesMG_FD_207736 | JGI IMG/M metagenome (GOLD analysis project Ga0315913, IMG submission 207736) | Medicago polymorpha root nodule microbial communities from Los Angeles, California, United States - small nodules | ecosystem: Host-associated > Plants > Roots > Nodule | place: USA...
TTGTGAAACTGAGGGGCTTTCACATGGGATATAGGTGGTGGAGTTTATGGAACGTTTTTGATCTGAATGAGTGTGTCAGGTCATGTGTTAGAACTTAGAACTAGCTGAGTTTAAAGGTGTCACGTGCTCTATACGTAAAATAAGGAAGCCTAAACATGTGTGAGAAAATGTGTCGGTCTCATATTTTACTAGAGGGATTTATTCATACTTTCTTAATTTAGAAATTAACAGAGGCTAAACATTGCAACTAATTAGTGCTAAGTAGTTGTACATCCTGAAACACTTTCACAGCATATTTTTGTCATTAATGATTACTGAACAGCAATAGATTTGTTGGCATTTAGTTATTGAAAATTACAGTACCCTTCTTTCTCCAGCAGAAACCATATTGTTCATTTCTTTTTCTAATTTGTGTTTGTTCTTGTGCTAGTTACTTGTCAGATAATTTGGACCCAATCTCAACGGTGCATATGCTTTTAAAGCATGGTTCATGGCATTACATGTGGGGAGGTGGTGTGATGCTTTGTTTGCAAGCAATTTGTTCAGGGTGGAATCTGAGACTTTTTTTGGACTAATATTTCTTTTTATAAGACTTTTTTTCTAGGTAGAGATAATTGAGAACGTTTATAAATATTTTACCGGTTAAAAATGTTTGTCTCATATATAGTTTATAATTTATATTGTACACTATGATTGGTGTATTATAATCTTCTTCAACGTACCATGTAGAAAGTATTGGCAATACACATTATTAATGAAATGTATATGGAGTATCTTTTTTAACCAGTTGACTCGTGAAAGATGATATTTTAACTAACACACTGTGATTTTTGTCTCATGTACACTTTATACAGTAACTTAAAATTAGTGTATTTTAATTTTAATCAAAACATTATCTAGATGATACTCGAGAGACATGATATGAATACATATTTCTCTTTTAACTAATTGATTCATGAAAGCACGACTATAATATGCTTCAATGATAGATATTTGCCTCGCTGTACATTAAATTATAATATAATTTCCTTATAAATCTAGAAGTTATTTAAGACACACAATATTATACTAATAGAATACACATTTTTTTTAACTAATTGATCAATGATAAAAAAAATTGTCTTGTATGTGGTTTTTACGGTAAATTATAATTAGCATGGAAATGAAAGATAAATCTATATTTTCTAGGAGTTACTTTGTTAAGGGTTGGATCTCAGACAGGACGGTCGTCCTAGACCTTAAAAATAAGTCTAAAATTTAAGCCTCAAAATGTAAAATAAAAATTAGGGGTTCATTAAATAAAAAATAAATAAAGTCTTAGTACCTTTGTTGTCCGTTTAGAAGTTATCATGTGATGTTACTCAAAAGGGGTTCAAATCCCTAATTTGCAATAAGAACAATGTAGCATCATTTAACAAAATAGAAAGACACGCGAGAGAAAGACAAAGTTGTAGCAACAACTTATAAAGAGAAAAAAGAAAAAGACTTTCAGCGGTTGCTTCAACTGTGAGCACGATTCATGCAAAATTGTTCTATTTGTTTCATAATTTGATCGTATAATGTTGCCGCGAAAACATGCATCTGGTGGAGAAAAAAGGAAAGAAAAAATGAATGTTAGAATTAACATAATCACAAAAGGAAGCAGTACGTACATAGATTTGTTTGTAAACGAGTAAAAGAGTCTTCAAATAATGATGGATTGACCATAGAAAAATATAATCTTCAACAAGCTAATGAAAATTCGAATGATGACAATCTCATCAATGACAATGATAGTGTTTCATGATACGTCAAATGTTGATATAGGTATCAATGATCACTTCATTCATTCTTTAGATATATATGATCATAAAAATTGAGGTATTCTTGATGCTAAAACCAAAGACATTTGAGTTGAAAAATTGGCCTATTTGAGAATTGAATATCACATTTCCTATAAACATACTTTCTAGGCACTTTCCATATTCTTATTTTTCTAGAAAGTTAAGTAATGGACGAGCTTTTGAAAGAAAATGGTTAGTTTAGTCGAAACATGTAAATAAAGTATATTGTTTTTGTGTAAATTGCTCACTTCTCAAAATAGCAGCCATGTGAGTCCTTTAACAAACGATGGAGTGAATGATTGAAAACATTTAAGTGATAAACTCAAAGAACATGAGAATAATGTTGAACATATCACTAATATTGAAAAACTACGCGAGATCTCAATGTTACAAAAAATATTAAATGATCTAACAATTTTATATATTGAAAAATATAGGATAAAATTTATTGATGTAAACACCATTGCTAGTAACCTTGTATCAAGAAATACCCGTGAGAATTGTTTTGTACGACCATTTAAATATTAAATATAAAATTCTTTTTTTTTTTGTAAATTCTTATATTTTTATTAGATTACTTATTAACGTAACACAAATTATCATCTTAAAGTAGATTATTTTCACTATTTAGAATTTAAGTTTTGTATACACTTATCAATTAAAGTCCAAATTGTAGATTCGCCCTTAGACCAGCAACAAATCTGACCTTATGACGTGGTCCTCAATAGCTACCAAGAGGTTCATGGGAGAAACCATATCGTGTAAGGATACCTACTTCTAATATGGCATTGTTTCTGAGCAAAAGTGGTGGATCAAGTAATAAAAAGATAATGAGCCGAACATGCATTGTATGGTGTAAAGACGGTGGAACTCGCTCAATGTGTAATTTAGGCCATTTAGCTATGAGTTGACGTGGGTGAATAATTCAAGTTAAATATGTTTTTGGTTTCTATTAATATTTAAACTTTTCGTTTTAGAATCCATCTGGGTTGGTCTAGTGGCATTGGTTTGGGATTTGGGAATGTGTCCCTTCTCGAGGTCTCAGGTTCGATTCTCTCTGGTGTCAATTTAGGTGGGCTAATTTAGCTTCTTCAAAAAAAAAACTTTTCGTTTTAGTTCCTCTAAAAATTTCTTTTAACTTTTAGTCCTTCAAATATTTTTCATCTTCACTTTTTGTCCTTATTTTAAAGTAAACTCATATGTAGAATTCATATTTTTGAATAAAGTTTTACAGAAAAATTCATAATATTATAAAAACCATTCCAAAAAAAATTAGAATTTTTTAACAAAACATGAATTTAATATGAATTTTCATATTTTTGACAGTTAAAAATTCATATTTAATTCTAATTTTTTTTTGGGAAATATTTTTACAGTATTCTACACAGTTTCATTAATAAAAACACTAAAATTAACTTAAAAATATGGACCAAAAGTAGTGATTGAAAATTTTATATGGACTAAAAGTTGAAGGAAAAATTTAGAGGGACTAAAAAGAAAAGTTGGTATATTTATAAGGATAAAAAACATATTTAACCCAATAGTTTATGGTGGTCCAAAATTGATTAAAAAAAAATCAGCAGTAGAATGTTTTGACGAAATAAAAGTTATATTGTTTCATTAATAATAAAATCAAGAAAACCGGTGTGTTCGTTACAATTTTGAAGGGTAAGTGTCTGTTTGCTACAACGTTTATAAAACAGAGTTCGATGGAAACCAGAGTAAAAAACCATGTTAATGAAGAAGCTAGTATTGTGAGCTTCTGGAAATCACGTCAAACACGTATCGGATAATGGTACATCGTTTACAAAATGGAGTTTGATGGAAATTTACAAAACGGAGTTTGATGGAAATCACGACAAAAAACCACGTTAACGAAGAAGCCTAGTATTTTTAGCTTAAGAAAATTATGTCAAAAACGTATCGAAAAGCGTGTAAAGATATTTTTGACTTTTGTGTGTTGCAAATGGAAAACCAAACACGAGCCAAGTTGTGAGCAATTACATAGGCTTGCAAATGGAAAACCAAACACAAGCCAAGTTGCGATCAATTACATAGGCTTCCTAGTAGAAAAATATACCAAAAAGATGAAAAAAATTGAGAAAATAAAAAACTCCTTCAACGTACTTGAAAATGTGGGAAAAAAATATAGAAAAGTAAAGTTAAATTTTTAACTGTCTAGAATATGGAGTGCAAACCAACAATTTAAAATGACTATTGAACATTTTGAAACACTTCTTTGTAGCCGACTGAATTTCCAAGAATGGCACAAAGCTGAATTGAGATGCAGGAATGTTGCCTGAAGTGACCTTAAAAACCTTTGTGCCTCCCATAAAATCCAGCTTATACTTGTGGTCAGTGCTCTTATAAGCATGATCATTCGAACCAACTATAAAGTTCTCAAATACATAGCTTGATTCCTTTAGATCATTCTTAAACAGTGAGATCAAATTCTTCCTTATGCTCGCATGAATTTTCCCGCACCAAGTAAAAAAAAGAAAATCATAGCGTGATGAGCATTCTACCATTTTCATCATAGTGTAAAATATTATGATACAACGTACAACATGTACAACAAAGAATCGAAACTTGTAGGTGTTCGACCTTAAGTTCAATGACCTTAAGATATTGATATTAATGAATGATATATCACTTACTCTTAAAGCTTATTAGGTCTTGCTTATCACTAAACCTAATTTTTTCCCTCTAATCACTTATCATTAATTGCTAAACCTAATTTTCCCCCTCTTATTCTACTCACAATTTGAATTTCGAATTATTATTGTTTCTATTTCCATCTCAGCCGATATTGATTAATGATGGTCTGCCTGGTTTATCATTTTCAATGTACTCCTTTGGCTGACTATAGTTGTGACCCTTCCTATTCTAATGCCACATTTAGTGCCTTCTTTTATGAAAAATGGAACGACTTTCATTGAAAAACAACATTAAACGTGCTAATTTTCAGACCTTTAGAATATCGAACTTCCTTTGCTTTTAACATCCACATAGTAATGTTTTTGTGCGTTTCCAATGCATATACATGTATCTCTTCCCACACACTTTATGCTGTATATACCTGCATATTAAAACATGGCTCAAGGTATCCTTATCTGCTATGTCAATGGCGGACATGGATGGATAATCCCCTCTACTGCCTCTATTTTCGTTTTCTAAGGGAGCACTCTTAACAACATTCAATTTTTTTCAATGACACATCTCAATGTCAAATATCCTTTCATTCACTTCTTTAAATATTAACCTCTTCTCCTTTGACGCTCCAGGGATTGAATTTGGTGTTTCAGTTCGGAGATCTTGGGGAGAAGCTCATCGTGTTTACAATTCTCCTCTGCAGTTGCTCTTTGCAATTGACATACCTTTCTGGTCGCAATTTACGCCACATATAAAGGGTTTTTTGTATGAATATATTTTGAGAATTGTGATTTTTCTTTTGACTTAACGTTTCAATACTGTTAACCTAATGTGTATTGTTTTTTTGTTGTTGTTATTATTGTAATAGATCCTGAAATGCGAAGGAAGATGTGCGCAAATTCTAGACCAAGCAAAAACCACTGTCAATGTTGTGGATGACTGTGGAAACATTTGGTGCACCAGTGGCTGGAAGCAACGAGACTATTTATGTTTTAGTGATAGTCAGTTAGGCACTATTTTAGTGGCTTGAATTGTAGTTGAATATGGAATTTCAGTTGTCTTGGTTCCTATTTTTTTTCCCATTTCCCGTTGTATTTTGTTAAGGAATTTCATTTCGATGCATTTAGTTTAATTCTTCATGGCCTGATGCTTCATAATTTGACTTTTGAAAATATATTATGTAATGGGGCATCTGTTTTGTTTATGCCGATTTTGCAGTATTTCTTTAATTTGAGTTTCAGTTTAAGCAATTTTCAATGAAAAACATTCAGCTCTTGCTATTTCTGTGTGCGCATTTATTTCAGTTTTTTATGCAACTGTCAACAAAGAATTGCTTAAAAGAAACTGGTCAAACAGTTTGCTTTAAAAAAAAATCATTCAGATGTGAAAATATTTATTAAATACATATGTTGATTTACCACAGAGCTGAGTTGCAAAGCAAACCATTGTATGCGAATTGTTTGGTGGTATTTATCATATGTTGCCATAATTTTAAGGTTACAATATGTATTGCCAAATATATATTGTCGGTAAGAACCTTCGTTCTATATTGGTATATTCATGTCACCGTATCAAGGTCTATATTGGTATACATATTGTGAGTAAGAACACTTGACTCTAATCAAGGTTTATTCATGCCAAGTTTATTTCATAATTTCACAATGATATTTTAATTAAGAAATGTATATAATCCTAAAGATTGTGAATGTAACGGTTATATACCAACATTGTGTGACTAATGTACCCGTTTTAATAAAAAAGGAAAAGCAAATAGAAGATAAATGTAAATTTGCATGATGGAAAAATAGATAGCTACAATATTTGGTATACAATTATTTCTACATGAAGAACTAATCTGCCAAATATATCCGTTTTAAAACAATACGAATTATTCAATGAAAATATGCATGGCTTAATGTATGTTATCGAAAACTGAGGGTGGAATATTTGTGGATCCATGCTTCTGTCACGTTAATTGAAAAGAGTAACAAATGATAGTTGATTTTTCAATGTTGGAAACATGGGAATGGTAAATGTTTCTCACCTAGCTACTAGTGCCCCTCTAATAAACTTTGCTGGGTAAAATAGTGGTGGGGTTAGAAGGTTGTATACTTCCCTTCAAAATTAATTTTAATGGTAAACACAAGAGACGTCTAACGTCGTATACGAAGAAGTGTTTCGAAACGTGTGACATGAACAAATATGATGTATGTTGTTTTAAACTACTTTATACACTCACTACCAAAAAAAACTACTCTATACACTTATTAGTGTAATATGTACTATTTCGATACTATGTTTTCAAATAACTTACATTATGTTCACACTCAATTTAGTTATCATGCAATTTAAAATAAATTCGTACAACTTATCAAACCCGTGCGACGCACGGGTCAGCATACTAGTTTTTTAAAAACTCATAGAGAGTACCCTAATTTATAAACACTCAACAACCTAAAACAAATTTTATTGGTGTGACATAATCAATCAACCTAACCTTAAATTTACCTAAGCTGATGTCGATTAAAAAAACAATGTTTATCTAATTGATTGATGCATGCATCTACAGAGCAGTCACGATTATGTTGTAGGAAAAGGAAAATAGTATAGGCATAACACAAATTTAAACCCTTTCATCCAAAAGTAGCATGTGAATACTCCCGTCTTCAGGAGGATTCAAGCGATCAGGTATGGACCAGAGGTGAATGATTCTTGTTGTCACGGCCAGCTCAATCTTACCACATTTGATTTCGGAAATTGCAGTCATATTTAGAGCAACAGCTGAAAGAGCTAAATGTACATGTATAAACAAAAAATACAGTCAGAACATGACTACTCCAAATGGCACAGATCATGATAATATCATATAGAAAACTAATGTAAGATGATTCTACCTCTGCTAAACATGATGCTTAAGACTTAAACTTGTCTACCGTGAATGGGATATTAGAGTATGTCTTAAAGAATTTTCAGAAGGTAGAATTTATAAGAGACCAACAGCTATAGATGGATGGGGAGATGAATGTGTAGCACATGGTACATCTAGATCCGAGCACATCATAATGAGCATGCATTCAAAATGGAACCGACAATGACAAATGGCTTATGAGATAGTGATATTTTGCCAAGATCTGGCTTGGGGTATGGTTGGATAAGAGGCACGATATATTTTTCAACCTGATACACTCTTGTTATAGCCTTATGCATGTGGTCTTGTTCAATTCTTCCAATCACTGATATACATATGGCACCAAGTACCTAAAAGACATACTTTGTAATGTGAAAACTGAAATCTGCAGGAGATTAAGTCAACATAAAGAATGTCAGACCGTCCAAAATATTTCTGCATCATAGGATCATAACATTTGGCATTGCTGAACTTTAAATAATTATGATATATTGTTCCATTTTTGTTATACATCACTTGTTGATGTATGTTGAAAAAGAAATCATGATTACTATATAAATAAAGTTAAGGTTTTTATAATATGATCTTATTATATTTCCCTTCAAATATGTGATCAAACTACACATACAATGTAGCGGAAACCATAAGTCATAACATTAGATTTCTTTAACATAGTATCTTTCGTATCAAATACATTGATTGAAGATTTCAAAATTTTGGAATGAGTGCTTGATCCATTCCTGTTAAAATATTGATTAGGCATATATCAATACATGTTATATATATGATGGCAGAATATGAGCAATAATTGGAAAATCAACAATAAAGGTCATATATAGGAACCATATCTAGATATTAAACATAAGAAAGCATAATCTTCACAGAAAAGTTGGATATAACAACCTCGTCATATGGATTGAAATTACATAGACATTAAAAGTGTTAGAAAATTAAAAACAACGACCCAACAAAGCATCCCAAAATACCCCTTAGCTATCCTTTCTTAGAGTCTCCCCAACATCAAACAACTTCTCTAGGCAAATAAGATGGATATCACCATCTCATCACTTGGTATGAAATTACACAGACGTTGATTGTGTTAGATAATAACGTACAGATCAGGAACAAAGTCTACCCAAAATACATTCATCATAAACATCTTTACTAAAAGTCTATCAAATCATACTACATCTAGAGTCACTTCTCCACCAACAATCAATAGACAACAACTACATTCAGTTCCTGACACTATTCTTTGGACAACTCAGAAAATAGTGGTTCACCTCGTACACATATTTCTCGTTGATACCTGCTCTTGGGAGACGAATATAGCATCTATGCGTGCATTCCAGAGGAATGTGCCTTAAGAACACAACATCGCTCCCTTTATCGTCACATACACCAAGTTTGATTGCATGTCCTACAACAAAGTTGCGAAGTGCACAAATGGCCTTCCAATCGCCACCAATTTTTCACACCAAACAGTTATCTTCCTCCACAAACTGCATAGTGCACTTCCAATTGAACTTGCTTTGATCAACAATTGTTATGAGATTGTTCTTTTTTGCAAATGCATCCTTGCAAAAGTCAGACCAAGATAGCATCTACATAATCGAAAAAAATAAAATAAAATAAAGCAACACGTAAGCAGGTTGAATGCAATTTCAGGTAGTACACATTACATAACAAACGATGCTTACCAAAAATCCAGATTTGATATCAACAGAGTTGAGAACATGCAGCGCTGCAGCAGTGTGAAAGCTGATAAAACCTAGATGGACTTAATGTGATGCACACATTTTGAAGTTTCAATTATCCAACATGGCACAAAATGTATGGACTTGTAAGGAGATGATCAGAGGGGCAACATAGTAAATTAGGGTGTGATTTGCACTTATTAGGGTTTTGCCGCACGAGAACTTTCAGTTTAAATTGGTGTGGAGTTTGCAAAGGGGTAAATTAGGGCTTATATGCAGACCTGTACTACTTTAGTAATATTACTAGAATGTCGACCTATGCTCCGCACGGGTCTAACCAGCGGAATCAAATTACGAAAAGAGTAGAACAACACCATAAATTAATAATTGAGTTACATCTCAATAACACGAAAAAGGGTAAATGCAATAATAACTTAATGTAATGTCGAATATGTCATACATCGAACACTTATACATTGCTATGTGTGAATTTACTTGTAAGACTCATATACTTTTTTTTTAATACATTGATTACCCACAGACAAAAACCAACACATGTGACACAAATTCCACACGCTGTGGTTTAATGATAATTAAACAATGCCAATGTAAGAAACAAAAATATGAGTCATACAAATATGAGTTAACTACTATACCAAAAAAAATAATCGAATCAACTAATAATCTACACTATTTTTTACGCCTATATTTACCATATTATTAAATTAATTGATACTTCTATATCAAATATTGGTTAAAGGATGGATCCCAAAATACAGTGTGGGAAGGCATATCAATTATTAATTGCCGCTATTTAGCAGTACTTGCATATATAACTTCATTTTGACGACATTTATATGCGAATAAATTTGTAGCGTTATCTCTACTTGTTATGTAAAACTTATAACGTTTGTCGTATTATTTTAAACGCCGCTACAACTAAGATGTCATGCTATGTAACGGTAGGTGGATTAAGATAGCCTGCATGCGAGTATTACTCGTAAAATAAAAAAGTGTTAACGGTTACTTTGTGGTACATATTACTTTGTTAACAATTCTGAACATGATTCTAAAAAGCAGCGTGGACCAAGGTTACTTTGTGGTCTTAAACATCGCAATCTAATTTGATCGATGCATCTGCAATCGCCGTAATGGACCTTTAATTAAGACCGTTTTTGTCATATGCGGTATTTTTCTGAACATAATTTTAAATAGCGGTTGTGGACCACAGATACTTTGCGGTCTTATACATCGCGATCAAATTTGATCGATGCATCTGCGATTGTTGTAATGGAACCTTTACGTAAGAATACTTCTGCCACATCAATTGTGATATTTTTCTCAACATAATTATAAATAGCGGTTGTTGTAACATATACTTTTTGGTCTTATACATCACGATCAAATTTGATAGATGCAGTACAAATGCTCTCACCTATTTATAATGGAGCGACCTGATGTCTTATTTTCACTTAGAAATTGGAAGTGATTTTGGTGTGTTAAATGCCACAATACTCATTGGTCAGCATGCTTCTGATAAAATATAATTACATGGGTATTTCCAAAATCATGGTGCAAAGCATATGTGAGTGTTTATATGCTCAATGCACACACCTACATCACATTAGGTCTGTGCGCCCCACAACATTTTAATTATCATTTATTATTGAGTCTATTTATGCTGTAATTTCCTTTAGCCATTCAGCTTCTCCACACAAATTTATTATTTGCACGTCACTTGAGGTATATCTCTGCAACATCATAAAAACAATCACTTCTTATCTGATAAATTTTTTTTAATTTTGACTTGATAAAACTTTTTCTTATAATAGAATTAAATTAATCATAAAGGAATACTAGAACAATTTTTTTTAACTTTAGACTTGATAAATACATTTTTGATCAAAAACATAACTTTATAGTCTACTTCTATCTATACAATTTTCTTTATTTTCAATTGATAAAAATATTTTCTCATGGACATGATTTTTTTTACCTAGAATCATGCATAAAATAAGTGTGTCCTTATGGGCTATGGCTTGCAAATATCAGTTTTTAATTTTGACTTGATGAAAGTATGTTTGCTCGCAGGCATAAATAAATCCTAAACAACATTTTAAATGACTGCACAAAATGAACTACCTCAAACATAAAATTTGAATCCACTTAAATCAGTAAACAAAAGGTCCAATACATGTTGTTTTATGTTTCTGCATTCAGATTTTGTTTGGAGCATTTTTAAACATCTTTTGCGTTCATGTTATGTTTCTAAATAGCATGTTTGATTCAGATTAAAGATCTCTTGCGTTTTTCATTTTTTTTAGGCAACCTCTTTGAGCTATCTTCATATGGAGTGAATATATAATATTTGACAGTAAAGTATGTGATTTGGTTTAATATCCGGAATGCTTACGAATCAAATATGAAATATAAATAACTAACTGCACCATAACATAAAATGGATTGGGACAAAATATTTAATTGCATAAATTAAACTTGCACTGCATTGCTACTAATGTTAAGGAAACAAAAAAACTTTCTGGCTTACAAATAGAAAACCGTCCCATAAAGCATACAAAAGCACAGAAAAAAACATAAAACAACCCTAAACCCATAAAAACCATCACCACCGATCCACCCCAAATCAAGTCATAAAAATAACGTAAGACCTTGAATCATGTGGTTAAAAACATGCAACAATTGATCTTCTCAACTTGCACCTCGAACTGGTTGTTGTTAGGATCAACCAACCTAGCAAAATTCCTAATTGGCTCACCAAAATCGTTGGAAAATATCTTTGGCAGCATCACATAACACCCTGTCAACCATGATAATAACGCAAAGTCAAAAAAATATCTTGATAAAACAACTAAAGAGGAATAACATGGTGCAGATTTGTATCCACCTCATGGGCATGAAACTCAGCGCAGAAAGTCATGTACTACAGTCGTAAATCATTGACGATCTTGTCATCTTCAGAGATAGGGTTTGGATCCAAGGGAGCTGCAGATAAACAGATGAATAAAACGTTAAAAGTTAATGAAGGAATAAAATTGAATTCAATAAAGAACAATTGCGAGCATAAAACAAAATAATGCATGTTCTAACCTTCAAGCAGTGAAGTGCAAGCAAACTTTGGAAATCAGGAAAAGCCATGGAATGGTAAGTACACTTGATATTGGTATGTTATATGGAAAAGGGCGATTGGAGCATCTCCATGTCTGTGTGTATTTATAGACAATCAACAAACCAAATGGAAGCATTGTTAGAAGTGACAAATTAATGATGGGGAGAGGGAAATTGAAATTTAAAAGAAGAAGGCAGACAATCATCTATGTTGGGACGTGTAACAGCTTCTGGAGGAATCTAGGTTAAGTTGTTGTTGAGATAATCAAGGCTTAAGAATAGAGATAACCAATAACAAATAAATACACGTGGAAAAGCTTATCATGTAAGCTAGGTTAAGTTGTTAAGGAGGGAAATTAGGCATGTAATTAGGGTAAATCAATAGCTAAACCTTACAAGCTTTTAGAGTAAGAAGATGATGATAGGTGCCTTGCAAAAAAGACTCAATGTACTACCAATATTTGTTCTCTGCTTAGATTGCATAAACTTAAATTTTAATAATAAAACATAGTAAGAAGTAAAGAAATTTGTTCGAGCGGTTCCATAAACATAATTCAGTTGACAATAATAATTGATTGGAATATGGAAGGATCGGGGTTCGAACCCTAAATATTCCGTATATTCATTTTAAAAAATGATTCTAGCTACTAGGTTATTAATTTAATATTTTTGTGCGAGCAATAACATAGAATGACGTATGCTAACAAACAATTAAAAAAAATCTCTTCCACGTTTCAGTTATTATCAACTATTGATATATCACCATTTTAAAAATAGATTATAGTAAAAAGGCTTTAAAAAAAGAAAGTTTTTTTTTAGTAAAAACATAAATCTCTTATTGATAGATCATACATTTCAAAATGCATGAAAATTTTACCTTTTATTTTTTTATTTTTTTTGAGGGTGTAAATAAAACAATTTACAAATGGCATACCAATTTTCATTTAGTCACATTTTAGATTTTAAGATCAGTGTCTTTCAACAAAAAGAAAAAGATTTTAAGATTAGTGATTATCGAGCACACTAGACCAACAACACATAAGAGTATACTAGATCAACAACACATAAGAGCATCCACATTGATGGGTCTTTACAATTTAAGACCCAGTACCTAATAGATACCTCAATGTGAGAATTTTTTTTGGAGGTTTCTTAAGATCCAGGGTCTCACTTAAGTTGACCCCACACCACTTTTCAATAAAATAATCACTATTGGTAGGACTCATTTAGACATTTTGATAGATGATCTTATTAGAGTGGTTGAGTGTCTATTAACTACTGTTATTAAAAATAATAAAAAGGTGATGTGTTCATGTGAGACCCACCTCAAATATGAGGTCTCCATTATGGATGCTGGAAACTATTAATGCGCCACGTCAACAAGAAAAACGATCCTTCACTCACCCGTACATGTTTGGAACCTCAATTCTTTCTTTCTTTCTTTCTGAGTAATAAAGAAGAACGCACAATCAAAAAAGAGTAAGAGTGGAGTCGTGAACGAACGAACGACACTGTTGATGGTGGATACTTTTAACATCACAAACACAACTTAATCCAAACGCACTTTTTGAGATTCTCATTTTGAGTTTTGGATCCGATCGACCAACGACAATGCTGTCGAATCATATTCAAAACGGCATCGAATCGGCGAGACTCGCTTGGTCACGGATTCCGAACTCCGATGAATCACCGTTCGTCCTTGATGATGACGGCGTTGGGATTCTTAAGAAGAACGATGGAAGCGCTGTTGAGAGTCTTGACTATGAAGTCATAGAGAATTTTGCTTATCGAGAAGAACAGGTTTAGTTTTTTTGGTTAATTTTGTTTTCCTTTTTCTAATTAAGTGATTAGTTAATTAATTTCTCTGTAATTATTATTATTATTATTATTATTATTATTATTATTATTATTATTATTATTATTATTATTGTTCAATGATATTGGAGTTTGTTTTGTGATTTTTAGGCGCACAGAAGAAGGAAGCTGTATGTGAGTTACTTGCTCGTGGTGAAATGGTTCTTTGCATTGCTCATCGGCATTTGTAAGTTTTTGAATTACAGTACAAACGCTTATCATAATAAGCTTACTATTTCTATATCAAAAGATAAAATATAGTTAAATTATTCTTGTATAAGATATAATCAGTTTTTATAAGTTATCTTGGTGATCCGATCAAAATAAGCTGAAAATAGCGTCATAAACTATTTTCATAAGTTCTTCCAACCCAGTCTCATAATGCTTATGTCGGTAGATAAACTCAAATAAGCCAATCCTAATAGGCGCCAAGTTGCTCTTTAGTTTCACTTTTGTGCTTATTGATTTTCAATTCGACGCTTTAGTTAGTTACACACTTACACTTATTGAGTAGAAGCAAATGTTATATCAAATGGGTTGACTGTTTTTGTGGAGTATACCGGGTATTCTGTGCGCAACTGGTAATTACTGAGACTAATCTCTCGAGTGCCTTTTGGGACCCAAATGAGGAGCAAACTCTCCCTTAGAGTTTTAACGCAGCTGCATGCCCAAGCTTGAGCTTGAACCTGGGACCTTGGTTAAGCTAGAAGAGACATGTGTCATCTCATTGAAGCGTTATTGGGTATATTGGTTGGCGGTTTTGTATATACATATATCAGAATTAATAGTGAGGTCATCCAATGATTTAGGCGGCTATTCTTACTTTTGATTATTAATTGAGGGTATGATTGAATGGAGGATTTTGGGGGGAGATGATGGGAGAGCTTATTTTTCTTTTCTAAATAAAGAAAAATATGAAATGTTTCTAAAAGTGGACCATGATTGAAATGTTTTGTGATCACCTGTCACAGTATTCTTTCAATTTTTTACAATCGCTAAATTTATACCAAATTATAGACTTAGCCCTTCAAAACTCTCCCCCCTAAAACATTCCATCAACACATACCCTGAGGCTAGTTTACTTTATTGCATTATTGTTTATTTAGTTATCTATTGAGGCGTGTTTCCTTTATTAAATTTTCATGACTGCAAATATAGTAGTAGTTTTTGGTTTGAAGATTTTGATTTTACGAAACACAATTTTGATTCACACTTCCATCATATGTGTCTTTTACAGTATCATCATCCGTAGTAGCTCTTTACGATTAAAAAATTGTTTGTTTATACACATTTTCCCTTGGATTCAGGGACGGACCTAGGATTATGCAATATGGGGCTGTCGCCTGTCACCACCCTCAACAATGCATAATACTATTGTATCCTATATGTGTAATTAGTGTTCGCCACCCCACGCATTGTGTAATCCATAAAAGATTTATCTGATTATGCATCACATTTTTTTTATAAAATAATAGTAGTATATATTATATAATTAATGCAATACTAATATTAAATTTTTTATTTCTTACAATTCTACTAAGAGAAGACCAACTAACTTGCTAGATCACGAGAACTTCTTGCTTCTTCTTGTTTTCACTTTATTTAAGTATGTGTTTTGTTCCATTTTTTGATGGAGCTAAAGTTGAGTCTAAAGGTGTAGAATTGATTTCTACATCAATAATTCATTTTTAGTTGGAATCAATCTTACAGAATCAATTCACTCAAAATCAATTTTTATCACGGGATAACCAAACACATACTAAATAAGACGAAAAAGATTCAATTTGGTCTTTCAAAACTTCCTCGTGACTCAACTCAGTCTTTGAGAAAAATAATACTCAATTTAGTCCCTGACATTTTTATATGAAGGATAAATTAGTTCATCTGTTAATTTTGACTCATTATAACATAGATAATTAGTTCATCTGTTAATTTTGACTCATTATAACATAGATACAAATTTATCTATTAAAACTTTAAGGAATTACTTTAATATTATTTTTTATCCGTGAATGAATTACGCTGCAAAATGATGTATTACTCTATTTTGATGCCTTGTTATTTCTGCCCACCCTCCTCACGGATTTTTTCTGGTTCCGTCCCTGCTTGGATTGTTTGCAGGTACTGGACTTGCTGCTGTTTTCATCAATATTTCTGTTGAAAATTTTGCTGGTTGGAAGTACTCGGTGACATTTAGTATAATCCAGAAATCATACGTCGCTGGCTTTATTGTATATATTTTGATCAACTTGGTTTTAGTGTATTCCTCTGTATATATCATCACACAGTTTTCACCAGCAGCTGCTGGATCTGGTATTCCTGAAATCAAGGGTTACTTAAACGGTGAGATAAACTCTTCAGTGTTTCTGGGTTTATGTTGAATGCTGATCCAGCTTATCCAAAAGTCCCATGTTCACCAAGAGTGCTGATTCTCATTTGTGTTCAGGAGTTGATACTCACGGCATCCTTCTTTTCAGAACTTTGATTGGAAAGGTATGATGGGTTGCATATTTTTAAAAGCTGGTTGGGATGTGTGTAATTTTAGAATATGTCTGTCTCTTAATTTCAAGATCTTCTTATGTTTTACAGGTATTTGGAAGCATTGGTTCAGTGGGGGGAGGCCTCGCTTTGGGTAAAGAAGGTCCTCTAGTCCATACTGGTGCTTGTATTGCCTCTTTGCTCGGACAAGTAAGGATTTAATACATGGTATATATTAGTACATGTATAGTAAGTTTAAGTTGTCTATTCAGATAACAGATGCATGAAACCGTACAAATATCAAATCAAATCAAATCAGTCCAAATACCTTTATCACTACCATCTGAGTTGTCTTGTATATTTGAGTCGACTATTTATATGATTTTTTTTTACTTAGTATTTGCACTTCCTTCCTTGGTGCATTACCATGTAGTGTGAGAAACTAAGGTGAAAATGAGTTAGATTTCCCTATAATTATAAATGTCCACCAACAGGATCCGTTGTAGATGCGCTTACTGGTATATCTAAGGGATGGTGTGTGGATTGCGTTTTTTTGTGGATGATGTTGTCTTGGAGAGTGTATGGAAGAAGGAAAATGCTGACGTGTGCCCTTAGGAAATAAGTTAAGGAATCCAATATAGAAATGTTTCGTTGGAAAGTGGTGCATTCAATTCTTTAAAAGTTTAAAACTCGTCATTTCCAATATAAAACTTCTGTTGTTAGTTTCCTGAACTTGTGCCTCTAGGGCCCATGTTAGCATGACCCATAAAAGAAGTACATGGAAAGTTAGAGATATAGATGAAACCCTAGAAATACATTACTGTTGCCTAAGTAAGATTAAATAGAGTAAATGGACTCTAATTGAGTAAGAGGAACACAAATCCTAACTTAGACATGAAAATCAAAGAACATAGAACACAACGACTTTCGTTGAGATGGAAGTGCTATGATATGGAGAAGTTGTTACACAAGATAAGATGAGATCAAGACTATAGTTATTAGAGAGAAAACCGGTGTACCCTCCGTTGCAGAAAAAGATGGTAATCTCGTTTTAGATGGTTTGGATATGTGTGAATAAGATCATTAGAAGCATCGGTAAAGAGAGTTGAGCGGTGAAGGATAGTCACACAGTTAGAAGTAGACTAGGGAGACCAAGAGAAACTACACCAAACCATTTTGAGAGATTTGAAGATAAAAATCTGTACATAATGAATTAGAGCATCGTCTATAGAGAATAAGGCTCGGTTGCTGCTGCTGATTTGGTGCATTACCATTGACTATCGCTTTATTCCGTGAAACGATAAACACATCCAGCTGGCCTGGCCTGATTTCAGCCTGAATTTAGTGGTTGAATCGACCTGATTTCAGCCAAGTAGTGACTGGACTGTCCCAATATCATCTTGAAATTAGTAAACGGTTTGCCTGATTCCAGCCCAAAATTAACAAGCGGGCCAGCCCAAGTTAAGCCTGATCCCACATCGGAAGTAGTTTGATTCTTCATAGCTATATGCTTCATTAGTGTGAGAAATTTTTAAATATTTAATGCACCTTTTCCATGGCTAGGTTCATCATCCAGTTTAATAATTATACTTGCACAGGCGAGGTACTGAGTTCTGTGTTGTCTGCATCTGTATGTTTATAAAATTTCAATTTTTTGATATGGCGGTGATAATATTTATCATCCCAAATTTGTTTCTTAAGTTGATCACTGTGTAATTTTTTATTGTATATGCGTGTATGCTAGAAACAGAGTAATATTTGATGCCATGTCTTGAGCAGGGTGGATCCACTAAGTATCATCTAAATTCAAGGTGGTTTAATGTATTCAAAAGTGACCGGGATCGCCGTGATCTTGTAAGCCACCCCAATTCTTCCTTTTAATTTACTAGTTACCAAAGTAGAGAAAATAATGTACTTTTTACATTTTTCAATGTTCCTCTCCAACCCTAAACGAGGATTAAGAAAATGCTCATTTTTTATTCTATTGATGTCTTGAAAAGGTAACTTGTGGGTGTGCAGCTGGAGTTGCTGCTGCATTTAGAGCTCCAGTTGGTGGCGTATTGTTTGCATTGGAAGAGGTTACATCGTGGTAAGATTTTTTAATTCTTGATGAAATGACTCTGTTTGCTTAGAAGCATGTGCAGTAAAGAATGTGTGTCTGTTCTACTTCTATTAACTTTTATTTATTTATTGCTGTTGTATGTGCATTATTGTTTATGTTTATAATTACTGTGCTTTTAAAGGTGGAGGAGTCAACTAATGTGGCGTGTGTTTTTCACTTCTGCTATTGTGGCTGTTGTGGTGCGAACTGCGATGGGGTGGTGTAAGAGTGGAAAATGTGGACATTTTGGATCAGGCGGATTCATAATATGGGATGTATCAGAGTTAAGATCAGAGCTATCACCTTTTTTACCATCAGTTCGGTATCAAGGTTTTGTTTTCTTCTATTCCTCTTGACTGGTTTTATTTTTAGTGGTCAGGAGGATTACTCGTTTGCAGAGCTATTGCCAATGGCTATCATTGGGGTTATTGGAGGTCTATTAGGTAGAATTCTGTCTTTTATCTCACATTTAGTTTGTGCCATGGATTTTAGTTGGTTTTTTTTTTTCATTTGTTAATTTTGTGTTGATAATTTGCAGGAGCTTTATTTAACCAGCTTACACTTTATATTACTACTTGGCGTCGAAATCATCTTCACAAGAAAGGGAACCGAGTCAAGGTATATTGTTGATTTTGATCCTATTGTTTTCTGCCTCTATGTTAAATGAAAAAAAATCAACAGTGTGGAAAAGAAACTACGGAAGAAGAAAGACACAAGATTAAAGAACCAAACTAAGTGAAGAAAGTTATTGTTGTTGATTATATTATTGTTTATTCTATTTGCAGTTCTTTTCCCTCTCTCACTTGTTTATTTTTTGTACATTTTACCCCTCCACTGTACTGCAGATTATTGAAGCATGCCTTGTCTCCCTTCTAACATCAGTTATTTCATTTGGCTTGCCGCTTCTAAGAAAATGCAGTCCATGCCCTGAACCTGATCCTGCATCTGGTATTGAGTGTCCACGACCTCCTGGAATGTATGGGAATTATGTTAATGTAAGACCAACAGTTTTGTTTTATATTGTTTCCTTCCTGTACTTCATTTCTTCGTAATTAATTTTTTTTTATCTTTCTACTGAATTTCAATTATCTTTGTCCTGTATTTATGTGTTTTATGCTACTTAATGACAGTTCACTTTTGGTTGTATGTACTTATTCTTTTGTATATTTGTTCCTTTTTCAGTTCTTTTGTAGCAAAGACAACGAATACAATGATCTTGCTACTATTTTCTTCAATACACAGGTTTTGGCAACTGGAAATCTAGTTTTTTTTTTTTTTACTTTGTTTGTTGCATTACTCTAAGTCACTTCTTTGTTGTTTCAGGATGATGCCATAAGGAATTTGTTCAGTGCAAAAACAATAAACGAGTACAGTTCCCAAAGTTTGTTAACCTTTTTGGTATTACATTCTTACCTACTGTCTCAGACTTTGCATCCATCAGACATTAATGTAGTGATGCTTTCTATGTTATGGTTATCATAGAACTTCGAACAGTATTTGCTTGTTAGGCATTTACTGGCTTGCATGTAAATTTGTAATGCGAATACAGTAGGTTGTGGGGCGGGCCAGATGATAAAGATCAGCAATATAATGTAATTAAAGATATTTAGGATGGTTCTTCAAAAGGGCAAGAAAAACCTATTTTCTTACAAATCTGGTGCTACAAATAGGCCATAATTTTTTTTTACACTTGTGGAGACCATGCTCATTCTAGTGACTAATGGAATTACAGTTAATTTATCTTTGTTTCCACATTGCATAAATTTGGCACTTAATATGATGCTTTACATGTTTATAATCATCTCTTTTATCTGGCAGGTCATGTTTTATGGTTTAGCAGTTGTGACGTTTGGTACTGCCGTGCCTGCTGGTCAATTTGTTCCCGGTATTATGATTGGATCAACATATGGGCGTCTTGTTGGCATGTTTGTTGTAAAATATTACAGAAAACTCAACATTGAAGAGGGAACGTGAGTGTGTTTCTAGTTGCTTTCTTTAAAATTATGGTTAACTAGATACTCTTCCTACTTCATATGAAGGGTTATGCTAACATTTAGAGCACATGTTAAGGATTCCACTAATAGCAAGAATTTATTGAGAAAAATTAATGTTCAACTTTTTGAAAAATAAATTGGCACAATTACCAATACACAATTTCTATTAGTAGAATCCTTATAATGTGTCCTAAGGGTACATGTTAGCATTTCCCTTATATGAATTACTGTTTTTTACAGGTCCCTTATTTTATCAATCCTCTCCTCTTTTGAATTTCTCTGGCTTTCTAGGCTCCCCTCTCCTTTCCTCCGTGTTTTCTGCGATATGTAAATGGAAAATGTACTCTCTTTGAAGAGATGACTGACAAATTGAACATTGATACCTTGATTAATTCAGAACTAGTGAGATTATTAGATACTCTCTCTCTCTCTCTCCAGGGAGAATTGTTTTTTTTCTATCCTGTCTACATTTTCCTTGTTTTGCATACACCTTGGATATGGTGCCAATTCGCCAAATAATAAATTTCATGCAGTTGAAAGTTTATTTTTCAATTAAAATTACTTTTGGGAGTCTTGCTTTTTGGTCATCAGTCTACTTCTCTTGCATGTTTTTCTTTCCTTATTTTGGGGAGGGCTCATTCTATTTTTCTTTCTTTTTATTCTTCTGTTTTCTTTTATCATCCTTTGACCTGGTATGACTCTGGCAATGCTCACTGGTTTTTTTGTTTTATTTTTCCTTGACTATTGATTTGAGTCTGTCTTAGCAAGTGGTTCAGAATTTTTCAATTTCTTTGAAGCATTTAGATATCTGCATAGGTTACCTTGGTTAGAATTTCTTGTATACTTTTATGTATTACTTTTAGGGGGTTTCACCTATGTCTGCTGTGGACATGCTACGGATTGTCCTCCAGGGTCTAGACGATTAGATTAAAGAGCTGCCACTGCCGCTGTTTTATAATTTCTTGTAGTTGTAGGCTGGAGTAGAGTACTCCATATTTTCCCTGAAATTTATGTGTCATTTTTTTTATTTCCAGATATGCTTTGTTAGGAGCTGCATCTTTTCTTGGAGGTTCAATGCGGATGACAGTTTCTCTGTGTGTCATTATGGTTGAAATCACAAATAACTTGAAGCTTCTACCACTTATTATGCTCGTTCTTCTTATATCGAAGGTATGCATATCGAAACTTCCCTTTACAAAAAAAATCACATCAAAATGCACTAAGTTTTCCCTTACAGGCTGTTGGTGATGCTTTTAACGATGGAATCTATGAAGAGCAAGCTCGATTGAGAGGCATTCCATTACTAGACTCAAAGCCTAAATATGAGATGCGGAATATGATAGCAAAGGAGGCCTGTGGGAGTGGAAGGGTGAGTATCATTTTAAATTTTTTGTAGCAATTGCCTATACATTATTAGTTGTCCAAGTAATTTGTGTTTTGCTGTTGGTTTTTCCAGCAAGTGGAAAGGGAAGGGTGAATGCAATTTTGAATTAAGAAATTGATTTTCTATTTATTCAAGTAATTTATGCTTTTCATATTGCAGTGATGAAATTGTTTGGATCAAAGAATATATGTATCGGATAGGGTAGTTTAAAGGAATCCTAATTGAATTACTGCCTATTCATGATTCTTTCTGGTATAACCCAGTTTTGAGAAAGAAAGAGGTTGTCTTAAGTTCAATGCAGATTGAAATATTTTCATTCTTAGAGGTCTGGTGTATAAAAAGGAAGAGAGATAGTGTGAAAAAAAAGGATCCAAAGTTAAACTATTTATCAAGGGGAAAACTATACCAATATACCTGGGGTTCAAAGAGAAAAAGATTTTCACCCACATACCATATATAATTGTTACGAATATTGAGGCCTAACTCATCCTTACAATACCAGCTTGTGAAGTGAGGAGTGCCTCCTCTTTATAAACTCTCATCAAGAGTCTCATTTATCCGATGTGGGACTTGGGTTTTTCCCAATACACCCCCTCGCGCCCAACACTCTTTGGGCTTGGTGCGTGAATAGGTAGGGGTCCCTTGAATTCGACAAGCTCTGATACCATGTTACGAATTTTGAGGCCTAACTCATCCTTACAAAACCGGCTTGTGAAGTGAGGAGTGCCTCCTCTTTATAAACTCTCATCAGGAGTCTCATTTATCCGATGTGAGACTTGGGTTTTTCCCAATAATAATATTAAAATACAAAAAAAAAAAAAACGTGTTTCACATGCTTTCTGCTGTAGTTATCTCTTTGGTCACTGATTGTATGTGTAAACTTGTCTGTTACAGGTGGTCTCTTTGCCTCGGGTTGTTAAGGTTTCAGATGTAGTTTCCATTCTGCAGAGCAACACACACAACGGTTTTCCAGTATGTATCGCTCTTGTTCACCTATTAATCATTATTCCTCGAATTTTCGAAGTTGTCTTTTACAATTTACTATGTGCAGGTGATTGATCACACAAGAAGTGGAGAACCACTTGTTATTGGATTAGTACTTCGGAGGTGAGCAATGAGCATATGATAAACTGTTCTTTTTTGTTGCATCTGTCTCTACTCTGATATGATTTTGGTTTTAACTTGATGTTAAAGCATGAATCACTTAAAAACTCAAGATACGATATCCTTTCTTTTGTGCAGTCATTTATTGGTCATTCTGCAGTCCAAGGTTGATTTCCAGCATAGTCCTTTACCCTCTGATCCAAGAACTGGAGGCAGGTCAATAAGGTGAGGCATAAAGTGATTTGTGTAGTTTGGCCTTTTTCATTTGTACTCCAAATTTCTGACGATTCTTCTTAACTTTCAGGCATGATTCTGGTGAATTTGCAAAGCCTGTTTCTAGTAAAGGAATTTGTCTTGACGATATACATCTAACATCAGAGGACTTGGAAATGTACATAGATCTTGCCCCATTTTTGAATCCCTCACCATATATTGTACCGGAAGATATGTCTCTGACAAAGGTGTGCAATTTGAAATCCTTTTGATGAAATCTTTTTCAATTATAATCTCTATTTTTGTTGTGGATAGTTATGATGTCAAGTTGATGACACAGGTATACAATCTTTTCCGCCAACTTGGTTTGAGGCATTTATTTGTTGTTCCTCGTCCGTCACGTGTTCTTGGCTTGATAACCAGAAAAGATTTGTTAATTGAGGTAATCTTTCAGAGTAAACTATTGAGTTTTTTGGTGAGTTGAAGTTGAACCTGCCAGAGCAATATTTTCTTATTATGTTTTTTGAATGGCCAGGACGCAGAAAATGTGAATACATTAGAGCTCCGGGCAACTAGTGTAAGGTCTCTGATCTGATGCTTTACTCATTTTACACCCTATCCAGTTTTTAAAAATTTTAAATTCAAATATTTCAAGTCAGGCATATTTGCTTAGATTCTGAACGATATTTGAGTTTTTCTTTGAAGTGGATTGTCATGATATGAACAAAACTATGAGTTCTATTTGGATGCAAATTTTGATATGATTATCGCAATTTATTGGTTACGGCTTACACTTGATGCAGCTTGTCTGAGTGCCATCTCATTGATTATTGTTTTGAACAATAGTGC
>Ga0315913_1001841_pt1 | contig 24178 bp, 10 predicted proteins | sample MpolsnodulesMG_FD_207736 | JGI IMG/M metagenome (GOLD analysis project Ga0315913, IMG submission 207736) | Medicago polymorpha root nodule microbial communities from Los Angeles, California, United States - small nodules | ecosystem: Host-associated > Plants > Roots > Nodule | place: USA...
TTCCACCCTCATCACTTCTTACACGCCCTTCAGAATTTCCAAAACATCACGTTTGGACTATAGAATCCGAACACCTTTTCGGATTATACAATTCAAATTTTGTCAAAAATCATAATACATATTATAATTGATACAAAAGCCTTTACATACTAACATATCATCCCCACAATAAATGCACACCAATTTTGGGGATGGTATGAATAATCGGTGACCACGATATTATAACTCACTCCCAAAATGAAAATTTAGAAAGAAAGTGAAAAATGAATGAAACAGTTGAAGAATGTAATGTTATTTCTAGCCACAAAATGTTCATAGACCATAACTACAATTAAAGCAAACGTTAAAAATGTAAAAATCGACCAAAAATGCATTAAACACACCACAACCATTGCTTGTAATGCCACAATCTATGTTGTAAACTAATTCAGATTATATAATCCGACTTCATTTCTAGAATATTTCGAATTATATATTCCAAAACGTTCACATATTGTGTTTAAACTTGAGGTTTGGAGGGTTCATATTATATAATATGGACCAATGTTGAACACATGAATTGAAAAGAAAAAAAAAAGCTCGCATTAAATCAAATTATACAACAACATGCATCAAACATAACAATTTCAACAATGTAAAGCAACATAATAAAAACACACAAAATTATGGATCATGCAATTTTAAATTTTCATTTGGTCTATCAATGCAAGTCCTGATTTTTTTGCAGGTCTTGTGCTGAATCAATTTTTCACAGATATATTGGAAATATATGACCAAGGAAACATCTAATTCGATTGGTCCCTTCGAACTATGTTGAACAAATATTGAGAACATGGTTTCCACGTCCTTGTCGTTTCAGAACTTCAGTTTGGGGAACCAAACATGCCTTTTTTAGCCCATCGACAAATGATGATACTCAACATTTTCCACCCTTCTTGTTTCTATGTGGTTGATAAGACCGTGAGTTCTGTCTAGTTAGTATTTCAAGTTGGACAATGTGATATCAACATGCACACTAAACAAATTAGGTTTTCCCCTATTTTAGTATAATTTAGCTAGCTTTATATTTACATATACTTGATAAATGTTCATGTTTTGTTTTGTGGTTTAAAAGAATCAAACACATTAATTTATAGAATTTTTTGTGCAGTGTGGACCACAAAAACTGTCGTTGTAGTGTGACCATAGAAAAATCATGTACATGACTAGTTCAAATTATAAAATTTAAACGTTCGAAACCTTCCAAAGCACAAGTTCTTACATAGTTTGAGAATGATTCAGATTATATGATCCAAAATATTCTTGGAATGAAATCATATAATATGATCGGAATCAATTCAGAATGTGGACGGTGGTTTGGTCAATAAGTTTGGCTGGTTCCATGCATCACATGTGTTTTTTGGTTGGTCAATAATGTTGACCACATGTTTAACACTTCCCTTGATTGTCGTTATAGTCTATGTATGAATTGTGCTTTTAAATACTCAGTCATTCTTCACAATTTCTTGTTCCAACTCACATTTTCTCATTTTCTTTCATATTTTTTTGAGTTATTTATGATGTCAATGTTTCACTGTTAGTCTTTCATACAAAAGTTTTCGTCATCTTATGTAGATAATATGAATGGTTAAATGGTGTTGTCCCACTTTGTAAATGCACCCTCCATCTCGATTTGAGGTTGCTCATTAGAGTCTCCTTCTCCACTCTATCATCTTGTACTCCCATCTTATCGCTAACGAGGATGTGCGAGATGGATGACAAGTTTTTCCCTCCTTCATATCTTTTATCTTCTTGCACCATATATTTAACATTAGGTGTATAATATTTTGCTACGATAAATGTTATGTTAATGTAAATATATTATGAATTATTTATCAAATAATAAAATGTATTCGATTCTTGTTAGTTTGTATCACGTCTCTTTAAATATTGTCATTTTATTTATGTCATTTTAATAATTTGTCACTGTTTTGAATAAATTGATCAAACACAAATTGAAATATAAAATCCAAAATACACTACATAGAAATTATTAAATTCGAACGAAGATAAAATGATCATTTTGAAGGACGTGTGACAAGTGGGTAAATGAAAGATAGAAGTAGTAAGAGGGAGAAATTGTAATATGGTCGCAGAACCAAAGAAATAGTGTTTGGTCACACACATATAAAGGAATATTATTTTAATAATAAAGAGAAAATTGATAAAAAAGATGATTGAATATTTTGAGAAGAATCTTTTTATGTGCGTGTTCAAACATTATTGATTTAGTCTCGTAACCACGGAAGAATACCTCGGTAAGAGGAGGCAGTTTAAGTCTCACCCAACAAGTACAGCTGTGTTCCAGAAATGCCCACGACCGCCCAGACCCCATTCCTTATTAATTCACTCCTTCTCTCTCTCTCTTATGCTGATGATATTGTGGACTGTGGAGTAGCTTTTACTTTTACTTTTCTATTAAAACCAAATTAATGATTATCTTCATCATTGCACTATTTCCTTATAATATACCGCAAGATGAAACCTAGAGTATTCATTCATGAGATATTCAGAATCAGATCATTTGAGATCAATCGGTATGGAACCTCTGATATTTTGTGGGGAATGCTGCCTGGCCCAAGGAGATCCATGGAAACACAAAATATATATACGTACTACTACCTTAAATTTTACTTCAAGCAATCCATGGAAACTAGTCCATTTTCACACAAAAAGTTTAATTATTAATATCATTAAGTTAGTTATTGTTTCCTCTTCGGACCAGGCTTCATTCCCCTCAATTATAGCTTCCTTCTAAACAAATTCTTGATCTTCTCTATGAGGTACAGGTCAGTTATCAATCCTTAATTTTCTCAAAGATCTTTGTTATTTGTGGAGTTTTATTGGTGTGTATGTGTGTGATATTCACTGGTGGATCCCTTTAATGATGAAGAAATTTGACTTCACATCACATATGTCCTTTGTCTTCTTCTCTTCAACAGATCTATCTATATTAATAGGGAAAAGGTAACCATCATTAGTTTTTGACCTAGTTCTACATCTATTTTTGGGTCTTGTCCATCATAATTTGGTCCAAAATTCATATGATTAATTAATTATGCATGAGTGAGTGGTACTCATGCTTCTGTATACTTCTATTTATAGGTCTGTTTGCTTGTATGATCATACGATATCCTTTTTCCTGGCTAGTTTTCCTAGGTTTTCATATATTATAACAAACTTCTTACACTTTCATTTCGGGTATGTAAATATGCACCTATATATATTTGATATTTCATTAAATCTCGAAAACATACAGATCAATTATATACATGGATTTTCCAGTTTGTTTCTTCTTGCAAGATAATCAATTTGTTCTGATGGCCTTGCCTGCCATCTGCCCTATTGATCTCAGCTTTATTGATTATAAAATTATTCTTGCTTCACTTTCTTTCTTTTCTTTTCATTTTTTTCCGATCAGTAATCACCACTAGAAAAAGAAAAATTTGAGAGGGAAATTAGTGACGGAAAAATTAAAATTCCTCACAAATTTCTTGGTTGCAAAATTTAATGACGGAGTTTGAGAGGGATTTCACATTTTCCCTCACTAAATTTCCCTCACTAATTTATGTTTTTTTAGTAGTGAATACATAAGTTTTATTTATGTGGTAGAAAGACATTGATATTGAAGGAGGATAGTAGTTGAAACATATAATTCAGTAGAATAGATTCTATTTTATTGCTATCTTTTCTTTCTTTCTTCCTTTATAAAAGAAGATATCTTTATGCCTTCTTTTTCAAATATCTTTCTTTTCAATCTCTCTTTTAAGTTCTTCCTTCTGAATCTGCTAAATATATTATTCCCTTGCTTCATGACAAATTAATTCTAATTACGTTTCAATAATGTTTTATTATTCACATGTTAAATTATAGTACACTTAATTACCAGATTAATTCTTACTTAAGTTACACCGAGGCAAAAGTCTTGGAGTTGGTTCCTGGGTTGGTAAAGTCGGGTTTGCTTGTCCTTGTGAGTTTACCTCAATTGGTATCGACAATGCATAATATATACAAGATCCGGGGTTCAAACCCCGACCACCACGAAAAAAAGTCGGGTCTGCTTTCATGCTATAGTGTTTTTAATAATAATTGTTGATGATTGTGCTGCTCAATCAATGTAATATATAGTTTAACATTTTTGTCTCAACAAAAAATAAATATAGTTTAACATTTTGTTAGATTCATGTGCCTTGTTCTGCTATTTGATATAGTTTAGGATCATTTTTCATGCGTTGTCCATATATCAAATCCAAAGATCTTTCATGTCAAGAATGTAATTGAGATATAACATCGCAAATTTGATCCCTATTTGAAACAATTCTTAAACTTATTTATCTCATGACGCAACTCTCCATATTTTCCCTTGAGAACAAGAGTTAAGATAAAAAGAGGAGAAACTATTGGTACGTAGACCAATAATTCAAATGGATATTGAAAACTATATGGAATAAAATAAAAGTTATTCATAGATCTAAACGTGAACTAGCCTAGCAGAAGAAACTAATCATATACAATGAGATTAGATTTAAATATATGCCATGAATTAATAGATTTAAATAACAATAATTTGTTCTATCAACCAATTAATTGAGACATGAGCGATGTTAGTAAAATTAATTTATGTTTGTCTATCAACCAATTAATTTATGTTTGTAAAATTATTAATTGATACATGTGGAATGTAAAATTATTTATGTTTAAATATTCATGTAAATGGTGAATATTCTTATTATCTTATACATACATGCCATGATACAGTTATTTAGTAAAATTTTTATTATCTTTTATTTTCATTCATAAATTTGTTTCGTGAAATAATTCAATTTATCATTCATAAAGTTAATTTATCAGTAATATAGTTTATTTGTTTTTTTGGTAAATTGTAAATAATTTTAGTGTAGGTTTGCTTTCACTTCTAGATGATCCAAAATTTATTTTAGAGATGTAGAATTGATTTAAACATGTTTGGTTGATGTCGAATATATAATTGATTTTTTTCTCAATTTTTTTTTTTAACAAATCAAAATGGAATATAATATTAAACAAGAGTGATTCACCCCGCACAAGGTGTGCTGAAAGAGAACCACTTAACATGTTACAATGTAACAGGTTGCACCTACCTAAGATGCATATGAGAACTATCTCTAAAAATAATTACATAGAAACTCACATACAAAAAAGTGGGTGCCAACACCAATCATGATAACCAAAAACAAAAAATGGTTGATGTATTTTAAGCCACATAAACGAATTGAGCTTCACTTTGTCAACGAGAGCAAAAGGATCGGAGACCACATTTTTGAAGTTTTTTTTTCTTCTCAAAATTGATTCTACTTGAAGTTATAAAATTAGACTTTTGATTTTAGAGTTGATTTTAACATTTAAATTTATTGTTCAACTCATTTTTATATGGATACCAAACATAAGTAATTTTACATTCAAGTCATTTTTATCCACAATCAATTTTTGTCTAACTCAAAACCAATCATACACATAATGCCACAATATAATAAAATGATAAAGATATTATCTTCCATCACTATTATAAACAAAAATCTATTTTTAGATACATTGAATAAATGATGCATGTGGTTTATATTAATAACCACATACATCACTCATTCAATAAATCTATTTATTTATTTTTTTACAATAGTGATCGGATGAAGTAGATTTTGAGTTCTGGCAATCAATTTGCACCGTTCTTTCTCCCTTTCATTGCTTAATTTATGTATCTTCCTCATTCCTCAAAATTAGATCATGCTGCTTTGCTGCTGCATAATGCTACACTCTATCCAAGCCTCAATAAAGGGATTGTCAGTTTGCTTGGCTATAAAGACAAAGCTTCATGGCACATATGTATAAAAAAAGAAGCATGTCCTAGCTTCTATGTTAGTTTTTCGATTGTTGTTTTGGTATTGTAATTAATTGTTTGTACTTTGATTTCTATCGTTACACTTCTGTGTTCGCTAGAATTTTTTGTTTGATTAATATATTTTATTTTGGTTTATTAAAAAAATGCAATATATAATACTACTACAAGAATAAATAAGTATTAAATTTTACTTTCCCTAAAAAAAAGTATTAAATTTTACTTTTATGGTTTAGTTCGGTTTGATTTGATTTTGATAAAAGTGATTCAAAATTGATCTGATCGATCGGTTTTTACAAAACAGCATTTAAACGCATCTAAAAAAAATCATGTGGTTTTCAGTATTTTTGGATCAATTTGCAGTTTCGTTTTGAAATGATTTGATCAATCAACACTTCTAATTGTATTCCGTTAAATCCCAAAGACATTTTAAAATTAATTGTATATCATGACATATTGATGATTTTTATTGGAAAAATGTCTAGGAAAAACCCATTAAACTCTTCTTATTTCAAAATTATTGCACCACTAATTTAATTACGGTTGACTAAAGTGCCAAAAATGTGAAAACTTTTATGATTACTAGTGGGAGCAGGTGTGCAACAGACGCACAAGAGGAATGTAAGTTTTTTAGAATAATACAATGGGTGTAACAAAAAGTGATTCCTGAATTTTTTTAGTTATGGTATGCATTTGCTAGCAGAATCATATACCCGATTTCACTTTTCCTTCTTTTTCCCACTAAAATTTACAAATTTTATTAAAAGTCCAATTACCATGTTATTACCAAAAAAAAATCCAATTACTATAGTGGAGTATTAGTTAGTTTTTTTTTTTATTTTTAAGAATGGAGTATTAGTTAGTTATCGCCTCAAAAAAAAAAAGTGTTAATTAGTTAGCTTCGTTGGTGTATAGGAGAATCCGGTAATGGGTGATTATAATAAGGTTGTCCACCGACAGCTCGTTTTTGTTAACAAATTAAATTGCAAGAGTGGTATCAGAGGCCAAGTGAAAAGATACAGGTTTCACTATACAACAATAAATTCTATATACACTCACCTGTAAGATTTATGTGAGTCCGATAATTTTAGGTTGATTTATTTTGAAAGTATAGAACGCACATGTTTGTTTCACCAAATATAAAAGAGTGGTGTTAGAGGGTGTAACGGGACGGACCTAAACGGCGATGTGATTATCATTTGTGTCATCCAATAGCAAAGTTCATTAAGAATATGATATGGAGACTCAATAAATGAGTTAAGTTCAAGTCAATATCTTAGATGGTTGCTCTTTTGATCCTCTTATCTGTTTTTTATATTTAAAAACAATATCTTTTGTCTTATTTCAAGAAACAAAGTGCACATCTTACCAATTACATAGCTCCATATTCTCATGGTTTCCATGTTGATAAGACTCATTATGCTGGATCAGGGTTGTCAATTCTCACAACAAAGGAAAAGAAAATGATCGTTGAAAGTTCTGCATATAACTATTTTACATAATTTCAAGAGAAGAGAAAGACTATTCACTCATCATAGTGATGAACTTCTTAATAAAAACAAAAGACGCGAAAATAAAATAAAGAAACTTTTATTAAAATTAACAAGAACTAGGCACAAGAGTGTTGTATGATTTACACTTAAAAGTGGTTCAAAATTAATGCAAACTAAACCTATTTATATCCTAGGCACTAATGAACTTGTACAATACTCAATGATTACAAGCTTTTTGAATGACATTTACACATGATCATCAAATTGTTCAAAGAAACACAACAAAATTGAATTCTTGAGGCTGTTACAGTCGTAATCCGACGTTATGGACAACCATAACATACTCTACTTTTTTGGGTATGGGGACCATGCTGAGCAGGCGGCCATCTTTCAACATAAGCTTCTCTTCAAGGCTTACCACAATCTTAAGAGCACCTCTAATAGTACAATCCAATAATGATATTTTAACTAGGTCCATAATATCACGTCATCTTAAAACAACTCACTCGTGTTTTGCTCCAACGATGCAACTCATGTTAGGTCCTATAAATTTAACTATAATTTTTAATTTGATTGCAAATATTGATATATGTAAAAACCAATCATTTTTTATTGGTTCGAATTTATTTTCTCTCAAAAATAGAGTTGGCCTATTATACCCCTAAATTGACATAATATGTTTGTGTCTTGTCTGACAATAAATAACGAACCCCCCACATTATTAGGTTCAAACTATAGTTTGCCACGTTATAAGAGTTTAACCATTTCTACTAGATTGCACATGTGGACTTACAATAATAATGGCAGAGGCAATATTTGGTCGAGGTTCGACAAAACCCCTAAACATTCTACCCAAAAAAAAACCTAAACTTAAAAAAAAAATTATAAATAAATTTGTATATTTTTTATTTGGAACCCCAATTTTTTTTTACGCCACTAGCCCAAAAGATCGAAGAACTGCAAAATTTAAAAGTCTAATCCACAATTTGGCTCATGGTGACATTAATCAGTTGCCTGAGGAGCAGGAGGGTCCGCTGCTTGGTCCCACTAACTTGATGAGTCCAGTTGCTCATCTCTCTCTCTCATGAGGTGGGCCGATCTGGAAATGCTTTGGGTTGTTTGGCTGTTGGGCCTTTTCCTTCTAGTTGTGTGGATTTACTTAAGAGATTCGGAACCCCCCCAGCAATTGGATGCACACTCGTTGCCGTGTCCGGAAAATCTGCATTCTTGTCTTATCCTTCATGAGGTTCATTCTTCAGGGACGGGTGGCCTCCATCAAATTTCGCCTACCCGGGAAAATTGCCCTTTGGAGCTAGGGGTCCTTGTTCGTGATCCAAGACCACATGTTGTCTCATCTTCTATTTCTTCGGCTTGTTCGGGGTCACCGCCACAACCGGCGTTTTTCTCAAGAGATGCTCAGAAGAAGAAGAATAGTGGGAGGCCTACGAAGAAGTCTAAAGGAAGATCGATGCGGAAAGGTTCGTTAAGTAAGGAGGGAGCTCCAAGTGTTTCACGTGAGCTCTTTGGGGATGGAGAGCTTAGGGGGAGCTCGAGGGACTCTCCGGGAAGGCATGGTGTGGAGGATCTTTGTCTGTCTCCTTCGGGGTCCCAAGGTATGACTTCCACTTCTTTCTCTACTGTTGTTGTGCACGGTGAGGGGGACCCAACGCCCTTTTTGGTGGGGGTGGGGACTACTCAGGGTGCTTGTCATACTAATCGGCTTGTGGGTTTGTCATCTACCTCGGATCCTCTCTTAGATGCCCCAGACTTAGGGCTTCATGGGTGTCTCGTTGGTCCATCTGACAGCGCTATTGCCAAACATGTCCTTAGAGATGGTAAGGTTTTAGGAGTTTCTTTAAAGGTTGAGGATACAGTTGAAGAGTCTAGGTTAGTTGCCTTAGAGGTGAGGGATGGGGTGGGTAAGGCCTCCATGGGTGATAATAGGGGTGTTCCATGATTATTGGGTCTTTTAATGTGTGTGGCCTAGGGGGTAGAATTAAGAAAAGGAAGGTTCGTGAGTTTGTCTCGTCTAACCAGCTTGATTGTTTGTTGGTTCAAGAAACCAAGTTGTGTGAGGTGTCTGAATCTCTGTCACTACTTATGGGGTAATCATTTCTATGACTGGAGTTTTGCCCCGGCTGTTGGTAACAGTGGGGGGATCCTTTCGATTTGGTGTAGTTCTAAGGGTAAAGCGGTTTTCTCTTTCGCTGGCTCAGGGTTTGTTGGGGTTTGCCTGGAGTGGGGGGTGTTGCAGATTCAATGTTTTGTGGTTAATGTCTATTCCATGTGCTCCATCACCGATAAGAGGGAGATGTGGGAGAAGTTAATTGGCTTAAAAGACTCCCTGGGTTGTGATGTTTGGTGTGTTACGGGGGATTTCAACTCGGTTTTGCATGAGTCAGAGAGAAGGGGTACCCCTTTTGGTAGTAGTAATCCCTCGGGGATCGAGATCCGTGATTTCTCCTCTTTTGTACAGAGAATGGGTATCTTCGATCTTCCTTTGCTTGGAAGGCTTTTCACTTGGTGTCAGCCTAACGGGGGTACTTTGAGTAGGCTAGATCGCATCCTTATCTCTGATGGTTGGGGGGACCTTTGGGGCGAGGTGACACAGTGGGCACTTCCCATAGACGTCTCTGACCACAGCCCGGTGGTACTGAAATACTCTTCCCAAAGATGGGGTCTGAAACCCTTTAGATTCAACAACTATTGGCTTGCTCACAGTGATCTTTTTGGTGTTGTCAATCGTAGTTGGACCCACTCCAAGCTGACAGAGTGGATGGTTGTTAGGCTGTCGGCCAAACTCAAAACCCTTAAGGGTGACCTCAAGATTTGGCACTCGACCACTTATGGGAAGTTAGAGGGGAGAATAGATGCGCAGGTTGAGGCGATTAAGCTTCTGGACCTCAAAGCGGAAGCGGGCCCCTTGTCCCCGGTTGACACTGAAGCTCGTTTCAAGGGTTTTCATGATTTGTGGGCGCTTCTCAGAGCCAGAGAGTGTAGATCTTCCAGCAGTCTCGGACGAGGTGGCTGCGTGAAGGTGATGTGAACTCTGCCTTCTTCCATTCCAGTATCAAGATGAGAAGGCGGAGGAATTCGATCCTTGCGCTTAAGGTGGGGGGTAGATGGGTGGAAAGTGTCCCGGAGGTCCGTGCGGAGATTGTGGGTTTTTTTTAAGAGTTATTTTGCTAAATCTTGGGTGGATCGCCCCACTCTCGACGGTGTCCACTTCCTTAGTTTATCGAAGGCGGAAGCGGGAGGTATGATTGTCCCTTTCAGTGAAGAGGACATTAGAAGGGTGGTGTTAGAGTCTGATGGGACCAAGAGTCCGGGCCCGGACGGCTTTAACTTCTCCTTTTATAAAAGATTTTGGGACTTGCTTAAGGGTGAGGTTGGTATCATGTTCAATCAATTCTTTCATTTTGTTACCCTCCCTAGGAGTTTTTCCTCGTACTTCATTATCCTCATTCCCAAAGTGTCGTCCCCGATCCGCCTAGGTGACTTTCGTCCCATTTCTCTCCTTGGCTCTCTTTATAAGCTGGTGGCGAAGATGTTGGCAGGAAGGCTTGCGCCTATCATGGATAACCTGATCTCTTCCAATCAATCTGCTTTCATCAAAGGTCGCCAGCTCGTGGACGGAGTTGTCGCTGTCAATGATATTATTGACCTTGCGAGGAAGAAGAAGAAGAAGGAATGCCTGATCTTTAGGGTGAATTTTGAAAAGGCCTATGATTCTGTCAGCTGGATCTTCCTAGCTTATATGTTGGATAGATTAGGCTTCAGTGAGAGGTGGTGTCGTTGGATTCGTGCCTGTGTCTTTTGTGGTAACCTTTCGGTCCTGGTGAATGGTTGCCCGACTGAGGAAGTCAATATCCAGAGGGGGCTCAAGCAGGGGGATCCTCTGGCTCCGTTCCTTTTCCTTTTAGTGGTGGAGGGTCTGAGTGGTTTGATTCATTCGGTGGTTGAGAAGGGTTTGTACCAGGGTTTTAAGGTGGGGAATTCCGACCTTTCGATCTCCCACCTCAAGTATGCCGATGATACCCTATTCTTAGGGGATGCGTTGATGGCAAACCTGTGGGCCTTAAAGACCATCCTCCGCTGTTTTGAGCTTGCCTCCAGCCTGAAGGTTAACTTCTCTAAGAGCTATGTGATGGGGGTTAAGCGCAGTAGGAGTATCCCCTGGGTGTCGTGGTCGGTGGTTTGTAAGCCTAAGCGTGAGGGTGGGTTGGGGGTCAGAGATCTTCGCCAGGTCAATCTTGCCCTTCTAGGTAAGTGGCGTTGGCGGTTCCTTGTGGGTGATGGTGGGGTCTGGCGGAATATCATTTTGGCCCGTTATGGTGAGTGTCATCCTTCCCCTGATCTAGGTGGTAGGCCCTCGAGCCTCCGTGGGGCGTCCTCGTGGTGGTCAAATATTTCTCTCCTTGGGGGTGACAGAGCAGCTTCGTAGGACTGGTTCTCGAGAGGGGTGGCTAAGGTGATCGGTAACGGTCTCTCGACCCATTTCTGGCATGACCCTTGGCGTGGGAGTGTTCTCTTGAGAGTTAGGTTTAGTCGGTTGTTCATGCTTTCCCTTCAGTCGAGTGGTTTTGTGGGGGACTTAATTAGGAGCGTGGGTGGGTAGTGACTGGGTTTGGGACCTTAGGTGGAGGAGGCCTTTGTTTGTTTGGGAGAATGATCTGCTTACGGAGTTGCTTAGGGTGGTGTCTAGGCAATCCCGCAGTGACAGGGAGGATTGGTGGTCTTGTACTCTGAGCCAGGATGGTCGGTACTCGGTCAAATCGGCTTATTCCCACCTTGTGCAAGGCCTCCCAGGTGTCGGTGTTCGTTCGGAGCTTACCTTGGAGGCAGTTTCCCAGGTTTGGAAGTCTTGTGTCCCCTCGAAAGTGGTTGTCTTCTCTTGGCAGCTTATTCTTGATAGGATTCCTACCAGGCGTAACCTTCTTGGCCGTGGTGTCCACCTTCCGGTAGGGGGTCTGGGGTGTGTCTTTTGTGAAGCGTCGTCTGAGTCCTCTTTGCATCTTTTCATCTCGTGTTCCTTTATCCTTCCGGTTTGGTATCAGGTGCCTAGGTGGTTGGGTTGGGATTTTGTGTCTCCCTTAGGTCTTACCCAACATTTCTTGTCCTTTACGGGATTAGGTAAGGGTAAGAGAGTTAGGCTAGGATTGCTTCTTGGTTATCATGTTGTTATTTAGACTATCTAGACATCTAGGAATGACCTAATCTTCTCTGGCGGCGCCCTTCGTGAGGAGCCTTTGGTGGATCGAGTAAAACTCTTAGCTTGGAAGTGGTTTCTGGCTAAGTGTACTGCTAGTTCCTGCACTTATCATGAGTGGGAGGTGCAGCCCATCCTATGTTGGCAGCAGTAGGGGTTTTGGTGGTCGTTTTTTTCCTGGGGTTGCTGGGGGTGTTGCTACCTCTACCTTTCTAGCTGGCTCCCTTAGGTTTTTCTTTGCGGTCCTTTCCTTGTAGGTGTTCTTCAGGTGGTTGGCTTGTTTGCCTTGTGTAGGGGCCTCTTTCTTGGGTGTTTCTTTGTTGTTCTCGGGGGCTCCTCCGGGGTGTCTCTCTTATCCCGGTTGTGGGGTCTGGGTCACCTTTGTGGGGTGGTTGCTAGAGGCATCTGTTGATGGCCTTTAGGTGTGCTTTGTACATTTGTTACTTTCGTTTTTATCTATATATAATATTTGCCATTCAAAAATAAAAATAAAAACGAATTGATATAATAGACTTTCCATAAATGTCATGTTCATCCCTTGAAAAAAATTACATGCCATGTTGATTTTTTCTTTTTTAGGGGATGCCATGTTGATTATTTTATCACTTCTCCTTTATAAAGTAAAATTTCAATTTCGACGAAAAAACAGTAATTTAAAATGGAAAATTTAAAAATTCAGGTCAAATTCAATATTCATAATGTCGAATTAATTGAAACAAATAGTATAAAAATTATTTTTATTCTAAATAAGCCGAAATTTACCAAAGGATAGTATTTTATAACGTACAGAACTATTTTATAGAGAATCCTAATACAAATTTCACGTAACAGAACCTAAACATCGTTTCTTCACACTAAAAAATAAAAACCTAAACATTGTAATTAAAAAATAGTGTACTAGTAACTTATTTAATAGAAGTGATAATCCATATAACTGAATCTGATACTAGCACCTCACCTGAGCTCCTAAACAAGCGTAAACATACACAAACACAACACAACAAAGCATTGAGTTTGCTTTTGTCTACATTAGTTGTCATCATTTCACTATTTCAGTACTATTTTTTAGTCAAATAATTGAGTACAAAAATTCCAAAATCTGTTTTTTTGTCAAAAAAAAAAATCTGTTTTGTAACTCAATTTGAGTCAACAAATCAGATTAATCAACCACCAAATCAAACCATGAATACTTAATTCCTTAAATTTAACAACTGGAATTACGAATAACAATAAACTTCCTAAAAAAACAAAATAACAATAAACTAATAATAATTTTCTCCTAAAAAAACAATAAAGTAATGTTGTTATGATATACATTCTGTATACATACTGTATACAAGATTTGGGGTTCAAACATTGGTCACCACAAAAAAAAAATATATATATATTCCCAGTGCGCATGTTGTGCATCAAAAATCAAAACAATGGTAACAATTAGGATACATAACAATTAACAACCATTAATAGTATAAACCAATGGGAATTTCATCGTATATAAATAGGACAAAATACCCAAATAAAGCAAACAATATTTTGACGATCGTCCTACTAGCAAATATAAAGAGAAATAGGAAAACAAAGATTATTAATTAATTAATCCAAATTATTCGATTAGTACAATACGTTTACAACCCACTACCCCATTAATTAATTAACCAGAAAAGAAATGGCAAGATATAGTTGTCGTTAACCGCAAAATACCGAAAATAAAGGATCCATCACATTACACCACAAAGCCAGCTTTCTTCATCCGATCCAAAAGGAAAAGAAGAAGAAAAAAAAACTCTCTCTCTGTTTGTATCTGCTAAACTCTCGTCATAATCCTCTCCGCCAGGTTTTAACTCTAATCATCATCAAATTAAAAAAACCCAAATCTTTTTTTGTAACTGTTTCTCTCCCACCGGTTGGGAGTAGTGGGGAGACAGAGAAACAGAAGACATTAATCATCAAAGTGTTTCCTCTTATCCCCGCTGTCCCATCCGGCCCATAATTAAACCCTATCTATGCCTTCTTTTCATTCTCATAACAATCTTCTTATTCATCTCCCATGCTTAACCTCACTCTCTCTCCACCACCAGTTCCACCACCACCTGAATCAATTACAACAACATATCACCCCAATCTCCATCTCCAAGTAATTAATTATTCTTACCATCCAACAACATCATTAATTATCTTAATCTATGTTGTTAATGAATACTGTATCACCAATCCTTACTTCAGCTTTCGACCTAACCACCGTAACATTAATCTCATCCTTAATAGTCCTCTCCGTTTTATCTCTTTGTTTCATTTTCCATCTCCGTTTCAAATCTAAATCTTTAACCTATCTTCAAGGCTTTAACTCTCTTTGGACCGTACGTTTCCTCCTCGTACTTTTCATCTTCTTCTGGTCCATCATCGAACTTTTCCGGTTACCTTTTTTCCGGAGAAAATATCTATATCCACTTTCACCCTCCTTAGGTATTACTCAACAAGCCAACCTCTGCAAAATCCACGTTGTTTTTTCTCTTGGATTCTTTGAACCAGCTTTTCTCTTAACCTTGTTGTTTCTTCTTAACGCTTCCATCAGAAAAAAGACACCAAACGACGGTTGGGCTGTAACCTTTGTGTTTACTACGTGTCTTCCATTGTGTATTCTTCAAGCTTTACTTGTCTATTTCAATCCATTGGAACATCGTGTTCCCGCGTTGTTACGACAAACCTTTGTTATTCTAGAAGACGACACCGTTCTCTGTGCTTACCCGTTCTTAAACAGCGTTGTTTTCGCAGCATTCGCTGCTGCATATTGTGCATGGTTGTTGTTCTCATGTTGGAAGGTTTTATCATTGGTGATTAACAAAGGATTAAGAATTCGAATCTACGCATTGGGTTCCGTCGTTTTGGTGGCTCTTCCTCTTCAGGTTGTGTCGTTGGCCTTCACCGTTCTTTGGAGTCCTGAAGATGATATTTACGGCGTCGTTTCGTTGGTGGTGTTTTTCTGTGCTTTTTTCTGTGCTGTTACTGGCGAGGGTATTTTGGTAATTAAGCCTATTTCCGATGCGTTGGCTGCTGGTGGAAACTGTTGTATGTGGCCCACACGTCGTCAAGATTCGTTGCCGGCAGAGGAAGAGAAGATGGAGGAAACAGTTGCTATGGTGGATTTAGAGGAAGGTGTGGTTCGAGGGTAGGGTGGTAATTTTTTCCTGTTGAGGAAGGACTTTTTTGGCTACATGTAAATTGATTTATTATTATCAAAGAAAAGGAAAAAATAAATATTTGTTGATCTCTCATTCTCTATATAATTCTGTAATTTGAATCCAAACTGGTATTTCTTTAATTTTTTGGTGAAAAGTGTTATTCTTTTTATTGTTTGTAAATAATTCATTCATTTAGTTTGCATTGTTCAAGTTGTACATATGCATTTCTTGACTTATTGTAACAGATTCTTTGGTTATAAGGCAGATTCACGGCAACTTTTGCACATTTAAATAGAAGCTTAGTTTTGTAAACTTAACTAAACGAGTTTTTGGAGTTTCAAATGCAAAACTAAACACATGTTAGTGAGTTTCTCGAGAATCTTGAGAAAGTTAAAATCTGATTCAATTAGATTAGGATCTTCTAAAAAAATATTTGATGTGGAGAGTATCCCCACTCCATACGAGAATGATGATCGAAAAATTAATCATAAAATTAAAATCATCATCTCAATTTCAATGATATACTTAGTCAGTATTTCTTATCGTGGAAGGATTCATGTTAATGTGCGTTAAGACATAAGCTACAAAATATAGCGGCAATTAATAGAGCAATGGATCTTCTCAATTTTATCTCACAATTGTTATCAGTCTCATTAGATATAAAAAGGTGAGATGGATTATTAATATAAAATAAAAAGTGAGAGCAGGTTTCCCAGAAAATAAATGTGAGAAATTGAGAGCATCCATTCCCATTAATGGATTCTTATATCCACACTCCACAGTTATATCTAGTGCATAATTTTTAGCTCTGATTAATCTAATGGTTGAGATGTTGATGTTAAATAAGAGAACCAAACGTGCAGAAGTATTATGTCTCCAAGCTTAATCTTTTCTGCACGTTCCTTCACATTCCATTTTTATGTACAATCGTCTTCCATTTCAATTGAATCACCTTAACACACTTGTTCCCTTTATTTCTCTTTTATTTAATTAATTGAATCGCCTTAACACAATTGTTCATTTTTATGTACTGTGTAAGCTAGTGCAAACAACAATAAATCACTAACACCCTACCATTACTTTATTTCTTTATTTTCTTGTAAGATATCAGAAACATTTTTTATTCATTAAACAAAATAGAGATTTCATTACAACACGATACATTTTACTCTCGTGGTTACAAATTAATTTATATTTGTAATAAAAATATAGGGAGGATGACTAAAAAAAAGTATGTGAAGGCCTATGAAGCATCGCTTCAAAATGGATGACGTATCGTATTCCCTGCGTATCATGCACTGATATCTGCCTGATACTTCCCAGTACGTATCAGGAGAGTATCCGAAGATTAAATTTTATTTTTTAAAAAAATAATTATCTGATACTTCCTGATACGTATCAAGAGAGTATCCGATAATTATCCTACACCGATACCTTCCTCAATACTTCTCAATTCTCAATTAACGTTAACTAAAATAACTTAACTCTTGAGTATAATGCTTCTTTTTTGGATCGATGTAGTATAGCACTAACAATGTTCCTTTTGGATATCTTATAGCACTTATGGTGCTCTTTTTGGGATATATTGTGTATGTAATTGACTCATCATCACTCTATTAATCATTAATATTATTTATATTTATGTTGATGTTCTACGAGCCTATGACTGATTTCTTTTATTTGTTAATATATTTTCATATTAAAAAATGGTTATAATTATATTGTACATTTAATTATATAATTTTTTTTATTAACGTATCTCAGCCGTATCGTATCTTATTTTTGAAATTTTCCCGTATCGACGTATCAGTGCAGTATCGTATCCGTATCGTATCTCGTATCTGGGCTTTATAGGTGAAGGCATTTGTTAAAGAGCTTGTTGTTAGGGATTTATTTTTTTTGGAATAAAAACAAGATCAGTTAAAGAGACAAAAGGCCCAAATCATTTAAGATTTGAGATACAATACACAAGAGATTTTGCTCTACAGACCCCTCAAAATGCTCACAGGCCCCTCAAGTTTTCTAAAATGCTCTTGTTTAACAGAATCATATCCTAACTCCCAACTGTTGAAGTTCACAAGTTAACCACCAATCATCTCGAGGAACAAGCCTCGATCCTAAATCGAGACTTAAGAACCAATACGTATGATGCATATAATTGTAGACTACATAATTGTATCATTCAGAGTGCATGAAATTCATGTAGAATTGTATCATTAGAATCCAATATCATTCATGCATAAAATTCATATACACCGATGATTGGTAGAATAGAAAATATTCATAAACGGTTTTATGGCTTGGCATAAAATTCATAAATTGAACGAGTTCAATGTCGTAATATTAGAATACTAATATACAAAATTATGTCATGAAAACACTAAGATACATAAACGAACAAATATTAACTATTGAGTTTCTTTGTGTGCAAGTTATGAGTAGCACCTCCTTTTACACCTCACTCGATAATGGATGGTCGACTCTGTTTCTTAGACATTCTGCTGCATAGTAGAATACTGATCGTCGTACTATGTACTACTATCTGTCCCTTCCAAGGCTATATTTCAAACTTTCCTACATAAGTGCAAAGTACCTAGCGTTTCACTTCCATTCTTCTGCTTTATCAGAACTTACATACAGTATTTATCAGCCAAGGTAGATGTCCCTCTAAATAGGCAATACCATGGGATGGGAAACCTTGTGGAACTAGAAAATGTTACCAAGACCGGCCTACCAGCATGTCTTCATAAATAGACGTTGTATGTCTTCAGGTAAAATATGCAACAAGGAATCTATAAATGCCTAATCCATTTGAAAAACATGTAGTAATCTTCTAATACCAAAAGTATTCTTGGAATGCCAAAAATATGCAACAATTAATCTTGGAATGTCTGAACTATCAAGTGTCGCCCAACGGACACGGAGGAAGGTAAAATCATGAGAGTCAAGTATTGAGTCAACTGCATTCCATGGGATTAGTCACCTCATCCATGTGGTAATAGAGGTAGGCTACAACGGAATCACTGTATGACCACTGATCTTTCATTTGTTTCAAGTCTTGGTGAAGTTTTTCAGTTATCGCTTATGGAATTTTCAAAATGAACCCACCCATCTTAACTAAAACACGTTTAAGTTGTCACCCGATGTAACTATAGACGGTTAGACACCAACGGACGACGGTCGGCTGAGCTTTTCCATTTGTGGGTTGCTTCAGATTGATGATTTTTGGCCCAAAACAGATAGTGTTCATCCCCTAATGAATGTCATTAGTAAGCTAGTCTCAGTGACTTAAATGGCCGACTGATTAGCTTACACATTAAATTTTATAATCATGTCTAATTAACATAACAAAAGAAAGGAAAATGTTACATAAACGCCCTTTATTCTCATACACCCTTCTACACCTCATGTACTAGAAAGAGAGAAGAGAAAATGAAAGAGAAAGCGTGCTTGTGTGGAGTCCATGTGTCCACATGTTAGATTTTTGTGTGGATGTCAAAGGGTATATTGCCACCTAAGTTGTCTATATATCATAACTCCAAAAGAAATTAGTTTTCCACAACATAGATATTCAAAACTCAAATTCGTATTAAGAGAGATGTTCACGTTTAATATATTTTTTTGCCTCAAACATAATTCCTTTGCGGATAAGAAAAAATAAAATAAAAACATAAAAACACGGTTACTTAACCCGAACAATATTGTAGATGGTGGAGAGCCTGCCGTGATCTATTCCATTTTTTATATTCCATACTATATTTAGAAATAGGCTTTCCCATAAAAACAAAAAGGAAAAATAAGCAAAGTCAACTGGAATTGGAAAAGTCCGGGAACTTGAGGTGTCTGCCGACAAAAACAGTTAAAATGTATTTTTTTTATGAAAAATAAACAGTAAAAAGTTAAAGGTGTTAGTAAAATGATTTTGATTGATATTTTATTACTGGTATTTACATTTCGAGTTGATTTTTTGTTGTTGAAAGTTTTGGAGTTGAGTTTTAATACTAATTTATTTAATTCAATTTGCGACTCTTTCCATGTGTTTTTCCTGACAATTCATGTTAACCTTCCCGTACCAAATTCAAATTTCCAGCTGTGAATTATAAACGACTCTCCTAATCTTTGGGAATTTTTTTTTTTTAAGGATAATCTTTGGTATTATTTCTCTAGCTGTTTCCTTTCGAGAACAAATCTTTGTGTACACAGTAAGCAAACCCTAGAATCATCATCATCATCATCATAATATTAATATTAATTAATATATCAATGACCCACCACCACAACACAATACACCCTTTTCTCACTAACATCAAATATTTGTACACCCTAACCTAACCTAGACTTCCCCCACCTATATATACAACCCTTCTCATATCTTCCTCATCATTCCTTTTTTGTTGTTATGTATTTTGTTTTCCATCTATCATGAGCAATATCCCAAAATCTCTCACCGACTCTTCCTTAACTCTCTTTAATCTCACAATATCATCCTCTGATCCTTGGCCTTTCTCTTTTGTTTTCTTATAACAAAAAACCTCCCAAAACCAATTAATCATTGTTTAACAACTACTTGAAGTACATTCAATACACTTCTTATTGTTGTTTCCTTCAACTTTGTGGGTTTTGTTCTTTGTTATTCATCTTACTTATGGGGATTAGTAGTAATCATCATAACCATCACTTGAGTTTTCATTTGCACCTCCCTCACCTCAATTTTCATCACCACCATGAAAAGAATAAGGACATTCCAAAAGGGTGTTTGGCAGTGATGGTGGGAAAAGGAGAAGAGCAACAAAAGTTTGTGATCCCGGTCATTTACATAAACCATCCATTGTTTATGCAATTGTTGAAAGAAGCTGAAGAAGAATATGGATTCGATCACAAGGGACCAATCATCATTCCCTGCCACGTTGAAGAGTTTCGCACCGTCCAAGGAATGATTGATATGGAGAAATCTCACCACCATCATCATGCTTGGTGCTTTAAAGTTTGATTCAATATTATCATTACTAGCTTGAGAAAATTATTATGTATGCATGAAACTTTATGTGTATTTTTCTCTCTCAATCTTCTCCAATAGTGTTGATATCATTAAGTAACAAAAATCTTGGATCTTAATTTGTAGAATTATTTTTGGGTGTAATTGTTTGATATCAGTGGCAAAAATCGAATGAGAGTCATATTGTGGTGTGAATAATATTGTGTTTATTTTACCATGAAAAAACAGTAAAGTGTATATATCTTCAACCTATTTTTTACGCATGTATTCTCAATCAAATTCAATCATGATGATATGTGTATATCCTTCTCTTTGCAATTTCAATATTATGATTGTATCTTCTTCAAAAAAAATATTATGATTGTATCAAAAAAAAAACTTGAATCTTACATTTAAGAAAATAAATAAATCCAATCTTATATGATGAGTGTGAACGCTTATTAGATAGGGGTTCTTAATTAAAAAAAAAAAAAAAAAAGTTGATAGCTGTTGGAAGTTCCTAGCGTGAAAGACACGGTTGGAATTTGGAATAAAGATAAAGATAAACTTTATTTTGTTTTCTTTTTCATTCGTTTTTGCCCTTTTAGTTTGGCCCTACGCAAAAGAAAGATTAACTTTAAGAAATCTAATATATGCATATATTATTATTACAATAACCGCGTTAAGGAGGACTTGGACGTACGAAAGGGACCAAACAGCGTTTTTGGCCTTGTTTTTCAGCAACTATATTCCGTTTAATTAATTTTTCTATATATTTTTTGTTACCCAATTAATTTTCTATATGTAATAACGTATAGTTGATTTGCCTTTGGTTTCTTAATGGTGGGGTTGTTTTTTTATGATTACTATGATAAGGAATATGGTAGCAACTAGGAAGTTTGGTGGGATAGTTGTGGTTCAACATACTTGGCGTGTATGCGTCGACCCATTGAGTAATTACAATTGTTTAGCAATTTATATATATTTTGATTTTGATATAAATATCAAGCATATTTTTGTCGACAAAGTTTAAGCAATTTATTTATTCATCATCATTACGTCAACAACCACATTGGGTATATTGGCAATCACATTTTCCTCCGAATATGGGCGATCTTGACTTTGAAAAGGAAAAAAAAAAAATCTAAACCAATCACTATGTTAGGAAATGCTAATCTTACAAAAATACTCCTTTTTTTGAGGTTGTTGGCTGTCATCAATTGATTTTAAAATATATATGGAGAGGTAGTAGTATTTTGTTGGCCTATTTTCTCATTCAATTTTTTGTTTGCTAAGAATCGTAACCACAGGCAGCATGTAAATCAAATCCTCAAGCCTACATCCTTTAAACCTTGTTTAGATTCCTCTAAAAAAAAACTTGTTTTGACACGCGGCACTCCAAAGGGTTGGGTTTATGTTAGTTCTTTTTTTTCAAGGAAGGTTTATGTTAGTTATTTTGTAATATTAATCATATGTTATTTGAGGGAAGTTTTTTTAAGGAAGGTTTATGTTAGTTATTTTGTAATATTAATCATATGTTATTTGAGGGAAGATTAGTTTTGAAAATTTAGAATTCGTCTAAAGCACATAAAGTTTGGCTAATGAATATTTCAGGGGTTAAACTTGAGTTCAATTCGATCATAATTAAAATGCATGAACCTTCATTTTGATATATCTAAATTATCTGGATATATCCTATTTGGTCCTTAAACTATAGAAATATAAAATGATTCATAATTTTTTTAATACCAATCAAGTTAGTCTTTAAATTATCCTCTCCTGTTTAAAAAGTAGTTGTAACCTAACTTGACTAGGAAGCCAAACTTATAGACCAAATTAAATGTTTAATAGTTCTTGATTTGTGAAAAGAATAAATAAGTATCTATGAGAAACTATTATTATAATGCTTGTTTGAGAGAGTCTTCATATTCATACATACATTGTTGTCCAAATTCCTTCCTTCCAATATGAATCGTGCCTTCACTAAACAGCAGCTTTTTACTTGTTTCGGCAGTCAATCCAGCCTTGAACAACTAATCCGGCATGTTCTGCTAATCATTTTATTTTATATTCTTTTCATTAATCTCAACGTAACGTATTTGTCATCAAAATTCAAAACTCATACCCATTCAAAGTTTTTAAAATATTGACAACAAAGTTGGGCTGAATTGGTATTTTAACTTCCCATTATTTGTCATTCTTCACCTTAGGCAAATGGAAAACGTGAAAATGCAATGTCATTCAACGCGCTACTTTTGGGACAAATACAATGTCAATACTTATTCCTCCATATATGCATAGAAAACAAATCATTATTATTCTTTTGACAGAACATAGAAAACAAAGTGATATTTGATAGATTCTTCAATATAAATACATGTCAACTAACTTCAATATATTTAACGTTACTCTTCCAAGAAAAACCTTTAATCCTTCATTTGATGTTCCAATAAACCAAACTCTTATATAAGAGTAAATAATGACAAATGATAATTTAGAAAACACTTGCAATTATATTTTTAAAAAATAAATTATGTTCACTAAATTTTTAATTAGTGTAGAATTGATTCTTTTGGTTAAAATAGTACTTCATCTATTCCACAACAATCGATTTATTTGCAAATAAAATTTATCCCAAAATGATTAGAGAACTTTTGTAAAACGTACTATTCATTTTTTTTGTTTATATCTCTACGATAAAATTTGAAGACTAATTTCTTCTTCAAGTAAATGAGATACATTTAAAAAACTAACATCTTCCAATATACATTTGTTCACGTGCACCGCCTAGGGGTCGAATATTGGATCAAATTATTAAAGAAACCGAGTGTATTGAATATTGTAGGACGAATGGAATATTAGTCCGGAGGAAGTAAGCATTAAGCAATCAAGTAAACCATTTAGTCTCTTTTTTTCATCATAGGTTTCTCCACTAGAGGCGGTTCTATTCAAATCGTGTCATGCACTTTATTTAGATAACTCTTCTAACCATAAATTCGGATATCGATTCGTCGTGTTGTGAGTATCTATCTCTTTCCGCTAGACCAAATCTTCGTTGATAACCATTCACTCTCCTTGTCAAAAAAAAAAAAATCATCCACTCTCTTTAATTCGCTTTTGCTTATGCAAAAAACCATTTATGAACATAATACAAGCGCGCCTATATTTTATTTTGGTTTTTGACCAGTGCTACAAAGAATAATGTGTATCGTTTCAAACAAGGATCTAGACCAAACACACATTAACATTGCTCATGGCCCATGTTAATTGCCGCATTTCTCTGCCTCAATATTCTTGTGAAACAGAACAAAGTGCGACATTTTCTGGCGTATGATAAAGTTGACCCAAATAGTAGAAGTATCTTTAATCTTCACACGAAATCTTACAAGAAAGCAAGTTGCATTTGTGCTC
>Ga0315913_1001845_pt1 | contig 24172 bp, 13 predicted proteins | sample MpolsnodulesMG_FD_207736 | JGI IMG/M metagenome (GOLD analysis project Ga0315913, IMG submission 207736) | Medicago polymorpha root nodule microbial communities from Los Angeles, California, United States - small nodules | ecosystem: Host-associated > Plants > Roots > Nodule | place: USA...
GAATACTCTGATTATTTGTATTATTTACATTGTTGGGAAAACGGGGTGTTACAATTGGTATCAGAGCAGGTCGGTTCGTCCGGCCAAGTAGTTGAGTCGCGTAGTGTCGTATGACAGTTTATTACTGTCATTGTGTTGTCCTGATTGTTGTTTGTTGTGTAGATGTAATACTTGGTATGAATTGGTTGGAGTATAACCATGTTCATATTAATTGTTTTGGTAAGATCGGAGCAAGTAAATACTCTCTCCCGTCCTATTTACAAGAAACAATTGACTTTTAAAAATCATTGAATAATTGATGTATTTGATCTATATTCTAGACCGAGTACATAAATTATTCAATGAAGCTAAAAAGTCAATTGTTTCTTGTAAATAGGAGCAGAGGGAGTACAAGAGATAACATAATATAAATACTTTGTTTGTTACCTGCGCAACATTATTTGTTAACCGAGTAACGCCGTGTTGAGAAGATGGAAACACTTTGTTCAACAACCACTAGGACCAAAACAGAGATAATAAAGAAAACAATCAAACTAGTGAGACAATGAAATAAGAAATGAATAAAAAAGGAATGTTGTAAAACCTAATAATATACCTTCGCGAAAGTGTAGCAGCGTTTTGCTAGGACATGTGATATGACATAGAAGACAAAGAGGGAAATAACACCTAAATAATTTAGAAATGAGATGAAGAATAATATATTACTTAAATGATTGGATGGAAAAGTGAGAGATAGAGAACTACGAACCAGCTGCAGGGAAGAAGATGAGATTGAAGTAAAAATCAACGGTGGCATCGATGTTGGCAAGTTTTTCTTCGCATTCAGCGAGAGCAGGAAAACAGAGATGTAAGAGGGATTTGAAAGGAGCGAAGAAACGATTAACCTCTTCTTCGAGGAGGCGTTTTATCTCTGCTTCCGAGAAGGTTGATTTCAGAAGCCGAGTCTTCTCCTCGATAGTCAGGCCAGATACCTCCGCTTTCTTCAGGTCAAACCTCTTGCTTACAATGTTGTTGATCACAGTGCGAACCACTGGATTAAGTCCGTCGTCGGCAGCGGGAACGCCGTAGAGACAGATTTCAGGCATCCACATGTCTGTATGTTTGTGTGTGTAGAATGTAGTTACGGCAATTTGCTATTGTGATTATAATTTTTATTTTATTTTTTTTGTTGAATATTGTGATTATAATTATATAATTATTATTATTAATATTTTACTTTTTTTGTTGAACCATGGATTATGTACCGACAATGATCGAATCTTGCGCAACATCTTTTGGAAATAAATGATATTTTGGTTCAAACAAATTTTTTGTGCATCTCCTTTAATTTACAAGTTTATTGAAATTGAATGCTTAGATTGAGGGGGAGCTTATTTGATAAATCACTGATTCTCTAGAAGCTCTTTTCAATGCATCAGAATATTTAAATAAAGAATTAGTTCAATAGTTTGTCATCTTCAAAAAGGGGGAGATTGTTGATATAAAACCTAGATCCCTATTTTAGTTTTAAAGATAACAAACTAATTAAATTAAACTTTATTAATTCTGATTGTAATTGTTATATAACATGTGTTCTTGAGTGTTTCTTTTAAGCTAAAGGTACAATAGCATTATATGATTACTAAAGAAAGCACCAAGTTATTTGTGAGAGATTGATCTCAAGCATTGGTCTCAAATGTGGACTAAGTTCAAAACAAGCCAAGCACGTACAGGGAAATGAAAATATTGAGAATGTCACATTTAAGGAAGCAATAAATATTTCAAGTATAAAGTTATATCATGACTAGGAAACATTATTGGAAGCTTACTACAAATGTACATGTGAACAAAAAGAACATATTTAATATCATGTGCAAAAAAAACACAATCATTCTCTAATTGGGATAATTGTTATTACTTTAAACAACATTCGAACATTGGAATAATCAACACAACCATGTAATATATCCTATCAACCACACAACGAAATAGTTACAAAACGGCACATAGTAAAACAAACCTCAAACTCAATCAACAGGTACAGAAACGACAACATTGATGATTCTTTTCCTTTATCAACTTCAGAGCAAACTTCTCTTCACCTAATCTGTTTCTCTTTGCCTGCATCATTGGAGGAAAACATTTGTTTAATTGTATATACTATATACTCATATATACACCTCTCATGCAAAAAAATAGAAATAGCTGTTAGAATGTGAAATTCTTATTGTAGTAACGAATCACTTTACATACCAATTTAATACAAACTATAAGGAGCAAGACCAAAGTAGCATACACAAAAAATAGGACTCACATTCTTCTTTGGGTGGTGTAAAAAACAGGACAAACATTCATTAAAAGATAATATGATTGACTACCAAAAACTCATGATTGACATTTATGTGAGAACTAACAAATATTCCCAGCTTAAAATTTGAAATCAGAAAAGTGTCTCAGTATAGCACTATTTTCATGTATCCAACAAAGAACAAAAACATAGATCAATGGTTTCTACTAAGTGCAAGAATATAGGTACAACTTCATATAACTAACAGCAAAAGGAAAACAAGATAAACCCTGTAAACCATGCACATAGAAGAGAATCAACTATGATATGAATAACTAAACAAATGATTGATTATTTACTTGTCAACACAAATAAAACCTTTGTAATGTAATTTTCCCTTTATATATGATATATGATTTAATACATATATGCTTCACGGACAAAATGTGAAGACCGAATGAATCGTGTATCTCATCCTCAAGTAAATTGGCAAATAGTAGAAACTGTAGACTATAAAGCTAATGGGAAAGAAGATGAAATATATGTAAGTAAACAACAATGCCTCAAAAAATAAAATAAATAAGCAACAATTAAGAAAGTTGTATACATAACTTACACTGACTAGTTCAGTTCTCAAATCTTAATTCATCAAGCAATGATCAACAAAGCAAATTATCAGGAATGCATTAGAGTTGATTCCAGAGGCCATAGTAAACATCAAAGCAAGCTATCAAGATAATCAATTCTTGGAAGGGAATTTGTTGTAATTAACTCGTATTTTAGTATTCCTCGTTCGTTCTTTATTTAGTTTCTATTATAATCATATTATATCATCCATAAAAGACAGTTTTTGCCATTAAGTGTGTACCTGTAGTACCAATTTCTATCACATCCCTTTTTAGTCTTGTTGTTTTTTCCCATTTTTCCTCAACATATGGTGACACTTTCTGTTCACCTCCCAATATAAATACTTACCAGGTTTGAACATTTTTTTCATTCATTTATTTCTATTACACTCATTCTTTCCTTTACACAACACAACAGAGATGATTAATTACAAACATAGTAACAGCAAGAAACAGGATACAAAAGATAGATAGCATCAAACTTATTTATTTTCATCTTTATGCATATTGTATAGTGAAGGTTGCACCAAACAACAAAAGCAGCGGCAACATTAACACTAAAAACACAACATAGACAGCAACATCATCACCAGTTTAGTTATTTTGTTCAAGATTGATAATCAACTCCGGTAAAAAAAAACATGGCACTGTAAATGATTACAAGTACAACATAACATTAAAACCACACATACAATGAGACTATTAAGTGATAAGCGATTATATTGCCATTTTCTATCATTTATTGAGTCGAAAAAAACAAGTAATTGAAACACTTCCCTTATGCAAATATTCTATCTTAAAGGGATTCAAATTTGCATCTCAACTCCACAAAAAAAATTAATTAAAAACAGGATGTGCAAAAATCAACTCTAACATGTTATGTTAGAAGTTTAGCAGTGGAGGAAGCTGTTGATACTGGAGTATGACACTTCCCAATAACCAAGCTTTATCCCAATAAGTGAGGTCAACTACATGAATTAAACCATGTCATAGTGTTCTTCTAGGTCTTCCTCTACTTCTAGTGACTTGACTCCCCACCGTATGGTCTGCTCCCACAAGTCTTCTCTCCACATGTCCAAACCACCTAAATCTAGTATAGTCTTTACCATATTTTCTACTGTGGATACTACCCCAAGAGGTATAATTTCTTTTGAAGTTGGATATTGGTTACCACTTACCAATCTCTTGAATTCTTCAAAGGGAGAGACCAAGACTCCCAAATTCTTGGATGAGAATCCGTTGTAATTAACTCGTATTTTCGTATTCCTCATTCTTTAGTTAGTTTACTATTTTATTTCTATTGTAATCCTATTATATCATCCATAAAAGACAGTTTTTGCCATTAATTATGTAAATTGTGGTACCAGTTTCTATCATATTCCTTTTTAGTCATGTTGTTTCCCATTTTCTCTCAATATATGGTGACACTTTCTCTTCACTTCCCAATATAAATACTTCCTAGGTTTGAACAGTTTTTTCATTCATTTATTTCTAGTATACACTCACTTTCTCTCCTTCACACAACACAACAGAGATGATTAATTACAAACATAGTAACAACAAGAAGCAGGATACAAAAGATTGATAGCATCGAACTTATTTATTTTCATCTTTATGCAGATTGTATAGTGAAGGCTGAATCAAACAACAAAAGCGGCAGCAACAGTAACACCACAAACACAACATAGACAACAACATCATCACCAGTTTAGCGATTTTGTTCAAGATTGATAATCAACTCTGGTAAAAACATGGCACAATAAAAGACTACAAGTACAACAGAGCATTAAAATCCCAGATACAATGGAACTATTAAGTTATAAACAACAAAAGGGTGTTTAATGTTTATATTGCCATTTTCTATCATTTCTGGAGTCGAAAAAACAAGTGATTGAAACAATTCCCTTATGTAAATTTTCTATCTTAATGGGATTCAAATCTGCATCTCAACTCCACCAAGAAAATCAATTAAAAAAGGATGTGCAAAAATCAACTCTAACATCTTATGTTAGAAGTTTTGCAGTGGAGGAAGCTGTTGATACTGGAGCAGGGCACTTCCTTCTCTCACTGACCAAGCAATTATTGAAAAAATTTCTCTCTCTCAATAAGACAGTAAATTAATTTTTCTATCTGCACTGGAGTAGTAACATTAGCAACAATAATTCAGTTATATATTTTAATTTCAATCCTCGTCTTCTCTTGCAATATTCATGTTGGATAGAGTATGCCTCTCCCTCTAGTATTGCTAAACAAACACGGCTTAGGATTGAAATTTGAAACCACCAACCATTATACCATGACATTAGGGTCAAGTATTTAAAGCAAGAAGTTAAGGCTACAGATGAGGCAAATGGGGTTCATTTATGAGGCCATGGATGGAGATAAGGAGAAAATACAAAGAGTTCAATGGGGTAAAAAAAGAGGTACCTCCTAACTATCCATGTTTATAGCATGAATAAAATTTTAACTTCAGTTTTCAAATTACATACTAATTCAATTTTAACTAAACAATACATAGCATTTGATATGATAGAATATGAAGTTGACCTGTCTAAAGCCCGTGTAGAATTATTTTTCCTCCAAGTGTTCAAGAGCCTAAAGTTGAAAATAGTATCATTTAGCATGCAATATTTGTTAAATGTCAAATAATTAATTAGGAAAGAAGGATATTGTAGCATATAGAGATAAATAGTGTCTTAAACTCCATATTAAAATACGATGGCAGCCAAACTTGTTGGTGTTTAGAAACATAAAAAATAGAGAACAAAGAGATAGAACAACACCTCCACACCGGGTTCTTCTGAAAAAGTAGAGAAATAAAGGAATGAATCTGGAAGTACCGATAGCTCCTCCTGGTGAATAAGTATTAACTAAAATCAGACCATTATTTAAAAAGGAAAATATGATGGATAATATCAATCATAACACCACCAAGAATAAGTGTTGTTTCCACAATTTACAAAACAGAAACAAAGAGATTGAGACATCCACAAGCAAGCAAGCAATTTGTCACTTGAGTAGCATCTGATTCCTGAGCAGAACCACTTGATTGCTGAGTAGCATTGTTTGTTAACCGAGCAACGCCGTGTTGAGAAGATGGAAATACTTTGTTGAACAACCACTAGGACAAAAACAAATAAAATAAAGAAAATAATCAAAATGGTGAGACAATGAAATAAGAAATGAATAAAAAAGGAATGTTGTAAAACCCTAATAATATACCTTCGCGGAAGTGTGGCAGCGTTTTGCTAGGACATGTGATATGAAATAGAAGAGAAAGAGGGAAAATACACCTAAATAATTTAGGAATGAGATGAAGAATAATATATTACTTAAATGATTGGATGGAAAAGTGAGAGATAGGGAACTACGAACCAGCTGCAGGGAAGAAGATGAGATTGAAGTAAAAATCAACGGTGGCATCGATGTTGGCAAGTTTTCCTTCGCATTCAGCGAGAGCAGGAAAACAGAGATGTAAGAGGGATTTGAAGGGAGCGAAGAAACGATTAACCTCTTCTTCGAGGAGGCGTTTTATCTCTGCTTCCGAGAAGGTTGATTTCAGAAGCCGAGCCTTCTCCTCGATAGTCAGGCTGGATACCTCCGCTTTCGTCAGGTCAAACCTCTTGCTTACGATGTTGTTGATCACAGTGCGAACCACCGGATTAAGTCCGTCGGCGGCGGCGGGAACGCCGTAGAGAGCAATTTCAGGCATCCACATGTCTGTATGTTTGTGTGTGTAGAATGCAGTTACGAGCTCTCTGCTACTCAGTTGCCTTTTAAAAAAAAGTAGCCATAAAACCTAATAAAGTGATTTAGATGTTAATTTTTTTTATATTTTTTACACATATATTTAAGATGTTAAAATATGACTTTCTACGTAAAATTATAATTTTTCGACAAAGACAGATTAATTATGAATTTTAAAAGCGTTGAAAACTCAAAAAATAAATCAACGAAAATCTGGATCAAGAAATCAATTTCAAGTTTTTTTTTAAGACATCTCTTGAAAAATACATAGAAATGATCTGCAAAGTTTTGTAGCATTCTAACTACGCCTCAATTTATTTTGATTTTTAACCTAAATGTGCAAAATTGCAATTTTGTTATGAGCAAGCATACACTCATGCAAAACAAATTTCGTCCCCTAATTTTATAGGCACGGTAAAGAATTATTTATGAGATTTTAAATGAGTGAATAATTATTTATGAATTGTTTAAGAACTCTAAAATTAAATAAATAATTCATAAATCAATTTTCCTCGATCACATGTATAAATAACTATTATTTTTTTCAAATTTATTAAATAATTGTTGTATCTAAATTATATTATAGTCCAAATACACAATTTATTTAATAAAAAGTTGAGATCTCTTTAAAAATCATAAGTAAATACTTTAAATAAAGACCTCATAAATAAAGACTTAAAACACCTAAAAAACAATAATAATTCACCTTTAAAATCAATTTTGACATTTTAAAAGTAAATACAAACATTATTAAAAAAAAAATATCCCTCAAAAAAAAAAAAAAACCAAACACATACAATTTTTAATTTTTTTTCAAAAGCAAAAGAGAAAAAAACAAAAACAGAGTATTGTTGAGTTGCGTGGTCGAAGGAAAGAGTGTGATTTTACTTCAGCTCGTGTAAAACTGAGAAGCGTGAACTCCAATTCCGTTTGCAACAGTTTCCTCAATCTCAAGTTCTTCAACGATCGCGAAGAACCCTAACAATTTCACATGACTGGAAACGAGTTTCGCTTCTTCTTGTCATGCGATATCAATCTTCCCGTCACTTTCCGCATCGAACGCCTTGAAGGCAATTTACCCTTTCCCAATTCCCCTAATTCAGGTCTATTTCTTTTCATCTTGTTTAAATTCATCTATATCTCTAATTTTGGGATTTTAAATTGACTTAATGTGTTATTTCATGAATCAAATCAATTTGTAAATGTTCATCAGTTTTGACTTAATGTGTTATATTTTGTGATTGGTGTAAATGATTTTTATATATGAAGCACTGACATGAACACTAGACACGATACCGACAGGTTAATGATTTTAGAAAATAAATTAATTGAATGTGATCTTATGTGTCCGTGTTTGGCACCGGACATGCCATTGATCAGAGGTGTCGATGCTACCGAGATTGTTATGGCTTGAACTATCTATTTTGATTAGACATATGTTCATGTGTTTATTTTTTTTTTTTTGTTCTTGTTGTAGAAAATGATGATGGAACTGCAGAGTTATATGTGGAGTGTGCATTGCACATTGATGGCGCGCCGTTTGGACTTCCCACAAGAACAAGGTTATATCATATTGTTATTATTGAAATTTTGTGCTGTTTATATTTCACAGAACTTTTAAGACAGCTGTACGATTTTCGTTTTAGGGATGATTAGGGAATTGGTTTGATCAAGCGTCTTAACAGTTTTTGTCGTTTGTGCTTAAATTCGATAAATTATGCATTAGGAATTGGTTTACTCTACATTTGTTTTGACTGTGACAAATAAAATTTTGGTGGATTGAAATCAAAGAGTGGAAGGGCCGAAGGGGTAAGCCCAACATAAACTGTTTCTATAAGCTATATCTTAGAGCTTATTAAAATAAACTAAAACAACTTATGGATACAGCATAAGTTATTGTTATTATGAGTTCTTTTAAACACTCACACAAGTGCTTGTATCATGAGATAAGCCTACTAAATCTTTGCTGCCCGACCAATTTCAACTGACATACTGAAGGAATAATTGTTACTGGATTATATTTCGTTTGCTTATTTAATGGACAATTATAAGACCAATGATATTGTACGAGCCAAAATGTTGGGCGGTAAAAAACTAACACGAACATAAGTTAAGCGCAACAGAGATGAGGATGTTGCATTGGATGCGTGGTAAGACTATATCAGATTGGATTAGAAATGACAACATTAGATAGAGAGAGTTGGGGTAGCACCTATAGTAGAAAAAATGGTAGAAACTAGACTTAGGTGGTTTAGGTATGTAGAGAGAAGATCTGTGGATTCTGTTGTAAGGAGAGTCGATCAGAGTCAAATCACTAAATGCCGAGGTAGACCTCGAAAAATTAGATAAACTATCAAGAAGGATCTAGAGATTAATGAGTTGGAAGAAATATGGGTTTTGATAGAACACTTTGGCTCCGTTTGATTCATGTAGCCAACCCCACTTAGTGGGATAAGGCTTGGCTGTTGTTTATTTATCGTCAAGTATCCAGTTTTATTATATTCTTTTAAGTTCCATGTGTTGGAGCCTTCGTACGTATTGTGTTGAAAACAAAGATTTGAATACAGATCAGATGTACCTTTCTTTTGTTAATGTTTTTTTTAACAAAACTGTTGGTAATTAGTTTAGTTGCTAGTAATGTTAGTGTGTGTGTGGGTGGGGGGTGGGGTTGAATCATGTTGCCTTACATCACCAAGCCCTATGTTCTTCTCACCGAATAACGGAACCACCTTATCAGTCCTGGTTTTCTTGCGAGTTTCATGATGTTTAATCTTCATAGATATCTCATATTCATTAACCAATCAGAAATGTGATGGTATCATAACGATAATTTATTGTATCTTTGGGTTTTAATATTTTTAAATCATCTGGTGAAGGTTGGAGTCCACGGGACCATCATATTGTTGGAATGAGCTCATCACGTTGACAGCTAAATATCGGGATTTGACTGCTCAGTCACAACTCACTTTCACTGTAAGTTGCAATGGCAGCTTACTACCTTATTTGTGCATCCTTCAATATGTGATTGGTCATTTATGTTGAAGTTTCTATTGGACATTTTTTGTTCATCAATGAATTAAAGCAAGAATAGTATTCTTGTTTTAACTCCATGAAATCATGTGTAGGTTTATTTTTATTTTTTTTAAATACTATACAATTTTTGAAGTGTAATTTTTGTAATCTTGGGTGAGCAGGTTTGGGATCTTTCTCATGGTGAAGGATTGATTGGAGGAGCCACAATTCTTCTCTTTAACAACAAAAAGCAGCTCAAGACTGGGAAGCAAAAGCTTAGACTTTGGGCTGGAAAAGAAGCAGATGGAACATTCCCTACTTCTACACCTGGAAAGGTTAATAATGTGCATTTTAAGTGATTGTATTCATAGGCGTTACATTTTGTTTTATGTTTATTTTTATGAAACCTTTTTAAATCATCATATGATACTCTGATGTGTCCTAGTTAGGTCCCTAGGCATGAACGTGGGGAGTTGGAGCGTTTGGAAAAGCTTTTGAATAAGTATGAGCGAGGCCAAATTCAACGAGTGGACTGGCTAGATCGCCTCACATTCAAAACCATGGAGAAAATCAAGGAACGTGAAAGCTTGAAAAATGGAAGTTCTCATCTGTATGTGGTTGTGGACTTCTGTAGTTTTGAGCATCGAGTTGTTTTTCAGGTATTCTTAGCTCCCACTTGTGACATTTCCTAAAAGGACTTGTCTGACAGTAATAACCATGTTACCCTGGTCAAAGACTGAAAAATCATCATATATATTTATTTAAATGTTCACATGACATACTCTCCCCATCTCCCCTAAAATATATTTACTTATGTGTCTTAGTGTACAAGTGCTTTATCGGTGACCACTATCGTATAGATTTAAAACCCAATCGATTCTGCCTTTATGTAGTCTATCAAATAGTAGTGTATTTGGTTTTTCTAAATTTCTAAAGAACTTCAATTTATATTTTCTTTCAGTTTTCTACTCTGCTTACAAAATACTGTATCACTTAGGTGCTTCCAAAACCATTGTTGAGACTAATTGCTATTCTTCAGTGACATGACTAAATAAATTGTGTGCAGTTTATTTGTATAATGGAAAAAATTATATTGTACTGCCAATCTTGAAGTTGTTCTATTATTATTTTTCACAGCAGTATATGATATACTCCTACATCAAATTCACTAGTATGTAGGATCTCCATATCTAGTTTACCTATTCAAATGTAATTCAAATGCGTGTGGGATCCTTTGAATGCAACCTTAAGAATCCTACATTTCTAAGAATGTTAACATTCCATGCATAGACCATCAAGTTATTGAGGTATCCTATCCTACATAACATACTGGTGTCTAGATGCCCATTTAACAAACAACCCCTGAAGTTATTGGTACTAATGTTTTGTTTATTTGTTTTCCTTTGTGAATAGTATTATTAATGCTGATATAGATCCTACACATTCATTAACTCTTATCTGTTAAAAAATACAGGAATCTGGTGCCAATTTTTTGTTGCCATCTCCTATAGCTTCAACCAATGATATTGTTATTGTCTGGGACCCAGAAGTGGGGAAAATTAATCCCTCTGAGCACAAACAGTTAAAGCTGGCCAGGAGTTTAACCCGTGGTGTCATAGACAGGGATCTGAAGCCAAGCTCAAATGAGAGAAAGTAAGCTTAAACTTCCACGTCCATATATGGTATCCCTAGTATATCTATGATCAGATTAATGTTGCGAAGAATTTACCTTACAGTGCTTCAAATGGTTAAATTGTTAAGTTGCATATCATAAACTATGAAGTAAACACAATTAGCATTTAAATGAAGTTTCATTCCCACTTATGAAACTGAACGCTTGTTGCGATCATGCTTCGTAGATTGGCACGATTCTGATTCCAGTTGGTTAAATTATCAAACTAAATGATTTTAGATTTAACCGGTATTTTTTAAGTTTCTAAACTGCATGTATACTTTTAATAAAACATTGTCAAGATTTATATCTGGAGTTTAGCATTGCAGAGGATAATCTATTAATGTGAAAGAATTTCCGTAATGTACTCCCTCCGTCCCATATTATAAGCAAAAAAAAAATAAAAATAAACTTATTAAAAAAACTAAAACATAGTAGTTTGCAACATAGTTTATTGTGTTATCCTTGAAATAAGTTTTATAGGAAGATGTAAAAAACAATTTTCATTGGTTATTGGCTATTGAAAAAATGAAAGAGAGAGCAAATTGAATGCACTTTGCATTTAATTTTCCTTTGGAAAAGATAATTTTTTGAAACAATAAATATGATAAAAGTTGGTCTTTTTTGCTTATAATTTGGGACAAAGAAAATGAGTTTTTTTTGCTTATAACTTGGGACGGAGGGAGTACCTACTTCTAGGACCATGGTCAGTAATTTTTAAAGTGATTTAGACCCTGTATTAATGAAAATTTAATAAGCCATCAAAATGCCAAATAAAATATTGGGACCGTTTCTTCATTTGTCTTGGTTGCAAAAACCAGAAAAGTGTAAATTGTTACCTGTTCTCTTTCCGACACAAACCTTTTTCCCCTAATTGTTTTCTACTTTGATCTATTGTCGAGCAACTTTTCTTATGTTAGTATTTTAATAATGCACTTTTTTAATCATGTATATAAATATTAACTATCATTTAACTGTTTTGTGTACTCTTTTATGTCAAGGTCCATTCAGCGAATATTGAAGTATCCACCAACAAGGACTTTGAGTGGAGATGATAGGCAGCTCTTGTGGAAATTCCGTTTTTCTTTGATGTCTGAGAAGAGGGCTCTAACAAAATTTCTTCGTTGTGTTGAATGGAGTGATGTACAGGTGAGCCAATTGTCATGTTTTTGAAGTTATTAATAGATATTATGATATATCGCTTTGGGTTTTTTTAAAAAAATATTATGATATATGGCTTTTGGTGTGTTATAGACGTGGTACTTCAAGTTTAATGAGGTATTCTCATAACAATTTACCAAAACCTGAAGCATTGCTTCCTCCATCCTGCTCTTATTCGTCAATGGGTATAAAAGAATTCTGTTATTTAGTGAAATAAATTATGCATTGCCCAATGTTTTATTAATGAATTGGAAATCCTAGCGCATTCGATAGGTAAATCTTAGTCGGTGGGTGGATTAATCAGGGAAATAGTAAGGAAAAATTAGGCATGTTGCCTGTAGATAAATAAGAGGATTGAAAATGAGGGGTCTCTTATCAATTGTTATAATGCCGGGTTCTTTCGGCATTAGGGGTAGCAGACCGTCAAAGCCCTGCAGCATTGTAAGTTGTTGTAATCAGGGAACTTTCCTTTGTTTTCTTATGTTGGAAATTCCACCTTTATTGCAGTCTGCCCCTAGTCGCCTAAATTGCGGCCTTTGGTTTTCCTTCATTGCAGCCTCCAACACCTTCATTGTGTTGGCTTTGAGGGGGTGAATTTAGTCCCACATAGGATAGATAGGACTCTTGAGAAGAGTTTATAAAGAGGAGGCACTACTCACCTTACAAGCCAAATTTAAACATATTATAATAAGATACCAGTTCCTATCAACATCCTTCATCACGAGTCAAATTTATTTTCTAAAGAGTTTCTACTCCTGTAGTGTTTAACCTTCTGTTCTGCAGGAGATGTTGTGGAAAGTATATAGAAAGGGACCCTTCTAATCATTTGCTTATAAACGTGAATTTAGGGCATTGCCTGCTATCTTTTTTGGGATTTCATATAATCAAATGCTTTTATCTCCTATAATGGGAAAAAACTTTTCCAATTGTTGTTGTTCATTGATTTTTTTTGTTTCTTGAATAATCTTGTTATCTCTCTTTGTTTTTCTCCATATTCTTCAGTTCTTATTACTTAATAACAGCTGTAGAAATTTGAATACTGGTTTCATAACAGGAAGCAAAACAAGCACTAGAATTGATGGGCAAGTGGGAAATGATTGACGTTTGTGATGCACTGGAACTTTTGTCTCCGGTTTTTGAAAGTGAAGAGGTAATTACAGAGTAGAAATATTTTGGGAAACTGTACCAGTGTGGGTGTAGGTCTTTTATTTATAGTCAGTAAGTTAGGCTAGTAGTGCAATATAGTGCAGAAGACATCAACACCTTCCACATATCAATCATTATCATAATTTTCTCTGCAAATTAATCATGTGTGTAATACATTTTACTCTCAGCAGACATATAGAGAAGCAGGTTTCTTTTCAATTTTCCTACATATAGTCTTAAATATAAATGCTGAAAAAGATCATTTGATAGACAAGGAAAATTATGAAGGACTGAGGCGAGGATTGAATAAGATATTTGCACTGCAGTTACAACTAGATTCAACAAGGAATAGCAAATCAACCCTATTTGTCTGTTAGTTATAAGGTGTAGCTCCCTTGATATAGCTATGAGTTTAACACCATTGGGGTCATAAACATAACCCTATATCCCACAGATAATGTAGGGGCAAGGATGCCAAACTGCCAATGCACACTTAAGTCTAAGCCTTAAAGTTGGTATAAATTTATCAGTTGCAACTTGTTTTTCACAAGGAGAAATTTGTACACCTGTTTTCAGGTCCGTGCTTATGCAGTGAGTGTTCTTGAAAGAGCTGATGATGAAGAGCTTCAATGTTACTTGCTTCAATTGGTTCAGGCTCTTCGGTTCGAGCGATCTGACAAATCTCGGCTTTCTCATTTTCTTGTCCAGCGTGGTATGTGCATGGGGTAGTAAGTGCTAGTTCAGGTGCTGTTTCTGGTTGTATTTGGCTCTTAGTCTGAAAGAAACTTGTAATTTTTTACAGCATTAAGCAATATTGAATTGGCAAGCTTTCTTCGCTGGTATGTGGCTGTTGAACTTTATGACCCTACATATGCAAAAAGGTTTTACTGCACATATGAAATTCTGGAGGAGTATATGATGAAGGTGTGAACTTGCAAAAATTTCTTAATACTTGAGTATTTGCTTATTATCATGATAACTGTTTTACCTGTTAGCTGTATTTGGAAAATAGGTTTGATGGGATATTATGTGTTCCTTTAATGTTGCAAGTCTGGCAATATAGCTAAGCCGTTTCTGCTTCATTTGTATTGCCACAGTAGAAATATTTTCCTATTTTAACATAAGAGATTCGTTCTTGAACCAGAAAAGTTGCGTATGTAACCTGGCTTATGCACTTTCACATCTCAGATGGGAGCTGGTGCGAACGGAGAGGAAGATGGATTTAAACGTTGGCAGAGTTTAGTACGACAGACAGAAGTAACTGCTCAGTTGTGTTCAATCACTAGAGATGTCAGGAATGTCCGAGGTAATACACAGAAGAAGATTGAAAAGCTTAGACAGCTACTCTCTGGTCTTCTTAGTGAACTTACCTATTTTGATGAGGTATTGGTCTAAGATGATGCTGTGGAGTCATTTATTGTTCATCTTCTTTTATTTTCCAAGCTTAAATGAATGATACATCTGGAGAAACTATTTAACGTCAACAATTATTGATGCTATGTTTCTTCTGTAGCCAATACGATCACCTCTGACACCAGATGTGCTCATCACTGGGATTGTGCCCTCAGAGTCAACAATATTTAAAAGTGCATTGCATCCTTTGCGCCTTACTTTTAAAACAGCAAATGGTGGAACCTGTAAAATTATATTTAAGAAGGGGGATGATCTTCGCCAGGACCAATTGGTATTCCTGCAAAACCTTCTTCTTATATTCTGTGTGTATGCTTGCAATTGGATATCTGTCTACATGTGTGTAATGGTGCACCAAAACACATTCCTGCCCATGTGCTTTGACAAACACACAAACTCTATCTCATGAATTTGGAGATAGATGTTCAGGAAACACGAGTTTAGTTACATAAATATTTTTCTTTTTGTAGGTTGTTCAAATGGTATCATTAATGGATCGATTGCTAAAGTTAGAAAATCTTGACCTGCATTTAACGCCATACAAGGTTCTAGCAACTGGGCAAGATGAAGGCATGTTGGAGTTCATTCCATCCCGTTCGTTGGCGCAGGTAGAGCCATTTTTTTTAACGCTTTTTCTTTATTAGTATGCAGTCACTGCTTTGTCTTTTTGTAACTTGAATTTTCTTCTATATTGTTATTTTTTAGTTTTAAGTGTTTTAGTTTCTTCCATATTGATATTTCTTGTCAAAGACTTGGTTTTATTATTGTTGTATAATTTAAATGTGAAATATTTGATATATAGTAGTAAATCTATTTACTTTGATAACTTTCAATGGCTTCGAAGCTGATATCTCGGTCTGCATGTCATGAATAATGATTTTTTTACCTTTATTTCATATCTGCTTACTTTTTTAAATAATTTGAAATTATTAGATTGGATTAATATTTATTCATTATCTTTAAGCATTTAACTTATCACTTACAGAAAATGTTAAAAAACCTCTGGAATTTTGTAAAGCAGTGTTTTTCAAATGGACAGTTGATTAATGTATTTGCAAAATTTTATTGGAGAAAGTTTTAAGTTTACTTGCTAGTATTTTTATGAAAGATTTTATTTTTATCATTTACTTTTTTTTATTTAGAGGAGGGTGTTTACAAAATGCATGTCAGTTGGTAGTTTCTTTTTAGGGTTGCTTTGATATTATTGGGTACTGAAGTTTATTAATTGCATTTTTTAGCTGTATCCTCAACTCTCTTTTCCTCCCTTTATTGGACAATTATTTTGATGATCCGTACATGATCATGTTGACTTTAGCATATTCAATCTACCAGTTGCTTGACTAATATGTAACCCTCTCATGTCTAGATTTTATCGGAGCATCGCAGCATCATAAGCTATTTGCAGAATTTTCATCCCGATGATCATGGACCTTTTGGAATTACAGCCAACTGTCTTGAAACGTTTATAAAAAGTTGTGCTGGCTACTCCGTTATTACATATATACTTGGTATTGGAGACAGGTGGGTGATTGTTGATTTTATTCATATTTTTTGTCTAATAGTGATATTCATATGTTGTTTTGGTACTTCTTATTTTGTGTTGGTAATATGATGCTGTGTTATTTGCACAGTTGCACCAATATCTTCCAAGGCCCCCACACCCTGTAAAATGGTGGTGGCGTTGGTTGTTACGATTGGGTAGATTTGGACCAGGGATATAGTCAATCAGAAAATGGGGGAGTTTGTCTGTTTGGTGTTGAAATTTAACATACCTTGTGTTGTCAAAAAGAAATTTCTACAGTCAGGATTTGAATAGTTTCTGATGTGTCATCATAAAATTTTCTGCTTTGTTTAGTTCAGTGATTTGAACATCTTTATGAATATGTGTATCCTTTTCCCTTGTTCTTGGATAGGGTCGTCTTCATTGCTTTTTGGCAATCTACTTAATGAAAATTTTCCCGTTTCCTTTAGAAAATGAATTATGCTTACTGACCGTGTTTATATCTTATATGTTACTTCTTTGATTTTCTTTTTACCTGTTTTACTTTTTTCAGCTTCTGAGGAAGATGTCTCTTTCTCTGTTGGTGTTGTTTCTATTTTTCTCTTGGTAATAAAATTTAATTGATTAAAAATAGATACATAAACTTAGTTTGGTAATGTCAAAATCTTCACTCAATACTCTAAGAAAAAATTATCTCAACTGTTTCGAGTTTTTCTCAAATTGAGTTGTTAAATTTAGGGAAAATTGCATTCACCTCCTTGGAGTATGCTGAAATGACACATACACTATATATTGTAAGAGATAACGATCTCCACTCAATTACACAAACCTTCTCTCTACTATGTAAAAGTAGAGGTGGTGTCACTAAACAGAATTGAGGAGAGGTGTGTGCAATTTCTCCAACAAATAAGGGTGGTGAGCATTCTCATTTAAAAAATAGGAAGGCTACTGTTTTGTTTAAACATACCTCATAGAAGGTGAGTGTAATTTTCCTTAAATTTATAAAGTATGTAACTCATAAAAGGCATCCAAGTCCTCCCCTCACAACTTTTAGTTAAGAAATTGACATGTTATTCTATAATTTATGAAATTGGCATGTTACATTGTTCACTTAATCTATAATTTCTCCCAATTTGAAGTGATAGTTTGCTATTGTTAGGCACTTGGACAACCTCCTCCTAAGAGACGATGGAAGCCTTTTCCATGTTGATTTTGGTTTTATTCTTGGGCGAGATCCTAAGCCATTTCCACCACCAATGAAGCTCTGCAAGGAAATGGTTGAGGCTATGGGTGGAGCTGAAAGGTAAAGTTTCCATGATTCACTTCAGATTTCAACACATTGCTTGTGTGATTTTGTGGCTTAAATTATGAGACGGTGTTTTTTTTTTCCTTGTGCTCTTGCAGCCAATATTATACAAGGTTCAAATCCTATTGTTGTGAAGCATACAACATTCTTCGGAAATCCAGTAACCTAATTTTAAATCTATTTTACTTAATGGCGGGTTCCAATATTCCTGACATAGCTTCTGATCCTGAAAAAGGGATTCTTAAAGTGAGTTATCTCCTGTTTCAGTAAATAGGTTACAACTGTGCTTTTGTTCTTATACCAAGACTTTCTTGTTGTACAGCTCCAGGAAAAGTTTCGGTTGGACTTGGATGATGAAGCCTGCATACATTTCTTCCAGGATCTTATCAACGAAAGCGTGAGTGCATTGTTCCCTCAGATGGTTGAGACCATTCATCGTTGGGCTCAATATTGGAGATAACCCCGATATCTGTATCTGTTGGGTTTCATTAAGTTATTGTTATTAACCAGGTAAGCTCTAGTTACATTCAGTATACACCTATAATTTTGATGGATTTCATTGCTTTTTCTGGCAATTGTATGGCATGACTTAGAACTTCAAATTAAAACTTAATCACTGCTTGTCCTTGCTTTTTGAAAACAAGATACCAACATGATCATTGGCACTATTTGGAACATAATAATACTGTGCATTTTTCATTCCTATTTGAGTGGATCTACAACATTTTCTATTCTTTATAGTTGTTTCCTTAAAACAGAATGATCTTATCTACTGAAAATCTCTCAATGCTTGACAAATTGAAAATGGATGTTTCCCTCGGGCTTCTTCCTCATATTTTCTCACTTTTTTCCACTTTACAGCATCTGATGCTGTCTGGAGGCTTCTGAAGCAGGTGTATAACGTGTGCAGCTTTATCTTCTCTTGGAAGTCCATAAGGAGAGTGAGACATCAGACACAAGTCGCAGCTGTGATGTCAGCTGTTAGCACAACTAATTATCCTGTTGGCAGTGAGGTTGTCTGCAAATGTGTAGATAAATTAATACTTTTCCATTCTTTTGGATATAGTTGTATTAAGATACATCATAACTTGTAAAACTTTTATCCTTTGCAAACTAATGGTCGTTTAGGGTAAACTAGCCTTTTGCCATTCGTATAGAAGCCCACTTACCTACCTAGTCACTAACCAACATATATTATGTAAATAACTTCAGCTATGATCCCATACTTTTTGCCAAATAGGCCAGAGATAAATTACCAAAATTGCATCTGTTTGGATTGTGAATATTGAAAAGTGCGACTCTTTTTTAATTCATGTACATTCTGTATACCTTGATTTGATACATCATGCACTTGAATTGAATGGAAGTTTATATCTGCTATAGAGTATATGGGGATAAGGGGCACATTTATTAACACTGGGAAACTTGCAATGTAGGTTAGAGAGCTTCTTTTTCCATCTTCATGGTTCTTAAAAACAGCTCCCGTCTGAGTTTATCCCATCCAGAAAGAAAAAAAAAAACCATTCTTTTTATTTACCCGTCTGGACACTAGAAAGAAAGAAAAAAACAGTATTTTTTCCACTTCCGGATGGGTAAAATCTAGAGGTGCGATTATTTGTTTTTGAAGTGTGTGTACATACATGAACGTCCTCAATGAGAATGATGAATGTAAGATACTGGGTTAGGTTTGGGTCTAGAACCAACCAGTGTGTTGAGTATTGAAAAGTCTACGACTATTGATGTGGCTGGTTTATAGAGAGGAAAATGTGGATAAGGGGGAGATGCCTTGTGAACTTGAGCAGAGAGAGATAGTATGGCATCTCTCCTCCGAGGAGCTCTTGCTTTGCGAGTATAGAAATCATTCCCTGTAATAGTTCTTATTTCGACTAATAATATAATGTGTCGCTTGAATTTGGGTTCCTATCAATAAACTTATGGTATTGACATGTATGGTCAGATATTCATTTAAATACAAGGAACATAAATATCAAATCCACTTGTGTTGGATAATATATACCCTCCTAAAAATAAGTTGAGCTGCGTAAACTATCTAAGTGATTTTTTTTTTTTTGCTACATCTAAGTGAATGCTTGGATACACATTTTCAATGTGAATGTAGCTTCAGAAGCTCCTATTTATAGCTTCAGCTTCAATGTGAATTTCCGTCGTGAATTTAGAACCTCTCACCGCGTTTCCAAACATTTGCTAAATTGCTTTCGAACTTCGTTTCGAAATAACACATATTTAGATATAGTACAGGCTTTAAAAAAAAAAGTTCAACTTGACAATCTATCACATTATTTTAGCTTATGAATATAATTTTTCTTTTTGAAGAAGCTAAACTAGCTCATCTAAATTGATACTAGAGAGAATCAAATCTGAGACCTCATGAAGGAGCACACTTCCAGATCCCAAGCTAGGACCACTAGCTTATGAGTATAATTAAATGACAATAGTTACAATTGTAAAAGCATTTTCAACGGAGAAGACTTTGACTATAATATGATATGAGATGCGTTATACCACAATTAAATATTGACCTTAGGTGTAGTTGATTAACAAATAAATATTGCAATCAATTTTTTTATTAAAACAAAAAACATCCTAGTATCTTGTATAATCAAGCTTTACACAAAAAAAAATCCTAATTACTGGTAAAATAATAAAGTAGTCACTCCTATTTGGCTTTAGAAGGTTCGAAAGCAGAATCTTGATGAAGGGTCTTTTTCGTTATTTTCAACCAAGGGAATGAAATAAATAAATAATCCCGGTGCTATCCTTTTTTTTCCTCTCTTTCTTTTCCCATATTAAGCGTTGGAACAAAGCTTCCTTCATCTCTGTACGTACCCGAAGCTTTCATCTCCAAGGTAAATTCAAATCTCAGATCCATTCCCTTCATTCAAATCGGTTTTAGATTTTCACTTTGTTTTTCAATAGCACTTCAATTTCAAACGAAATCGGTATTTTTTCTCAATGCTTTGATCTGAGGGTTTTCGGATCAAACCGTTTAGATCCTTCCGTTTCTATACTTTTTCCGATCCATTTTCATTCTGTTCTCTTATTGTTTTGTTCTTATTTCATTTCTTTCATTGCGATCGGTTTCCAAATTGTTACCGTGCGATCGATTTGCATGCTACTTTTTTTTTCTTTCAAATTTTTCATTTAGTTTAGTAGATTTACGTGAAGAAATTGTGAATAATTTTATAAGATTCTCTTTTTGTTTTTTGTTACTGAAATTTTGATTTGACTGTGAAATTAGGTCGGATCAAGGAAGTGAAGGAGAAATGGGGTTAACATTCACGAAGCTGTTCAGTCGGTTATTCGCAAAGAAGGAAATGCGAATTCTGATGGTTGGTCTCGATGCAGCTGGTAAGACAACCATCCTTTACAAGCTCAAGCTTGGAGAGATCGTCACCACCATCCCTACCATTGGTAAGTTTCTGTTACTATATGCTTTTTATATGTAGATGTGAGAATATGTGTTTGTTCAGTATCAGTTTGATCTACATGTTTGATATCATAGTGGGAATGCCAGGCATGTTTGGTGTCACAGTAGGTTTGTCAAAGTCACTATGGCTCGTTGTGATTTTGGCGTACCAACTATTATACCAAACATAGATTAAAGTTATCTTCATGTTTTAATTATCTAGGACATGCCATATATAATTGAGTTCTAGGCCAATTACCTCAGTGATCTTTGAAATGGAACTATATATATGAAGAAACCTTTAAATTTTATGTTTTTAACTCTGAGATCCCAAAGTATGTTGGTCATTTTAGATGCCAATGCCATGTACTCCCTTAGTTCGTATATGCTTGTCTTTTAAGTTTGTTTTACACAAACCAAGAATTAACTTTAATTTACAATTTAATAAGCAACTTTCAAATGATCATTACCTTTTATTGGCCCACCCATTCATTTAGTGTTTTGTCTATTTTTCATTAATGTAAGTGGAATTTCATTGATAAGATAATGGTATGATCGACAAAAAGTAGTTATGTAACCATCAAAATGGTAGATAAATAAGAACTATTTTTTCCTCTAAAAAATTAACAATCAAAATGGAATGGAGGAAGTAATGTGTGATGCTTTGAGACCTGATGTCTATACTGTGTTGTTAAATAGCAGCTATAGCATAGCAGAAATTGAACAAACACTATTGTTCTACGGTTAATACCTTATTTAGTATAAAATGTTATCAAACAGCGGTTACAGTTGTGCTATAGCACAAAGTGGAATTTAACAATCCACTATTTTCTGCTATCCACGATTGACAACACTTTCCAAATACTCCTCAACAACTACAATATTACTTTTGACAATGCTTTCTATGATGGATTATTGGTCATTATTATAATACTATTGTGCATTGTGTCAGATTGCTGAATTATTGTGACGCTGTTGTGTAGATGCTTGAACATTTATTTATTGATTTGTTTTAGGGTTCAATGTGGAGACTGTGGAGTACAAGAACATTAGCTTCACCGTTTGGGATGTTGGAGGCCAAGACAAGGTGTAAATTTTTGCAGTACATTATGTTTAGTTGCAATTTACAAGATTTCAGTGTAAATAACTGAACATATCTCTGAGAATTGTCTTGGAAATCAGTGGCTGAATACTTGTGTTTTCTTCTACAGATTCGCCCCCTATGGAGGCACTACTTCCAGAACACTCAGGGTCTTATATTTGTTGTAGACAGCAATGACAGGGATAGAGTTGTTGAGGCCAGAGATGAGTTACATAGGATGTTGAATGAGGTACTTTAATTTTATTTGAATTATTTGGGCCTTTGATGCCATGTCTTCACATTCATATTTGTTCATGTTAGATGCTCCTATGACAAATTTAGGGAATTCATTAATATAGACCATGTTTAGGATCACTCGTATGTGGCTGAAAGGAAGCACCTTTAACTAGAGTAGTTAATTTTGACTGGTCTAAGAATCATATCGTCGACCTATGAAGAATATTTTTTTATGTAGTCTCAACATATTCAAAGATCTCTTTTTGGGTTTTGTGTAAGCAATACTCTGTTTTAATAAGGAAATGTCAAACATTTTCCTGTATCTACTACCACTGTGACTTTGATACTCATGAGTTTAATACAAGATGCTATCTGTTGCTGGATCATAATTTCTGATAACTCTTATCTGTTGTGATTTTGTTGTACATATTAGGAGTTGAATCACCAGTTCTTGTAAATTTCCTAGGATGTTTAGTGCTTCTAATTTTGAATGAGCTTCTATCTCAACTTTAATGTGTACAAGTATCACAAAAGAATCATCAGTCTCCTTGCTCTTTTGCTTTCTGTTTTTTTATGTTTGTGAATGAGATAAAATGAGACATTTTGAAAACGTTTATTTTAATTATCTTTTCAGGACGAACTGAGAGATGCAGTATTGCTTGTGTTCGCCAACAAACAAGATCTTCCAAATGCAATGAATGCTGCCGAAATTACTGACAAGTTGGGTCTTCACTCTCTGAGACAGCGCCACTGGTAAGTATTTTGATGATGAAGCACTTCGTGTCCAGTATTGATTGGAGTCTTTTGAGATCTAACATACTCTTCTGGTTCTTCCAGGTACATCCAGAGCACCTGTGCAACTTCTGGGGAGGGTCTTTATGAAGGTTTGGACTGGCTTTCCAACAACATAGCCAATAAGGTAATAATTGGTTTACTCCCTTTTTGTACAAATGTTGATTTGAATATAATGCTTACCAAATGAAAAATGTAAAGCTTTAGCTCATTGAAAGTATATGCAAAAGTGCACTGTGCAATGTGTCTTTGTGGTTCTTACCCTATTCTTGTATTCTTTAAAACAAAAAAAGCATTAATAGTACTTGTCCTTACTAGTTCCTCTAATTCATTCCAGAAAAAGTAAGTGTGATCTCTGGAATCACTTGGGTGAATTTTTTTCCTAATTCTTTTTGCCTTACAGGCTTAATGCTTATCGGGAGTATTGTGGATTGGTGATTCTGGATGCAGGGGTGAATATTATCTAGCTTTGCTTCTTGGGTCTTGTGGAGTGGTAATTCTGGATGCAGAGGAAAATATTATCTAGCTTTTATTTCTTGGTTGTCTTCTGAAACAACTTGAATTTGTGTTTATGACTTTATGTATTGTGGTTTAGGATGATGGTGCCTAAAATTGTAGTGGAAATTTGTTTCATGGGCTTTGTAATACTTATGCGCTATCTATTGGTTTTCAATGCAATGCCCATAGTTGTAGTTGAGATACAACTAAATGTGCCTCGAGTTCTACTTATAGTTTTCATACATAATATATAATGAGTTTTTGATGGGGAATTTGTTTATATTATATTG
>Ga0315913_1001849_pt1 | contig 24141 bp, 15 predicted proteins | sample MpolsnodulesMG_FD_207736 | JGI IMG/M metagenome (GOLD analysis project Ga0315913, IMG submission 207736) | Medicago polymorpha root nodule microbial communities from Los Angeles, California, United States - small nodules | ecosystem: Host-associated > Plants > Roots > Nodule | place: USA...
GATTTCAGAAGCATTTGAAAATAACATTTTAATTAAATTAAATAAGGGTAATACAGTAAAATTAATCATTGAAGTTAGGTTAAATTTAGGACAAAATTTTACATTCGGTTAATTTTAAAGAATAAGAGATTGTGATTGTCTGACTTCGTTTTATTTTCACCCAATAAAAGAAGTCTTATAAATAAATAAAAAGTCTTAAACCGAAAAGTTGAGTAAACCCGATCGTAGTGAAAATGGGCCTCACTGTGCCTCTATTTTCTTCCCAGATTTGCAACACTACATACTTAAAGTCAACAATAAAAGTCATCACGTCAGTAACTAACCTTGTGCTTGCTTTATTACACAGTGGAAGTTGGAATTAGGTAGTGGGGTTTTGATTTTGAGTGTGAATCTCCTCTCTTTTCAAGAGCATCCAATTTGAAAATTGTACCATTGTTTTCCTCACAAGACAAGTGTACGGTATCTTGCAATAATATTTACTGAGTTATTCTGGACCACAAAATATATATATTCATAATCACCAAAGCAACATTTCGTTCAAAAAAAAATATCACCAAAGCAACATTCTTTGTTTAAATGTGTAATAAATAACTATAGTAATGTTTTAATGTATCGAAATTCTAAAATAGTGTTTGATTGTATACTATGTTAATTAAAATAGTCTCGGATATTACAATTATATTTGTCTCCAGTCATGTGTTTTGTGTGCGACTTTGATTCCGTTTGAGAAAAAAATCACGGGAGAGAATCGCTTCCCATACACAAACTGTTTTTCAAAGAGAAATGATATTTGTACAACCATTTTATTACAACTTTTTGACAACTTTCTCTCTCATACTCACATCATATTCTTATTCTCTCTCTTCTTTTTTCTCTCTCTATTGTTTTGGATCAATAAAAAAAGAGAAAATGAAAGTTGTCATCAAAATTGTCACAAATAGTTATACATATATCACTACTCTTTTTCAAAAAGCCAATAGCACTCTCTCTCGCTAGCCATTTTGGCTTTGGTGGAGGGTTGATTTGGTGTTGGAGACATAGATGGTGAATCGTCTAAGGTAAAGGGAACAATTGTTGGCTTTGGTAGCGGCTGTTCCCACCTCTGTATATACAAAGCAACAAGCATGATTTGGATTAGGACCCTCTTAATTTTGTGGTTGTGCTAAGCGGTGTTTTATAAATCGAGTGTTAACTTGTAAATTTGGACGAGTTTATGTTTTTAGATGTCAAAATCGTGTTAATTCGGAGTTAAAAACGTTTTTTGTTAAAATCAGAATGTTTGACGAGTTTGAGCGAGTTAACACGTGTTAACTCAGGTAAAATTGTTCGGGTTTACGAGTTAACACTTAAAAAAAACACTTTTTTTAGTTTTGGGTCATATTGTCTGGGCCCAATTTCTGTTAAATCCAATTCCTTTTTTCAAGCCCAATAGTCTAAAGTACATAAAATTGTTCTCCTCCTTTTCATTTTTGCTCATTCCCACCCCGAATTTTCACAATTAACCCAACACAAGTTAATTCTCGTTCGGTACCAATGACAGTTAACTCACGTTGGGTACCAGCGGCAGTTAACTTGCGCTGACCCCAGCAGTAGTTAACTGTAGCTGGTTTTAGGTCTGCTATTAGAACATCAATTCTTGACAGAATTGTTTTTTTTAAGCACCTAAACACCACATTCTTTCTTTCATTCAATCATTTTCATCCATTCATCCAATCATTTCATCCATTCATTCAATCAGTGTGCTATGTAGCATCTTCCTCATACTGCTGTGTAGGGTCCACTATCTAGGACGCACCCGTCTGAGACTTCCCCTCCCCAGTCCTACGCATGTGTCCCCTTTTAGTAAAAGGGCGCGCAACATGCATTTATGCACGTGCATCAGAGATTATGGTCTCTTTAGCAAGTCTTTGTTTGTTTGGTCTGCCAGAAATAACACAATATAAAACAATGAAAAAATCAATCAATTTCTCATAAGACGTTTTATCAAACACTTGGAGTTCAATCTCTACATTGTGAGTTCGTTGTTTCATTTCAATCTCTAAACTACCACATTGGAGTGAAACTTACTCTAATCAACATCCAAAGTGCAATTTCTAACTTATTTGATCGTTAACGTCCAAAACATCTAACAATTTCATCAACCCTAAAATTTTAAAACTTATATAAAAAAAATCAAACATTTAAACATAAAAAAAAAAAAAACCAATGCAAAAGGATCATAAGCACTTACTTGTAATTGAAGTAGAAGTTGAAGTTGATTTGTTTGAGTTTGATGAAATTCGAATTTGGAGGGAAAAAAATTAATTTTTTTATTATTTAGAAACACAATGGTAGAAGCTTCTACATGTTCTAATGTAAAACAAAACGTAGGTTAACTGCCGCTGGTATCCAGCGTGAGTTAAGTGGTACTACCGAGCGGCAGTTAACTTGCGCTGATGTTAATTATGAAATTTGGGGTGGGAATGAGAAAAAACGAATGGGAAAAGAACAATTTTCCAAAGCACATGCTTTGCCTTTACAGTGAACACTTTCTTGTCTTGTCTTGCTTTTTTTTCTTCTGAAACATTCTTAAACGAACAATACAACACACAATATTTATGATTTCACGTGTAAATTTTGTATTTTGATACTAAGTTGAGCATAACGCTTTATTATGGTGGTTAATTATACGTTGTCTTTATAAATAAGTCATATTTTGCACTATTAACCTATTTACAATATTTTATATTAGCTTACATATGTCATCTATACTATATATAAAGAAAATAGACTTAAAATACATAAGTTTGAGCTGTCTTTTTTATTACCTATTTTACCTTTCATTTAAACTATTTTATTGACTATTTTACCCTTTAATAATATTTTAATTAAAAAAATTAGATTCCATTAAAATAGGAAATATCATAGTACAATAGGAACAATATTATCAATATTATATATGAAGGGAGTTGAGATTTTGGGCTGAATGTTTTTTATAATCCAATTATATGAAGGGAGTTGAGATTTTGGGCTTAAATTGTTCTTGTTTTGTTTTTCAGGGACGCGAGACACCCCTCCAACACATTAACAATGGCAAGAAGATAGTTGACATGCCACAATAAAATTAAACTTTGATTTAGAATTCTGCCAAACTAGAATGGTCTGAACTAATGTGCAGTCTATCTGGTTCGATAACTTATATTTGGTAAAACTGACAATACTTAGTGTTTTGCTGAGGATACTGAAATCCTCTTTTATCATACCTGCAATACGAAACAAAAAGCTAGAAAAAGCATGCTTCAGTACCACAATTTAAAGAAGAAAAGAAAAACAACAACATACCTTATAAAAGCATTAATCTGATCTTGACCCCGACAAGTAATTAAAGTGTGTGTTTATATATCGATCACTCAATCATATGTTCATTGGTCTTCTTATCTACGTAAGATCTTTATCAAAAGTCTTAGCGAAGTTTCATATCTTAGTGACATATGGAAAGTTTGGCTCTACCAATTTCCCGTCCTCGTTAAGCTTACCCTTCCTTCTTTTAAGAAAAGGTCTATGGTCCAACATTGACAAAAATAAGGGACACAATTATACAAAGAAATCCCCTTGTCCGTAATAGGAGATTCATCGTGATAGTACAAACCACCTTTTGACAAATTTCAATAAGTGCATTCTTCGACAATGACCTCACAGTGAAGTACTTGACTTTCAAGTTTTTCAACGAGTCTGTAAAGGCCTTAAATTTCTTCAATACCTTCTTAAAAGATATCAATCCATGATTGTGGTTAAGAATTCGAACTACCTTCAAGCTTGGATACCCTTCGAAAAGTTATCCATGTCTTTTAAGGCCTTTACAGACTCGTTGAAGAACTTCAATTTTAGGTACTTCATTGTGAGTTCATTGGCAGAGAATTTCCATGATAGAATTTTTCAACGGGTGACCCATACTACAACAAATGGATCGCCTAATATGAATAAGCGTAGAATTACTATGTACGACTGAGCCCCTAAGTTCCACCAATGTTGGACAATAAACTGAATTTGAAAATTACTGAAGGATGTGGTTATAGAGAATGAGAAATTTGTAGATCCGAACTTGGGATATGTGATTAAGCTACACAATTTGGTTAAGACTATTAATAAATAGCTTAACATAGACAAGAAGACCAACACAAATAGGTTGACGGTCCAATTTATTAAAACATAAAATCTAGTTGCTTGTTGGGATATCAAGATCAAGATAATGACCCTATTGGTCAGTTGCTGCTTTTTTATATTAAAATTGGAGTGTTGAATCATGCTTTCATTTTTCTTGTTATTTGTTTCTTTTAGAAGTTATAGTGTCTTCATTTAACCTTCGAAGGAAATAAAAGTTGAACAACATCGGTTCCAACACTTAAGCTCCTTCAAAGGAATTTTCTTAAGTGAAAATATTTTGTTTTTAAATAGTGGGGAAAATATTTTATTATCAGTAGAGAATTCAAAACTACATAGTTCTTTAATATAAAAAATGTGTGTGCATTTGTTGATTTTAAAGAAATTTTGTTGCAATAAACGTGATCATAAAAGACAGTGTTGATTTGAATAAATAAAAAGATATCGAGTGTGGGATGTAAATTATTGATTTGAATTCATGAAATAGTTTATGATCACTAAGTTGTCACAACTCATCACATGTGTCAAACTATAATTAAAAGAAGGTCACATCTCAACTAATTCGGTTATTTAAAGAAATGTTTATTATTTTAGAGTTTAAATTACCACGTTGTCACAATTCATTCGTCTCCAACTAGGATTAATAAGATATCACATCTTAGTCTATGATATTTATTAATAAAGATTACTATGTTAGAGTCTAATATCATCAAATTATCGCAACTGATGTGGCTTAAACATCGTGGATCAATAATATGTCACATCATCAAATAAAGATTATTATGTTAGAGTCTAACATCATCAATTTATCGCAATTGATGTGTCTTAAACACCATGGATTAATAATAGAACACATCATCAAATAAAGATTATTATGTTATAGTCTAACATCAGCAAATAAATGTCTGTTTGGTTAGAGGTTTTTGGAGGAGAGGGGGTGAATATTTTTAATTTTAGATGTTTGATTCAATTATTAGAATGGGAGGAGAGCAAAACCCCTCGTAGACTCATTGATTCCTCCCAAATTAGAGTTTTTGGGGGCAGGGAAGGGGGTCCTATCACTAAGTAGGTTCCATCATCATTAATTATTTTTTTTACTTTTTGTGTGTCTTTATCTCTCTAAATGGAACAAATGGGGAAAATTATAAATGGAGAAGATCCTAACCCGTTTTTGGAGGGGAGGGAAGGGGGTAAATATCCTCTCCATTTATAAATTTTTTCATTTGTTCCATTTAGAGAGACTGAGACACATAACAAGTCAAAAATAATTAATGATGGTGGGACCCACTTAATGGTAGAATCGACCACCTATGTTATGTGTCTATCTCTTTTCAAATTGCATCTTCCATTTAGTTTTATAAATGGAGAGGATCTTTACGCGAGGGAAGGTGTGCAACTAATGTCATTATTACATTGACATAACTATCATTAATTTATGTTAAAACTCAAAATTATTCTTACTTAAATTTCAAGGCAAAATAAGTAAATTAATTTTAAAATTCCTCCCCTCTCCCTTCTGAACAAAATTAATTAAAATTCTTCCATTTTCCTCTCATTCTCTCTTTTGAAATTGAATCAAACATATATTTAACTAAAAGACCTTCCTTTCCCTCCCTCCCCTCCATTAAATTCCTCCTATCTCCTTCCATATGTTGAACCAAACAAACCTAGTGAATCTTAAATTTTCTATACATTTTTTCTGGTTGTCTTTTAATGGGTTAAAATTTCATTTGAGAAGAGAAATAAAACCAACCTAATGCTAAATCATAGTGAAGTGTAGAATGGATCATGATAAAAAATAAACATCAAAGATGACTCTAATTGAAAAAATGGGCTTGGAGAGCCCTATCTGCTAGAGCAATGATATTTAAACAACCATTTGGTACAACTTTCATGACAACCTTTTTTCTCTCTCTTCTTATTGGTAAAAAACAATGGAGAGAGAAATGATGAGAGATAATAAGAATATAATGTGAGTATGAGAGAGAAAGTTGACTAAAGATTGTCACAAAATGGTTGTACAAATATCATTTATCATCTGCTAAGTGATAAATAGGTAATAACAGGGGAAAAAAATGATAAATAATAGCAAAGTAAAACAACACAAATAATAATTAAAAATTCCTCTAATAATAATAATAATAATTAAAACATCACAAAATTAAATTAGAGGAAGAGTGTAGGTCTTCAATTGCTGCAACTAAAATCGTGAGAGGTGTTGCTTATATTAATTCTAGCAAAAAGGGAATTGGGAAGAAGAAAAAAAAGTGAAAATGAGGGAAAGAAAAACCGTTGGTGTTTTGTTACTCTACAATTGTCTTATGCTTATTTTATTATTGTTTTTTTTATAGCTTTTGTTTTCGTTCTGGGTGGTTGAAGGCTTAATGAAGATGGTGGGATTTGGATGAAAAAATAGTACTCTATTGTTATTTTGGAAGACAATGCTCTCTCTACATTTTTTTTCTCGGGTTTTTCACTCTTCTCTTTCGCAATATATAACCTCCAACTTCGTTGTTGATGCATCACTTTGGTCTTTGACCATGACATAAAATTCTGTTATGTTTTTTCTTTTACTTGTTTTTCTGTAGAAAACATGGAGAGCAGACATGGAAAAGGAAAGAAAAATATTTGATTTTTGACAGTTTGCAAATTTGGTGAAAGTATAAATGCTGAAAAGAGGAAGGGCGCATACTATGAAAAAAAGTTCATTTCTTGACTTCCATTTATGGTGATTATTACTTGCCGATCACTCAAGTAACATTAGGTAGTGTTGTGCAAAGGTAGTGTTGCTCATTTGCACAATTGGTGAAAAGTGAAGTACCATTGGAAAAAAGAAAGAGAGGAACAAGCTGAATATAGGGAATGAAAGAACCCATTCCATTCTTGTGCTTTCCTTTTCTATTTCTTATATCATATTTTAGATAATTATAGATTGGATAAATATTCTCAAAATTGTTATTGTTTTTTGAATTTTTATTTTCAATGTTGCACTTCTCATGTTTTTTGTTGTTGCCAAAAATGATTTCATTAAAACACAAATCAAATCGGTTGTGACAATAGAAACAATACAAGAAAAAGTTTTCTCGATACAAACATAAGGTTTTGTTTTAGTAGCTGCGACATGGAACTTCAAGACGTTTGTGTTCATGATGTTAGTATTGTTGAAGTTTTTCAATTTCAACTAACTTTTCAATTTGCTTATGATATGAGTTTTTAAAACACTGCATTGGAGGGTGATTCTCTTCATGTGGCCATTGTTTTGAAGTCATCTATCGATAATAATTCTTACTTTGCCTCCATGCTTAATGATTGGAAGAGTTTTAGTGGTTTGTTTTCTTCATTTTTAGTTTCTCGTGTGAGAAAAGCTAATAACATTGTTGCGCATTCTTTAGCTAAGTTTGTTTTAGTTGCACTTCTCATGATTGTTAAGAAGGGTGAGTGGTGAAGATTAACGTGGGGCAAAAAGTGTGCTGTTGAGTTGTAAAAGAAGTGGAGCACGGTGTGGTTAAGCTGAAGTATTTTCAAACAATTCAACCCGTCAAAAAATTCTATCAACATTTTAGTACACTTTGTCCATGTTTTTAGCAACCTCTATCCGCACTAACACTAATTAAGAAAAATCTTTTCACGTTAATTATTTTTGGTTACTATGTTATTGTTACAAAATTTTCCCAGTCATTTAGTAAATCATATAAGGATGGGTTATCCCTTCCTACCAAATTTTTTCCTTGCCATTTACTTAATGAGTCCAAATATTTTATGTACCGGAAAATTAATATGGGGTGAACTGATGGTGATTACAAAACAAGTAATTTTTATGGTTTGTAGGCGTAGACGAATACAATTAGGGGTCTTAGTAAGTTTTTTGGTTATTGCTCATCTTTTTGAACAAGGTTATTGCTCATCTTGCCAACAAAACTGTTCTCCCACACCTGAAAAGACCTTCAATACCCACACAAACAGTTAAATTTCATTCGCTATTTAAAATTTAGCTTAGGCGCGAACAACAATTAACTGCCGTTGAAGATACTTTCGTCTTTCTCAGGTGTGGTAGAGCATTTTTTGAAGTGTAAAGAGCAATTTCCATATTTTTTTATATAAATGTCATTAAAAGAATGGGCCAAACTCAGCCAAGAGCTAAGGAAAGAGCATATATAACTACCAAATACATTTATGCCATGAAGCTCATCAATAACACTTTTCGCACCCCTTGAACATTAGATTGACTGATTTCTCATAAACTTTGTGCCAAATTTTTCTCGCAAAACTAGACGAAAAAGAAATAGATGTGTGCACGATTCAGATAGTCTCACTTAATTTATGGTTAAGTACTTAAACCCATAAAATATAGTCAAGCATCTGAATGCAATTGCATAGCCTCCTCAAAACAAACTATTTCATTTTTTTTTTCTTCAATTAGTTTAGTGGCTAGAACTCATACATTTTAAATGTGGAGAAATAAGGTATCCAGAGTTTGAACCTTGACCCCTGCATATAATATGCAATATTCCTACCATCTGAGTTGGACTCACATATCAAAACAATCTATTTCTTTTTTTTTTTGAAGGGAAAGGGAAAAAAACAATCTATTTCTATTATTATCAAAAAATTATGCCATGCTATTTTTTTAATACAAATGGTACCATGCCATTTCCATGTTAATTGGTGAGGCTAATTCCTTCTAAAGTTCTAATTAAATATTTCCGAATCTTCCAATCTCACAAAATGCTGTGTTTATTGGACTTCCTCTATGATACTGAAAAAAAAGGAAAGGCATCTTACCTTGCATGGCTGCATAATATACCCATCCTTTTTCCCTTATACAATATGAATTAAGGGGAATGGCAAGGAGAAAACAAAAAACAGTTTAGTAGTCAGTGTAGAGACATGCCATGTGTAGAAACATGCAAGCTTGTTAGATAAATTAAAAGATATAAGAAAAGTAAGAAGAAAAACAGATGAATTGAATAAAATATGTATGATTTAGATTTCAAGATCTGAATGGTTATTCCCATCGCTTCTAGCTCCTTATCAATTATATATCATCCAAACTAATAGTACATGGATTCAGATTTATCACATTTTTTAAATTTTCTTGACTTCCTTCAATTTTCTTTCTTTCTTGACTTTCTATAGTATATGGAGTGGATACATACAAAAACATTTGCCATTTGGCAAACAATCAAAATGAACAAACCCCTCTTAATATATCATTTAATTTAATTTAATCTAGGCTTCAATCTTTTGGGAATGAATAATATTGTGGATCGTGATATATAACATGGTAGGGCTTTGGTGTATGATGGTATCTTACTCAATGCAGGCCAGACCTAAAGTTGTCCCTTCTATTTGCTTCTGTCTCTTCCTTTAATTAAGTTGCAGTTTCACAATTAAAGTATATTTGCACATATAAACACGCTGACACCACATTTAATTAATACAAAGTCAATTTATGTTTTTTTATAAGTTAGAGATATAAAAAAGAAAAAAAAAATTCAGGAGTGAGACAACAAAAGATGGACATTGTGATTTGTGATAGACATAATAATAAAATAAAAAACATGTAAGTTTATATCATAATGGTATTTTAATTTTTTTAAAAGGCCCAAATAATATATTAACAAATAAATAATATTAAATCACATATGCGACTATGATAAGATCTCAGTTGTTCAACAAGTTAAAGTGGCAACTGGAAAGCAAATCATGAGGGCTAGTTAGGTGTGTACGCAGTTGCATCCTTGTACATGTGCTTGAGAATTATTTTAGATCTCCCACCTTTGTGTGTCTTTTGTAAAATAAAAATAAAAAACCCTTATTTGTATATCACAATAATTGATCTTTTTGACAGCTTCACCCAAATAAAAGAAATAGATAAATGAAAAAAGATAATAATATTTTTGCAAATTAACTCTTATTAACTATTGATATTCACAATAATCATAAATCCTACAGGAATAATTTTTTTTAGGATAAAGGAATATTGTTTTGAAAGAAAATCCTAAAGGAATATGCCAAACAGAATTAATTAGAGTACACTTTTATATTTACAAATTTGATCTTCTCACTTGGATCAGATGAGAAAAAAGGGACATATTTTTATGTTTTTGACAAACGACGTCAAAAAACATGACTCACTTAACTTGAGTATATGAGAATTACAATTTTCGTTTCTTTTTAGTTGTCATTTTAAGATTGTTTACATAAAGCAATAAAACTAGTAATTTTTGTTACTTTTTAAAAATATATTTGGCATACACTTAACTATTATTGTCTTATTTTCTACTTTTATCTCTATTTATGTATGAATAATTTTGACAAAATTAATATTGCTTTTAAAAACGACAATTGAAAATGTAAAAGAAATTAAAAAAACCGAAAAAGAACGAGAGAGTAATTAAGTTAACACACCCACGTTTGGCTTTAATACTAGATCTCGCAAAATCACTGTTGGTGCATGTTGCTTCATATGGGGTTGCACTGTAATGTACAAGTGTTTTGATTCTTAAGCTCTATTTTTCTTTCCTTTTTCTGGCAAAGTCAATCAGGTCGTATTAAAATAGGGTACCCATCTCATGAGTAATTGAATTAGGGTCATGCTTACAAATGCTTTAGGACATTTATTAATAAATTTTAAAAAGAAAACAATTGATAAAATTAATTTACAATGTATTCAATTTGATGAATACACAATTTTTAAAATAAATTTTTACTTTAAACTTCTTAACATTCTCAGGATTTGTTAGCATTTCTCGTTAAATTATGTATTGTTTAGTTAGCTATGTTGCGAGCATTTCCTCCATCCATTATTAGATCTTATTCACCTCGATCATTTCTTAAAATCAATATATTGATTTGCAGAAACGATCCTTTTCTTAACTTTTCTAAATAAAAGTAATTATAATTTTACAAATGTGATGCATCTGCAATTTTTTTTTGAGAGAGTTATATATTTTGCTTTCAAACTAATTTGGTAGTTTTTTTTAGAGAACTAATTTGGTAGTTATTTAAGCAAAAATAGTTATTTAAAAATATTATTTTCCCCTAAATTAATATTATCCTCAAATTGGCGTGAACAAATAACATAACGTAAAATATAATCAAGACAAAGACGAAGACACACAAGTCCAATATTGATCAACACAAGTCAAGCACCCATAAATGTGCACAAAACTTGGTTAACGAATGTGTTGCGTGTGAAATGTGCAAACTTGCGTGAATGTATGTTATATATAAGGGTATTCATTGAAATATATAAAATCTATTAATTAGAGAGGCACACATGCAAGAATGAAAATAGAGATGTTGCGTGAACGGAACGTAGACCTCAGGTTAATTAAGCAAGTGATGAGTTGTGGGTGGATTTGAGGTGAGAAGTGGTCACTATAGTCTATAGGTTTTGACGTTGCACCAAATGTTTATGTCACTTAGTAGTGGTATTTGTGATCTGTAATCACTTATATTCCTATCTTGTGTGCCCATTGATAACAACAAGCTTGATAATAAGTATAACGTATAGCTAAGAAGGAAAAGTTTCATGATTCCAATCTTGGTCATCATCAAATTAAAGAAAATAAGTAAATTAACATAAGCTGACGCATAAGTTGAATTTAAGTCGGCAGTTTTAATTGGATAGAAAATTGATCTGTTTCGCAACTAATATATGTTAAGTACCTGCTTTATGTGTAATTTTTTTTAAGTAGTTTAGTGGTTATTGATGTTCACACATTTTAAATGTGTAGAAGCAGGGCGTATAAGATTCGAACCTTAACTCATGCATATATTATGTAACATCTCTATCAGTTGAGTTAAACGATGGAGACTGTCTAATTTTGTTAGTTAATAAGATGATTTTTATAGAGGTAGATAAAAAGACGATGGAGGTGTAAAATAATAATTAAGAGTGTGATCATAATTTTAATATATAAAATAATATTTTCATGATCCATTGAAGGAAATAAACTAAAAAAAAAATAACTTTATGGTTTCTTTTGAATTTGATTTTTAGACATGATATTGAAAGACTATTTTTTTAACTGTTAATTAACATAGTCAAATTCTAGGGTATTTTTGTTCCAAGTTATATTTGTAGATTTTTGGGAATAAAATCATAAAAATGCATATGTCTATGTTTGTTACAAGTTTACTAAATTTTATTTCCGAGTATAAAATGTTCCTGGGAATAGAAAAGTTTTCCCAAAGAAAATGGTGGGAATAAAGTTCTCATGGAGATGGGAATAAAATTATGTGTAATTACATATTATATTCCCTATTTTTAAGGTTCCCTGGAATATTATAATGTTAACCAAACATCTTTTTTCTAAATACCAATCTTTATATTCCAAAGAATAAATTTGCTACACTTGAAACAAACACACCCTTAATGTTAAAATATATTATTTGACACAATGTATAATAAAGGAAAAATTGCAATTACAGCCTTCTTTTTTATATAGTAGTATATTAAAGCATTCAAACATGTTATCCCAAAGAATAAAACATTCAAACATCTATTTAATATCCCTTAAAAAGAAAACATCTATTAAATATAAATCTTAAACTGCACCTCAAAAAATAATTTTTTAATGAACAATACGTTATTTTTGACGAAAACTAAGTAAAATATTTAATACGATAGATATTAGGCATTAAAAATTATATCATAGTCATTATATGCATTTATTTAAAGTGATTTTTTTTCTTTTCTGAAGGTTAAAGTGAATTTATTTACATTTTAATAAGAACTATTTTTTGTAAGAGTTATTTTAGCCAAGTAAAATATTTTGTAAGAACTATTTTTTTAGCAAAGTAATTAACAACATCACCAAATGGTGAACAGTTATGAAATTGAGTTTAATTTATAGGTGAAACAATTCTTATTTAAACTACTTAAAATCTGTAAAAAAAAAAAGTAGCGACGATACTCGTTGATATTATACATTTCAAGACACATGATCAAATCTCATTCAGAATGATTATAAAATAATTTAGAGTCCGTTTGATGGTCATGATAGGGAGACATAATATGATACATAAATCTCTATCTAGCTTTATATCATATCCTGACTCTATCCTATCCTGACCATCAAACGGACCGGTTTAGTGTATCTTTAGTAGAAAAAATTATATTACTTTTATAATTTAGTGCAAGTGTGCACTGGGGCCAGTGTACATAAGGTGTAAGTTAAACCTTAATCTAGCTGTAAGAATAAAGACAAAATCCTTAAAAAGCCCGGCAAACACATACACTGTCTTGTTCCTTTCTAAATCCTCCCTCTTCTCTTCTTACTAGCTTCTTCTTCTTACCCTTCATTATTTATTAATTAATTACCCCTTAATCAGCGAGGAGAATAAATAACCCTTATTTCCTACTATAAACCAACAATTTTGCATTTTGCACCTTTGTGTTTTGTTTCTTTCACAAAACAAAACACAAAGAATAACCATGGTGAACCTTTTCTGGGTTTGCATTGTAATAGCACTTGTTTTCACCAACTGGGTTGATGCAAATGCTTATTATCACATCAATGAAACTGAACTCTCTATCTTAGAAGCTCATGAAGCTTCTTCTTTTTCTTCACTTGTGGCTCAGCCTCACATGGTTGGAATCACCCTTATTCAATCTGCTGCTGCTAAAGGAGCTGGTATAATCCATTTCTAACCTTCTTTGTTACAAAAAATATGTTTTTTTAATCTGATTATTAGTTCATATGAGCTAGGTAACATAATTGATTAGTTGTTGTTTTTTATGTAACATTCATTTTATGTTTTAATAAGATCTATTGTTAATTTGTTATTTAGAATGTATGTAATTTATAAATTAAAAATGTTTTTTTTTATTTTCTTTTTAATTTTAATATATGAGTTTTGTTTCTGAAAATTATTATTATTCATTCATAAATTTATGTGGGGAAAAAAATGCATGTGACCAACTAAGCCTTGTTTGGCTGTTTATGCCAAAAAATTGTTCTTTAACTCAATGTCTTAAAATATGTAGCTTTTGATTTGGCTGAAAATGAATATACTTAATTAATTTGTTTTTGGCAGTCTGTTTGGATGGAACATTGCCTGCTTATCATTTTGATCGCGGATACGGGTCCGGTGCAAACAGCTGGCTTGTTAATTTAGAGGTATCACATGATCTTTCACATTGTTCTATTATAATTATTATATGCTTCTTATATTTTTTCTCTCGATATGTTCATAATATTGTAAAGGATGATAAGTCTTTCTATTGGTAAATCAGTAGTATTTGTAGTTAAAAGTGTTGTTGGGGACACACTTTTTTGTGAAGGAAAAATATCTAAAAACATGTCATGTATTGCTGTTTTCAAGTATTGTTTATTCCCAATGCTACTTCCTCTGCGGTGCTATACAAACATATGTTGATATTTAAGTGAACTACTGCGGCAGGGAGGTGGTTGGTGTAATAACCGCAGAACTTGTGTCTATCGCAAGACAACACGACGTGGATCATCAAAGTTCATGGAAAAAGTTATACCTTTTACTGGAATATTAAGCAATAATGCTCAAGAGAATCCAGGTTTTCATTCAACTGAAACTATTTGGAGATTCTGGGCAACTCAAATTATGCTTAAAAAGGATTTGCTTATCTGTTTGGCTCATATTGCTCCGTATGATTGCAGATTTTTTTAACTGGAACAGAGTGAAAATTCGTTACTGTGATGGTGCCTCTTTTACCGGGGATAGTGAAGATAAGGTAAATCTTCAAAACTGAAGTGATAGTGTGATAGCCATTTTTATTCATTAAGTTTCTCATAGGTTACACCTCTGTTAGTGTTAACTGTTGTTAGTAGATACATCATACATTAAGTCTGTTTGAATGAAAAGTAGGCACATGTGCACACAATTTCAGTGTGAAAAACTGTATGAATGATGCATTAGGAAGAGAAAATAACACTAGTGACACTTAATGCACATACATGACTTTAGTCTATCTACGTAATGTAGGGTTATTTCAAAGTACTGATTTCTGAATATTATCTGTTGACATAGGCTGCGCAGTTGCAATTCAGAGGACAACGCATTTGGTTGGCTGCAGTGGAGGATTTGATGTCAAAAGGAATGCGTTTTGCCAAGCAGGTTGTACACACATACGCGTGTGCGTGTATATTGCTGCTTAAGTAATCTTTCTTCTCGTGTTATTTACAACTTTGTTTCCTTCAGGCTCTTCTTTCTGGATGCTCAGCTGGTGGTCTTGCTACTATTTTACACTGCGATGAATTTCGAGGACGTTTCCCAAGGACTACCAAAGTGAAGTGCCTTAGTGATGCTGGGTTATTTCTTAACGCGTGAGTGCCTAGCTTCAGTATTTCATTTTACGAATGTCATTTCCATCATTATTATCTAATGATTTTTCGTCCAAAAATTAACTCCTAATTGTTTTCCTCCTGAATATAGTGTTGATGTAGCTGGTGGGCATACCCTCAGGAATTTTTTCAACGGTGTTGTCACCCTACAGGTACTGCACTTTTTTTCTTGAGATCATTATGTTTTGGCCATGGATCATTCTTTCACTTGAATTTGAAATATTTTGTTTAATATGAATAGAGAATCTACCACATGATAAATAGTTTATATGGTTTGAAACTTGGTCATCTGACATGGTCATATAACCTATATAAAGCATGATGATTCATGATAAATATTTTTTGCACTCATTGCAGGGAGCGCAGAAGAATCTTCCACGCGTTTGTACTAATCATCTTGATCCCACTTCGGTAATAATTGATATCTCTTGTTCTAAATATTTAGAAATTATAGTTTCATTTGAATGAATTTGAGGAAAACTAAGTGCTCTGTTAATTATTGTTCAGAGTTGACCTTTCAGTAATATCTTTTTCCTTTGTTTCAGTGCTTCTTTCCCGAGAACTTGATTGCCAGTATCAGAACCCCGCTATTCATTCTTAATACTGCCTATGACTCGTGGCAGGTAAATATCTTATTTTTAACTCGGTCATCTAAACTCCGAATAAATCATATTATATGATCTGTGGTTGTTGTGATGCATTGCTTGACATATTTTTAACAAATATATTTTCTTTTTGTCAATAGATCCAGTCAAGCTTAGCTCCTTCATCGGCCGACCCCCACGGCAATTGGCGTGAATGCAGATTAAACCATAATAAATGTTCCGGTTCACAAATCCAATTTCTGCAAGGTGGTTTGATGCATTAGAAATTACTGTCATTAATTTAGAAGTACACAAAATTCTCAACAATTTATTCAGTGAATAAAGTCATTTAACTATAATCTGATACAGGATTCAGGAATCACATGGTGAATGTTGTGAGAGGCTTCTCAAGATCAAGTCAAAATGGATTGTTCATAAATTCATGCTTTGCTCACTGCCAATCTGAGAGGCAAGACACATGGTTTGCTGACAACTCTCCTGTCATAGGAAACAAGGTGAGTTTCACATATCCCTATGCAGATTTAGTTAAAAAAAATTATAGGTTTCCGTGCTGGTATGCGGTTATAGTAGTATTATAGAAAGACCTGAATAAATAAATAAATAAATAATAATGCTTATAATTACTAAATAATTACCTGTTTTTGCCATAAAATATTCACATGGAGAAAAATTCTAGGAAATTGTTTATGCTTTCGTTGTTTATTAGCCACTGCTATTTCTGCCACTCTTTAGTTTCTATCGTTAGTCTTTGAAATCTACTCATACTGCTCTTTTTAAGATTTAAGATCTTATTGTTTTTATGTCATATCTAACCCTTATGCGTTGACAATATGTAGGCAATTGCTCTTGCTGTTGGAGACTGGTATTTTGACCGAGCCGCTGTTAAGGACATTGATTGTCCTTACCCTTGTGATAACACATGCCACCATTTGGTTTTCAGATGAGCCAAACTTCTTGAGTCTCACTCATCTCACTCACTCGCTTGGCTCATTTCTCATCAACAATTCGGAAATTTGCTATTCAATCAATGATCAAAACAATAAAAGAAAATTGCTACTGAAAAATGAAAACTCAATAAGCCTTTTCCATGAATTAGTAGTTAGGGAGAGAAATTTTTATGTATAGATCAATTAGTCGGGAATGCTAAGCAAATCCCTTTTGATTTTTACAAAGCATGGGAGAGGTAATAGACTACCAAAATATATACATTGTAATAAGATGAGCATCGACAGTGATTGAACTGAGATTATCTCCTTATGATACAATTCACATTCTTTTGAGTGAATTTGTTTTGATTGTCACCACTATTGATGTGTGAATTTATCTGATGCAGCATTGATTTTTGATCTGAGATTATCTGATGACAAATATCAATAATCATCACTCTAATGTTTTCTTCTATGACCAATATTAGTATAGTTAATATTTTGTAGGGGTAGGAATTGAATCCTTTTTTTTCTTATCACTTCACTTCCCTTCCACTGAACAACAATTAAAATAAACTCCAGCAACATCCTGACGGAGGGTGGATTAAGGAGCTAATACCCGCAGATAGAGAGAGCGTGATTTGCAAGCCAGTAATCTATCTTGTTTGTGTGCCTATATACGAGTAAAAGTAGCTTACCACTCTCTTCTATAGATAGACTGGTTACGGTTACTTGTCGATTAGAGAAATTATCAAATCCGACTCTAAAAAGACAAAGCATAACCATTGCCCACGCCATGTGGAAAGCCAATAGAATACCTCAAAGTTCCGCCAAGATCCCAAAAACCGAACAAAACCACCAAACCAAGCTCCAGTGCTATCCCGGAACACACCTCCACACACAGTGACGAGCTGAGGTATTTAAAATTCCCTTCTATGTTACATTTGAACCCATGTCCCGCGTGGAGTTTTCCACCCAATCTGAATAAAAGTGTAGTTACTTCGCATACGCAGGTAACAAACAAATGCAAAATAGTTAACTTTTTTACCGTTACGAGTTACGACATCTACAACTGACATTCTTTGAAGTGAATTTGTTTTGATTGTCACCAATGTTGATTGACTCGATTTTTTTTGTTTGAGATTATCTGATGTATGTAGCAACGATAATCGTTAATATATTTTGAATGAAATATTGGTATAGTTTGTATTTTATAGGGGGTAGCGGTTAAATCTTTATAGTATTCTTTACTATTGAACACATGATAATCAGCACATAGTGCCCTACCACTTGGAAAAAGCGAGAGGAATTGATTTAAGGCAGCAATATTTTACCGCTACAATGGATGATGTGGAAATTTAAAGCAAGGAAAGAAGATTTTAATTTAAATTACGTAATAATTTTTATAAGCAAAGTAGGATTATATCATTTCTTCAATAACCGAAGGAGTGATACATAAAGGAACTAATCGTAAGTACAAGGGTAGACTCTAATAGTGGAGTCCTGAGCAAGCTATGAGCAACCCTATTAACTTGCCTTTGGACAAAAGCCAGCTGATAATCAGCATTAGTAGCTTTAACATTTCGAAATTGTGACACCAGTGTGCCTAACTCATTAGCCATATATCTTGAATCTTGATAACATTAACAACAACTTTGCTATCAGATTCAAAATGAACATTTGCGATCCCCAAGTTATGAGCAGTTTGGAGAGAGGAGAATAGCATAAACTTCACCTTTAAAATGAACTCTTGCTGATTTCTCCGCGCTCATTTGTATTCACTTAACGTGTCTCTTGCTACATTGCAGACACGAACCAGGCTTAAAAGAGACCCCTCTCGAAGGCATTGGTTCCTACACTTCCAAATACTCCACAAAGTCATAGCAAACAATCTTTTGATCACTGTCAAGAACGTTGCAGACCTTGAAAAAGTTGTTTGGAAAACTGTCCCACTGTATAACAATAGGCTATAGATGTCGCCAAAAATCTAGCGCTTGCCAACACTATACTGCTCGAGGACAGCCAAAGAAAATATGCCGCGAGTCCTCCACCAAGCTCTCACACATCCGCACAAATTTGGATAAGAGACTCCTCAAATTCGGAGGTTAATAAGACGCGTTAAAATGTCTCTAATCCAGTGTTTCTTGGCTGATGGTGACTATACTCTAATCGGCTCCAACTTGGATTCAATTTATGTTCATCATTGAATTCATGCAAAGTTTATATGCTGTCCTGACAGTATTGTCATCATCAGCCAAGTAACGCCAGATTATTGCCTGTGTTATCGCAAGCATGAAGATAAAATTGCTTTTACTTCATTGAAGCTCTAAATCTCACTTCAAGTTAAAATTTATTTTGGAGACAAACAATTTTACTTAGAGAACATCAAAACATGTCAAATAATAATCAATCAATTTTATATTTCTAAAATTACTATCACCTCTTACAAAAATGAATCCAAACATATAAAATAATCTGTCACACTGCTGTTCCCAGCTCGTCGGAAGCCATGAGTTCCCCACCAACAATCAACATAATTAAAGTATTTACTTGTTTAGCATATTATGTGTCAGCATGATCTTACACATTCATTTCACCTCCTCATTTTGTTTGTAATATAGCAACGATCCGACCCTTTCTATCAAGCAAGCAAGCCTCTCCGAAGCCCTAACAACGAACATAAGTTTACTTCAGTGGATGACAGGCTTCAAGGTATGGGCTCTAAGCTTGGACAAATCTAGGCTGGAATCTAGATCTTCATTCAGTTCGCCAACAACACTTCTGCAAAATCCAAACGAGAAGGGTTACGGTGTTAAAAGACGGAGTCTCCAGAAGAGATAAAGTTGAAAATATATCGGAGAAACAGGAATACATGTTGTCACCCCTAATGATGTATAAACCTAGAACCAGCTGCTGGACACCTCGGAGAAACCAGTATTGTAATCGGATAGTTTCGATACCAGGTGTGTCCAAGCTAAAATATTTGTTATTTTATAATTTGAAAAACCGATCGAGTTGCTAACTGACAATCTATCGTCTTTTTGATAAAGAATCCAATTAGTAAAACTCTTTCATATGACAATAGAACGATAAATTGTGAAACACAATGTCACCAAAGTTACGACTAATCAAATTTGAAAGTTAAACAAATGCATAATGTCGTTCATACCTTGGTAGAATAAACGCGTTCATGCGACTCATCAAGAATAATATTTGTTGCCTGGTCAAAGCCTTTTAGGACACCCTTAATAGAAAAACATAATAATTGGACGTTAGAACATTGTTGCATGTAAAAATTACTTCCTGTCAAGAGTTACCTTCATGCAAAGTACACAAGGCTTACTACTTTATTTTATTTCGTCCATCGTTTGTAATGACTGAAATTGTCTCTGCCAAAATAATCAAAGCTTTAGCTTTATATAATACGGAGTATTATATAACTACATAGAACAATATTTAGCATCATATAAAGAAAGGTATTATATTTGGATAACCATCATTCTCAAATATACATTCAACACTCTTTTTTCTTTGGGTTTAATATGTTTTTGGTCCCTATAAAATTGAGAACTTTTAAGTTTAGTCCTTACTTAATTTTAATAGGTTTTTTAGTCCTTACAAAAAATAAATTACTTCTAATTTTAGTCCCTGTTACAACAAAGTTTGTTTAATTATTCTTAAACTCTTAAATTTGTGAACGATTTTTTTATGACAAGTTTAGAACACTATGAAAGTTTCATTTACCAATATTTAGATTTTTTTAACATGAACCAAATTAAATATGATTTTTTTAAAACGACAAAAGTTAAAGATAAAATTAACAAAATCGGGACGTAGAAATCAAATTTTGCGACAATTTTTTGCAAATGAACTTTCAGTGATGTTCTTAACACGTCTGCAAAAAATTGTTTAAAAACTCAAGAGTTTAAGCATAAATTAAACAAATTTGAATCGAGGAGGGACTAATATTGAGTGCAGAATTTTTTTTAAGGACTAAAAAAACTATTAAAATTAAGTAAGGACTAAACTTAAAAGATCCCAATTTTATAGGGACCCAAATCATATTTAACCCCTTTTCTTTTTCCTAAAAAAACATTCTTTTTTCTCTATCTCTTTTTTCATATCACATCATCAACCTATAACATCTATCACATCACTCTCTATTTCTTTCTATCTCATAGTGTAAAATGAGTGTATAGACATCCAAATATTGTTTTCTATTTTTTAATAATCTGCCTTTAAACTACCACTTTCTCTAATTTAATATTTAGAATAAAATATTTTTTAAGACTAATTAAAACGTGCTTACAACTACTTTTATTTTGTACGACTTTATACTTCCTCCATTTCTCCCACAATATAAACAAATTAAGATTTGACTGCATTCACGCAGTCAAATCAATAGTAGTTATTGGGTCGAGTTTAGAAGGTTCAAATTTTAAACTCAGTATTTTTTGACACCATCTATCTCAAATGCTTTTAAAAATGTAATAATAATAGATAAATTAAGGAATTTTTTACTCACAAGTATATAAAATATCATATAATAATCTTATGGAATAACATAAATGCACATGCTGAGTATAATAAAAATGCTAGGGTACTATCCAATAGTTTGTCACATTATACAAAGATGACTCTAAAAATAAACTTAAATGTCAACCACAAAAGCCATATTTTCCCTTACTTATTACCAGCTTAAACTAAATTTAATTCTACTATGATGACATCATGTTGATCACTCATTCTCTTCATCTCTGATATCCTCTCCAAGAGTTTTCATCTCGTCCTCTATATTCGCACAAGTAGCCACATGGAAACATAATATGTAAGTTATCATTTCAAGAATACAATTGAATGAGATAAATCATATCAAATACATGCAACAATCATAAAACAACAAAAAATCACACAAGACGATAATAGACACATATGCAAAACCATGACCTATGTAATCGAACAACAATGCTACTCCGAGTAAGTGAAAGAGAAGAAACCACCTCTTGCTATCGTATATGAGACCATGGTCTACATAGATACCGATAAAACAATCGAAACTCCACAATAGTGCTCCTCCTTTCTCGTAAGACCTTCCTACTAATAGCCTCCTCAAGAACTCAATTTTGTCATCAACTTCAATTCTATAGTGTCATCAACCCCCCAACATGTCCTCTATATGAATGAAATGACATTATCAACAACGTCTTCATCATAGGACAGTCAATACACACTGCAACTTTAGTTCATTATTTACAATTAACCAACTATCAACAAATATCATTAGACATACCTAGCTCATACTATGATTCACATGACATAACAATATAACAAAACAACAATATATGTACATAGACACATCATATAGAAATATCAACAACGTTATATGCATAAACATACCACACAACATCCCAAATTATCTAATAATTTGTTTAATCTTCACTTTAGTTTCTTATCTAAACTAATCAACCATTAGGGTATTTTTAATAACTACTCAACCATTATCTTAAAATTGATTTCTAATACTGTAAAATCGATTTCTACAACACTTAGGATATTTTTTTCACCTTAAAAATCAAATTATGCTAACCTTAAAATCAATTTCTAAAACCCAACAATTTAATTAATTCTAAACCTCTATTAAATATGCTTTTATAACCTAATTGATCAATGATTGACATTTGAATTTATAATCTAGGTCCATATCATCACCTAAATTTCATTCTAATTTTTCATCAGCATATATAAACCAATTTTTGCTAAGCCAAAAATCAACTTCTCTAGTTAATTTTCCATAGTTATTTAAGATCGTCGTAAGATTGATTTCTATAACCTAAAAATTGAGTTTTCAGAGTTTGTCTTCCATATATATATTTTTTTTTGAAAATTTGTCTTCCATATTTTCTAATCTCCAACCACACATGGATTTCTCAAGTAGTAAATTGACTTATATACCCATAAATGTTTTAAAACACATTGGAATCATTCACTAACCATTACATATCATATAACAATGAATTTAGTATTAAATAATACACAACTAACACGAATTATAAACATGAAACATATCAAATAACATATTAATCTCAACATCATACACTCAACATTTAAACAAGGGTTACTTATTTAAATTGGTGCTATAACGTATGTGATGTCTGAAAAATGATATTGTAAAATAAAAAACACATATTTTAATTCTGTCATTTGAGATTCTGAATTTTTTCCAGAACTGTTAAGCCGCTAAAATATGGTTTTACACATAATTATGAATTTCTTAGAAAATTCATAATAAATTCATTTATCGTTTTAAAACCCCAAAATTTCATGGTGACGATTCTTATGATTTCTTAACCATGCCTGCAAAATTAGAGAATGAAATTCGACCTGTGAGTATACGCTTACTCGAAACAAAATTGCAATTTTGCACATTTTGGTTGAAAAATAAAAATAGATCAAAATGTCGTGAAAATGCTATGAAACATTGCAGATCATTTTTTATGTATTTTTATAGATGTCCCTGCAAACACTCATCTCAAAATTTGATTTCGAGGTCGAGGTTCTGTCGTTTTGTTTTGAGTTTTTTGCGCTTTAAAAATTAAGAATTAATTCGTCCATAGTCGAAAAATTCTAATTGTAAAACCATATTTTAACGTCCTAACCATGTTTGGAAAAAATCATGAGAAAATTCATCGTCTATGTCGCTTTTCTGAACTTCGCATATATTATAGGGTAAAAAATAATAAGAATCTCAAATTACAAGTTTATAATATGTGTTTTTTACTTTCTAAAGTCATTTTTCAGACTTCGTGTATATTACAAGATCAAATTCAAGAATTAACTTTTGGGAATTTTAGTTTAAATTTAGGTTTTTGGTTCGGATCAAAGTGGATGAACTCTCATTCAAGTCCCTTTTATAAACAAGGTTTCGATGTCTCAAAAGATATGATTTTAAATTTGAATATGGATTCAAATTTCGCAAAAAATGTAAAAGACTATGTTTTTGAAAAATGACTAACAAAAATTGTTTTTTGTAACAAAGAAAATCGATTTATTCGAGTAAAAATAGCGTCGTGTTTTTTTTGGTAGTGAAAATAATAGCATCGTGTAGTAGTTTAACATGAGAAAATCAATAATTTATGTAAA
>Ga0315913_1001850_pt1 | contig 24140 bp, 23 predicted proteins | sample MpolsnodulesMG_FD_207736 | JGI IMG/M metagenome (GOLD analysis project Ga0315913, IMG submission 207736) | Medicago polymorpha root nodule microbial communities from Los Angeles, California, United States - small nodules | ecosystem: Host-associated > Plants > Roots > Nodule | place: USA...
CTTTTTTGCATTTTTTTATCCTTTTTGCAGTCGTTTCATAGCATAGTATTGAATGTATAATCAATATGATATTTATATTCTTCAAAACCTGTGCGATACCTGTGCATCGCACGGGTTAGAGTCTAGTTGTACATAACAAGAGAATAATAAAATCATCTCTCTTCTCTTTCTCCTTCTCTACTTCTCTCTACTTTATTCTTGTTCCTATTTATTTAGTTTCATAACATAATAAAAATTGTATAAGGAAAATTTGTTAATAATATATAATAAAAGGTTTTACAAGAATAATATAACCTAATAATAATAATAAATGTTGTTCCTTCAAAAAAAAAAAGTTGTTATTACGATAATATTGATATTTTAAATTAATTTAAGGATAATTTTGGCCAGTGCAATAAAATCTGTTCCCCTCTTCTTCCCTTCTAAAATTTGAACCAAACATGTCAAATTAAAAATCTTCCCTCTCCTTCCCTCCAAAACTCTCAAACCAAGACCCTAAGATTTTTTTTTCTTCAAGGATGACTTCCTTTTTGTAAAAGTTATGTAAAAAAAAAAAGTAAATTACAAGTATTTTTTTTTTTATTTCAATAATTGTTTTTCATTTTATTTTTGTCTCCATCAAAACCAAACACCACCTCTATGGAAGAAGAACATGGTGAAGCTATTACAATCTACAAAACTCATCTCCTTATTTTCCCTCTCTAAGAACCTCTCACACAAATCTACAACACCTTTCTCTCATTCCACTCACAACCTCACCATGTCCATAAACCTTACCACCCACGCCTTCGCCGGAAACCCACTAATCTCCAAAACCCAAAACAAAAACGATCTATTTTCCCCCACAACCGCCTTAGAAACCCTAAAATCCCGAATCACCGACAATACCAACCACCACTCTCCGAATTTCAAGATACTTCCGTTCAGGAATGGGAGGCCTCTCGCGACTGCCGGTGGTGGTGAGCCGTGGCGACTCGGTTGGATTGGTTTTGGGGAGATTAGGGGAGTGTTGGGGACTGAATTGAATGGTGATTTGTTTGTTTATTTGGGTTCGAATGTTGAAGAGGATGTGGTTTATTGGACGATTGATGTGTCTGGGGAGAGTGGTTTTGTGGCGGAGTTTGGTGGAGTGAGGTATAGTTTTGTTGAGTTGAGGACACTTATGGTTGCTACTGATTGGGTTGATTTTAAAGCTATGGGGAATTTGGCTATTGCTGGTCATGTGAGTTTCTTTTTGTTGTGTTGTTGAGTAATTACACTGTTTAGTATAGACATTGTTTTTGGAGGATAATTTGTAATTGATGCCATGTTTGGTCGAAACTATGCGTTTGAGCATATAAAGAGTAGATTATATGGGGAGTAGTCGAATCACTAGAGAAACTATTAAGAAATATGGTATATGGTAGAGCATTATGACATCGTTTGATCCATGTGGCAGACTACATTTAGTGGGATAATATTTAGTGGTTGTCGTTGTTGATAAACAAATGTTAATTGTGATTGAATTGATGGTTATGTTAGTTTTTTGGGTTTGAATTTGAACCTCTTGGTTAGAATTACCTTAACGTTTCTTAGCTCACCGACCAAGTTGCGTACTTGGTCGAGACATAACATAATACAAGGCTTATTTGATGTATTTTGCAAAATAAAAGAGAACTACCGATGGATTGAAAAATGGTACAATTAGGATTCGCAAGTGGTTCATTGTTGTCAAACAACAACAACAACAATCAATCTTTATCACACTACGTGGGGGTCGGCTACATGGATCAAACGACGCCGTAATGTGGTTCATTGTTATCACTATATCAATATATTATCTTATATTATTATATAACCATAATAAAAACATACATATACACATAACAAAACAACACGATTATCGAGTAAAAAACTGTTGGTGATGGATGATGTTAGGACTTGGGAGGGTTAAGAACATAATATAGCAATACGAGTTTTGTAATCTTAGAAAGTAGAAATCATTGTCTTGTTTTCTTCATCTTTTAAGAATAGAACTCAACACCTTATTGTTGACTGACTATGTTTGATCTCACTTACCAGTGGGACCAACTTTCATTGGCAGAATATTTGAGTTAAATTATGTTCAGATTAGTCTCTGAAAAGTTGGAGAGAAGATGAAAAGAGCATCCAAATGTGTTGGGGTTGAATATGTGATTTCAGTTTTACTTTTTATTTTATTCACCTCAGATGTTTGGCATCAAATTACAGGAGGAGAAAATGATTCTCTACTTGCTCATGTTCATCTCCTTCTTTACTTTCCCACCTTTCAATTGTCTGAGAATTTGATAATACATTTTACAAGCTTGAGAGTTGTTAGTCTTCATTTTATTTAGGATTTATCATATTTCATTGTGACAAATACTAAAATACTTATGCAAGTGTCTGCAGTTATGTTATTTTTCTTGTTTGTTGATCTTTATCATATTTCAGTTGTAAATGACTGTTGTAAGATATTTACATATCGAAATACCAATTGGCAATTGCTGCTTTACTAATTCCTAGATTTTGCCAGGCAAGAGCACTGTTAGAATGGCATAATATATCACGTTTTTGTGGACATTGTGGGGAGAAAACAGTCCCTAGGGAAGCTGGGAGGCGGAAGCAGTGTTCAAACGAATCATGCAAAAAGAGGATATATCCACGAGTTGACCCGGTTTGCTAGTTTCTGTTCTAAGTTTTAATGGTCAATTGAATGATTTGATGTTTTGCTGAAGACTTTGATCAATTGATCTTATGCAGGTGGTCATTATGCTGGTAATTGATCGAGAGAATGATCGCGCCCTTTTGAGCAAACAATCCAGATTTGTGCCTAGAATGTGGAGCTGCTTAGCAGGTTTTATAGAGGTGCATTCCTGACCTTATTTAATGTGTCTTTGGCATGAGATTAGATTTTAGTTTATGCATGGTTATTTTTTAATTTTTTTTAGTTGTAAATTTTATCACTATATTTAAAAAACTTATAATTTGTCTGTGGGTGTTGCATTTAGCCAGGAGAAAGCTTGGAGGAGGCTGTGAGAAGAGAAACATGGGAGGAGACTGGTATTGAAGTTGGAGAAGTTGTATATCACAGTTCTCAGCCATGGCCTGGTATAACATATTTTGATTAGCGATTTTATTTAAATTAACTTTTGTACTGCTATTATTTTCTCCATTGTTTGTATCAGCAAAAATACGAAAAATCTTCGTTTATAAACATCTATTAGTGGATGTTCTAACTGATGTGTGTATAAAAAAGAAAAAAGAAAAAAATTGGTTTTGGCTCTTGCTTTTTCTTTCCCCCATGATTATCTTCGAGGGTATTAAGGATGACCAAATTGAATATGAGACTTCTACTTAGTTTATGGAATCTTTGGTAGAATTTATTAAAAAGGAAATGAATGTAGTCAGGGTAGTCTGAGTCGAGATCCTGTGCAGGATCAGAGAGAGGTAACTAGATCGTAAATCGTTGAATGTCACAAAGATCGTAAGATCCTACCAAAATACTTAATGTAACAACTTAAGTGAAATAAACTTCAAATCACACCCAAAATACTTAATGAAACTCAAATTTAGGATCATAAGATTCATAACATGAAGTCGTACAAAATTCATAAATGACACAAACAGCCAAAGCCATGGATATAAAATGTCAATGGGAAAGAATATAAAACCGAGCAGTGCCAGGACAGATGGAAAGGGTCAAATGGGTTATTGCTTAAGGGTAGCACTCGCACAAAGCCTGAAGGTTGCTACCTCGTTAGACTCTGAGATGGAAACGGTTATGTATGCACAATGGGAAGGCAGCACCCAGAAGCAGTGGCTGAAGGCAAAAAAAGAGCGCAAAACAGAGCAATTCAAACGAGTGCCAGGTTTCCGCAAATTAGTAGGCTTAGTGACTTAGACACTAACTATCACACCCTTTTCATGTCTTTAAAACATGACTTTCTAGGGTTATTTAATGCTATTTTTCGTTTTCATGAAACTGGATCGCGGACCCAACCTGCAAACAACTGCTCTGTGCAGACACAAACACAATCGACCAGATCAGCGCACATGATTCAACCAGTTCTACAGCTCTGAATGGACATCCATGCCGCTCCCACCAATTTACGATTCTTTGCATGCACGAACAGTGAGACCTAGTATGATCACAGAACACACAATTCGATGCTCTTGAGTCCTGATTTTAACTACAATGGATGTAGTTGCTTACATCTTATAAATGTGACTACATTTATTACTACCTTCCAAATGTGTAATCATGTTGCAATTTGTATTGTGATTTGCCTATTATCATATGAATTAACTTTTTTTGTTGTAAAAGGAACGTCGTAGAAAACTTATAGGCTGTGCACTATTGGTATATATGTTAACTAATTATTTTGTCTCGATTTTCAGCTTGCTTTAGGATCTGTTATGGAATACACTTTTTCTTCCTTTATCATAATCTCAGAAAGTTATGGGATACACTATTTCTTCCATTATCATAATCTAAGAAGAAATTTAATCACTTGTGTGGTGTTTTGATCATATTGAAATTAACATAATCTGAGTTAATGTCTTGAATATGTTCAGTCTACATGAACGTTCTAATATTTTACTTTCTTTCATTTGTATGTTAATACTTTCTTTTCTATTGGTTGTATCTAGTTGGACCAAACAGTATGCCATGTCAGCTTATGGTTGGATTCTTTGCATATGCTAAATCCCTGGAAATTAACGTCGACAAGGAAGAGTTGGAAGGTATGATAGCCACCATTGTTTCATTGAATTTATTTAATACCCACTGCCCACCTATTGCATCCCTTTTTCCTTGATATATATGCATGACATCGAGCGGTGAGCAAATGACGTACTAATTATGAGTTATGACTGACACTTGCATACATGTGTATAGTTGCATTCATCGAGCGATGAGTGAAAGACATAAATTATGGGCATTGAGGATTGAGCCCTACATGTGTATTGTTATGTATTCGTCTTGTATACTTGTATAGTTGCAAGTACTAGAGTTATTATATAAGTGAATTTTTAAATGGTGTTTGGTTGAAATTCAGAAACCACAAGAGTATGTGGTCCAGTTTTCCAGAAATCACGGTGGCTCACCATGGCTCACTGGTGGTGATAAGCATAGTGGGGGGGTTGCCGAAATCACAGTGGGGATGGCCAATAGTGTAAAAGCACACTTTGTAGCTTTTGTAAAATCACGGTGGCTCACCATGATTTCGGCAGCGCCATTGTGATACCAAACATGCACGAAGAGTGTTTAATTGATGTCGTGTTTCTCTTCAGCCCATTTGCATTCTTATCTAGCAAGCCTTTCTCTCCAATGTTGATGGCTCGTTTTTTTGTTACAACAATGCAATTGTTTAATTTCCCAAGCATTTGCTTCCATGCCACATCACACACACTCCCATTTCTATCGTAGTATTGTTTTTTAGAGGTCTGCTATATGGTGCGAAAATACCATGCGCGATGAGACACGATACAAAGTGGGTAGTGTGTTTATGTTTTTAAATAAATAAAAGTAACAGATGGATAAAATCAAAATTTAATCAAATGGCTAACATGAATTCGTTCTTTTTCGTCATCACATCCCTCGTACCGTTTAGTGTTTTCCTATTTTTTATGATCAGTGACATATAATATGCTTCAACTTTCTTATGTAGATGCTCAGTGGCACAGTAGAGAAGATGTAAGAAAGGCTCTGACATTTGCCGAGTACAAGAAAGCTCAAACAACAGCAGCAGCTAAGGTAGAACAAATGTGTAAAGGAGTTGAAAAAACCCACAGCTTGTCTACTGATTTCAATGTGGAAAGTGGTGAACTTGCACCAATGTTTGTTCCTGGACCCTTTGCAATAGCCCATCACCTTATTTCCTCTTGGGCATTCCCAGATCAAAATGTAAAAGGTACTGAATGCCATTCAAAACAACCTAGTGGTTCTGTGTCTAATTTGTAGTATTGTCAGATTGTTTTTGAAGATAACTTGGGTATAAAGTTTACCATATTATTGTTATAAACCTCTAGAAGGGTTGAGTGGCCAAAGGGGTTTCAAAATTTTCACTTCCAACAGTTGTAAAGATTATGCACATCTAGGTTTGAAAACATCTACCTTTGAACTTTGATGTTGCTGTTAGCAGGCCTAATATAGTTTATTTACATGTATTAAATAGAATAAGTATGGAGATTTACTTCCATTCAGGTGTTTTTATGTTGGTTTGGTTTAGATAGAGTTGGCTCCTAGAGGTTGTGTTAGCAACTAGCAGTTATTGTACTTTCTGTGTTCTTGTAACCAACTCTCCATAGTGTTATTTATATTTCCATAATATTGTTGAATATAATACAAGTATCGTTCCGTTATATCTATCTATTACTTACTCTATACACTATATCTATAAGTTACCTTCTTTTCCGTCTGGCTATGTTAGTATTGTGTGCTAATTACTGTGTTAGCAAAAGTAGTGGTGATGAGGAGTGAAATATGTTATATGAAAAACCAAATCCCCTGTTTAGAGGTTGAGATAACTGATAAAGATAGGATTTAGGGTTTTTATTAGGTCAAAATCCCTAAATTAACCCTGTCTCGGGTCTAAAAATTGAGGGTACAATCATGGCTGTAGCGGCCATTCCGCATCTCTACAACTATGAAACACAATGCTTTTGTACTACTATCATGGACAAATGCTGCTCCGCCCCACCACTATCGTGGCTGTAGCGGCCGTCAACAGGAGAGGATTGAAATCCTTTTTAAATACCTTTTTGATAAGAAAAACTCTATCCATATAAATATAATTTTGGGCGATTGTGACAAGGTTGCTACAAGTTATGTGTGCAGTATCTGACGAGAACATCTAGATGGCCAACCTATCTTTGGTAAGGTTGAGTATCAAGTCAGTCCCGGTACAGTAATAACCATCACGGGTTGATAGAGAAAGTAATGTGCAATAACCCATTAAGAAAATAAGGAAACTCATCACATCAGGAAGATCTTCACAAATTGACAATAAGAAAGGGAAAAAAAATAAAAATGCAATGGTTTCTTTTTTATAAAAACAAATTGTAATGAGTACGAAATTCATAAAGAATTGCAATTCTTTATAAGAGAAAAAAAGAATACCAAAAACAATAGTACACTATCTATTAAAAATTGAACCAAAGACGTATAATTTAAAATACTCCCTCACCTCTTCTCTCCTGGACAACCTGAATAGATCCTTAACAATCCTATACCCTAAATTCTAGTTTATTTAGGACACATTTTGGATTTTGTTTGGCCAAAATTTGACTACCGATGCTTTTCAAATCAACATTACAAGAGTGTGTTTCTGGATACCTATGCCTTCCACAAAATACATCACCACAACGACACTCGAATCCTGTTAGTCCAATTCTTTTGTTGCAAGTCTTGCACCTATTGTTATTCTTCTTGCCAGTAGTGTCTGTGACAGTAATAGAATCAATTTCTAAAATACTTGTACTTGAGTTTTGAGAAGGAGATGACCCAAGAATAAGACCTTCAATTTCCGATAGAGTGAGGCAATCATCAGAACATTTTGGACACAAGAATTTCTCTATAGCAGAACTGCAATTATTCAGACAAAGTGGTGGTGGATCCATGTTGATTTCACTTGACAAATTAAGAGAAAGCTTTCAGGGCAGAAGAGAAGTTACTCAATGACTAAGAATATGAGAGAAATTATTGATTTTTATTTTGAGGGGACAAATAATTGATTTATTGAAATGTGTGTTTATTTAATTTATTTTATAAGAAAAACATCCTAAAATACTATCTCGTCATTACTAATGGTATGATTAACATCCTAAAATACTTTCTCGTCATTAACAATGGTATAATTAACATCCTAAAATATTATCTCGTCTATTTTTTTATAGGCACCATTTGCGCAACTTAGCTCTATCCATATTTTAATATATACGTATCATCATCATCATTTTTTTTAATGATATATGGACGATCATTTTCTTTTAGGCTTCTGGGTGAATTTACCGATATTTTTTTCTTCTTCAAAAGAACCGATAGTTTCTTCTATATACAACTATAAATAATTTTACATCCTCTAAAAAATATATATAAATAATTTTACATGTCATCTGTTTTGAATTGGGCTAAAGCGCAATCCACCGATGATGACTGGGTCGTTTTAGAAAATTGTTCTTCTCTCAACAAGAATTGCTCCCTCCTGAAGGAACTTTCTAAAATACCCTTACGTGACTTAACTCACGTAGGTTAAGTCACGTTCGGTACATGGGTGCATTCAACGTGAGTTAAGTCACGTTGTGTTATGTTATAAGAACAGAACAACAACCATTCTGTCATAAGAATTTTCAAAACTCCAATTGCGATTTTGTTCTCTTGCGATTTTCGCCAATCTTAAGCCGATCAACGCTGATTACAACCCCAAGATCAAGTAAGTGTTTATTATCCTATTGCATTGACTTATTTTGGTTTACTTGTTAGCTTTTTTGGATAAATTTCACATATTTAGAATTTGATTTAGATGTTAGTTTTTAGGATTGTTAATGATGAATTAAGTTAAAAAATGTTGTTTAATTGTTGATTAGAGTAGGTTTGACTCAAATTGCGGTAGAAATTATTAGATTTTATGTTGATTGAACTTTAGACTGCAATTGTTTGCATTGACGAAATTAGTTTTGAGTGCAATTGGATTGTTGAACCATTGTTTTTTTTTTGCATTGTATAGATATGTCTGAGAAGAAGGGTGATGTTCAATTGAAAAATGAGGGTGAGAAATCAAAAACCATTGTGACATGGCACAACATCAAATGCGAAGGATCTGAAGAAAAAAAAAAGCAATGTGAAGGTGTCAGTATACAATTTCAACAAGTTGAGATGGATTGGAATGACGTGTTATTTTGGTCCACAACCAAAATTAGATGCCCCAGGAACTGTCGAAGACAATCCTATTGACTTAGGTGTTGAGAGAGAAGATTAAAAGTGATTATTGTAATGACTTGTAATAATGTCTTATTTTTTGGATTTTCTTTTTTATGTTTCTGGATATGCATATTTTGGTATACATTTTTTTATGAGTCACGATAGAAATGAATGCATTCCAATATATTTTTTTGAACTTAATCTTACTACCTTGACAATTGACAAGTTTCAATTGACAGAGGAGCATGATCAATCACAAAACATCTTAGAAGTGCATTCCCTTTCGATGTGAAAACATATATAGTTGATTCGGCAGAATACATGTTGTGTTCTCTTCATTCTTGTGAGTTTTCAAAGAGACTTGCAAACCTTTACGCTAAGTATAAGATGTAAGAACCCGTTTTTCCGCTAGGATTATTTTACTTATTTATTATATGTGTTTATATGTACTTATTTGCTTATGTGTATATTTGATATGGGATTAGTGGATTTTTAGTCTAGAAGGGTATTTTAGTCATTTTAGGACTAAGGGTGTTTTGGTCATTTGGTGAGTAAGGGTAAGTTAGTAATTTTGTTGGGAAGGTTATTTTTAGTACTTTAGTGAGAATATTTATTTTTACTAAGTTACTAGTGAGTTGAGGTAATTGTTTCGAGATGGTCATTATTCGATGTTTTAGCGAGTTAATGAATACTAACTTTTTAGAATTTGTTAGTAAGAGTTTTAGGTCAATTGTGAATATTAGTAACCTAGCTCGCTAAAGAGGAGTATATATACTTAACTCGTGAAGGAAAATTAGGGTTAGAAACATTTCACCTATTCTCATAACAAAAGTTAGAGAGGCTAGAGAGAGAAAGTAGAGAGAAGAATAGAAGAGGAAGAACTTGGAGAAGAGGAAAGCTAGAGCTAAGGAGCTAGAAGGGAGAGTGAAGTCTAAACTAGAGATTTTAAAGGTTTAAGGTAAGGGGGATATTTCTATTCTACTAAATAATCTATAATCTATTTTTCACTTATGGGTCATAATTGCTTTTGAATGAATTATGATTTTGATGAATTTTGATGTTAATTTTCGTGCTCATAATTATGTGGTAAATTTGGGTATGTGAAATTTGTTATAGACTTGTTGTTGGTGCTTAAACTTCATTGTTGTTAAGTGTTGAAATGAATACTTTGAGGTTTTAACTTAAATTGATGAAAATGATGATGTTGATGTTGACAATTGATGATTTCATGATTTATATGCTATGATTGTTGTTTGGTATATGTTGGTGATGATGATTCAGGAATTGCGTGTGATATATGTGTTGTGTGTAAGTTGTTGTTGTTGGAACCTTGATGAATTAAGTGAATTGAAGTATAAGTTGTTTTGTGTTATTGTGCAAAGAGTCTAAATGGTGTATTTGAACCTTGAAAAATGATTTTTATCGTTTTGGGTATGATGGGGATCAAAATGGGGATTTTTAGGATGATTTGAGTATGAACCCTAGGCTAAAAATATGTTTTCTCGACCATTGAATCGATTCAAGAAAGTTTGAATCGTATCAATCTGCATCTGGGCATCTTTGAATCGATTTAGACAATTTTGAATCACATCATTGTTTCTCTCTGACTTGTTTGAATCAATTCAATAAGATTTGAATCGATTCAGCCTTAGTTGTAAACATAAAGGTTGTAGATATGGATGTTACCTTTCTAATGACTTTGGTTTCACTTCATTATTATTTCTAGAACTTGATTTATGGTCAAATTACTACACATAGGTCATATCGCATTTTTCATGAAACTTTATCATCACTTTTTCACTAAACAATGAAACATCCTCAATAAGTATTGACTTTAAGGAAGTCTTTATAGTGATTAAATGAGTATTTGATCATGAATTTAAGATTTTTAGGAGTGGTTTAACTTTATTGTACTTTGTAAATGAATTGAGTTTGAAACATGAAAAAGGAGATGAACTTTGCAATTTTTGAGAACTAGTTGAACTTTGTAAAGTGAACTTGTTATGATTGATTAACTAAGATGTTATATGATATGTAGGGATGTTTTAATTATGTGTAAGAACATAGAACTCTTATTTTGTTGTTGAAAATGAAAATATGCGATTTTGTGAAAATAGAAGAACTTTGTCAAAATGAATCTTTGTGATCTTTTAATTTGCAAATGCCTTTGTAATCATAATAATAGGATAGAATAAGAATGAATCAATGATGGTTGGGTGTTTAATATGAGGAATTTCATGATGTGGTTAGTTGTCCGTCTTTATGCAAAATGTGGTTTTGAAACGTTATTGTTTCTTTGAGGTGATAATTGTTGATGACGATTATGATGATAATTCTTTTGGTGATTTTAACTTGATGATATGACTACTCTTGTTGAATTATGACTTTTGACTGTGTGGATGTAAATACTTGATAATGCAAATGGTTGTGTTTGGTGAAGATATTATATGATGATGTAAATTATATAATATAGTTTTGGCAAATTGCGCATTGTCGAGTCTTTTCTTGTAAATCCATGCATTCATATTCATGTCGAGTCTTTTGGTGAAGAATGTAATTGTTGGTGTTTATTACATTAGTTGGTGAAGAACATAATTGGTGGTGTTTTTTACGTTAGTGGATTCAATACGGTAAAATTATCTTCGGAATCCAATTGGTGCCACATGTATGTAGAAGTGTCTAGAACATTATATGCATTTGAATTTGGTGAAATGTGTCATACTTGAATACGTGACTTGGTGAATATGTGCATTGGTGAAATTTTGGTGAATGTCATAATGATGTGAATTTGTGGACTTGTATGTGTTGATTGATATGTTATGATGGTGGTGTGATAATATTCATGTGAAGTTGATATCTTAGGAATATTGAATATGTACATATGTATTTATTTAAATCCTTGAATGTTTTTATTTCATTGTACTTATTATGTGGAATATTATCTAATCCACAGTAGTTGTTCGATTGACCACCGCGTCACTTCTTTGAATGACGTAGGTGATTTGCAGGATTGAGGTGATTGTTTTTTATTTAATGCTTGAGGGCTAGCATAGATGCTTACTCATTTAATTTTTCGCTTAGAGTCTAATAGGATATGATGTAGGAGTATCAATCTCGTGACCTTGTCTTTTGATACCTTTTGGTGACTTACGTTAATTATATGATGAGGATAATTGTATCATGGTGATGAATTTTATTACTCTTGAATTAAACTTCCATGAATTAAACTTAAATTCCAACAAAGTAAAGACACTACATAATAATGATGCTACCTAAACATAATCTTGTGGCAGAATCAAACTTTTGAGAATATCTTCAGGTGATCTCAGCAACGTAGCATCCATTTCAATCCTCAGGAATATGTTGTGATGATGAAATAGGGAGAACATGCTCCTCACACAGTCGTCGTTTGTCAGCATTATCTTGTTGAACTGCAATATCCCAGGACGTCTATATTGAACGTCTTCCACCCTCCTTGTGTCTTCGAGGTTGAGTCCTTGGTTGATTTCATTCAGTTGATCCTTCATGTCAATCATTCATCCATATACACCTCTAACATATTTCCAATCTTGTCTTTGAATACTTTGTTCATCATCTCTTGGCATGTAGCACTTGTATTATTAAGTCTGAAGGGCATTACTTTGTAAAAGTAATTCCCTGTTTTGGTCATGAAAGAGGTTTTTTCATCATTGTGGGAACTTATGGCGACGGATTTATCCCTATGATGGTCCTTTGAAGATGAGGCGCTACAACCCGATCTTCGCGCCAGTCCCTTTATGGTGAGTGCTTGGCGTGGCTCTCTTCCCCTCCTCTCTTATGGCTTTGTTTCTCGTTCCTCCCGATTCTAACTTGGGATGAATGATGTTGGGCTTCTTTATTACGCTAAAGGGACGATGTTTTCTGAAGGAACAATCCCGAAGGCGGATCACCTTGGTTGAGATTTAGATCTTTGATGTTCTGTTGATTTTAACAGCTTAAACACGAGCCAAGTGTTCACCTTGGGTTTCTATCATATGGGACTGAAGCTGTACTTTTGTTATGAGATCTCGAATGAGGTTATCTATCTGAGCTGCTCTAGTGTCAAGCGTGTTTCTCTAAGCTCCATTGTCTCATGATTTGACCCCCATGTTTTAGTGCGTAAAATGTAGATTTCTTTGAGTTTCCACGATGTGGGTTGCAACGACCAACGTTGAGTTCACTGGAGGCGGTAGATTCATCGTGATTTGAGGTGTTTGACCCTTGTTTCTTGTGGGAATGGAGTTCGCTGTTGAAAATGTAGCCATGGTTATGGTGGAAGGTTCTGGTACCACTAATGAGAGGACGATGCCAAAAGTTCTAGGTAAAGACTATGGGAAGGAGGAGGAGGAATCAATAGTTCCATCAATTTTGCTTGCGTTGTGTAACATCCCGATGTTTCGTTAGATTTGTTTTTAATTATTTAATATGTGTTTATATGTGATTAATTACCTCTGTGTGTATTTTGGGTTAGGATTAGTGGATTTCAGTGTTAGAAGGGTATTATAATCATTTTAGACTCGAGGATATTTTGGTCATTTTGTGAGCAATGATAGATTAGTAAATTCATGGCGAGGGTTATTTTTAGTGTTTCAAGTGAGAACCATTACTTGACTAAGTTACTATTCGGTGGTGGTAATTAGTTTTGAATCAGTAATTATTCGGTAACTATTAACCGTAAGTGGATAGAAACTTTGGGAGTTAGTTTATAAGAGTTTTGAGCCCATTAGACTTTTAAGGGTTAAGCCCATCAGTGTGGACACTATTTAAACTTTAGTCATTAAGAGAATTAGGGTTCACATTCATTTTGTAAGATTTTGAGAAGAGGTAGAGAGAGAAAAAGCAAGAGGAAGAGAAGAGGGTTTGAAGAGAGAAGCTTGAGGAACCAAGAGGTGATAGAAATTCTAGGAGCTTAATTGAAGCTTTTGCTAGGATTATTGCTTATTGAGGTAAGGGGGCTAATTTTCATTCATAATCCTTTGTATAATCTCTTTTCCTTCTCAAGTTCAAAAGTGCTTATTTGTGAAAAGTGATTATTGTGATTTTAATTGGTGAACTTCGTGCTCTTATTTTAGTGATATGTTTGGGTATGTGGATTTGATGATAATTAAGTTGTTGATGTTGAAATTGCATGCTCAAGTTATATAGAAATGGGTACTTTGTAAATTTTGCTCAAATTGATGAATTGTGATATTGTTTTGTTGAATTGTGGTTGAATTCATGATTGTGAGTTGTGGTTGTTGTTGAGTGTTGTTGATAATGTCATTTCATGAAATAAGTGTGATATATGTGTTGATTGTGTGTAAGTTGTGGTTGTTGAAACCTTGAAAAAGTAAGTGAATTAAAGTATAAGTTGTTTAGTATTGTTGCAAAAAGAGTCTAAGTGATGCATTCGAACTATGGAAAATGATCTTTACATTTTGGGTATGTTGGGGGATCAAAATAGGGATTTTTGGGATGATTTGGGGCTGAACCTGTAGCTCAAAATGTGTTTTCCATGTCATTGAGTCGATTCAGAAAAGTTTGAATCATATCAATCTGCATCTGGGCAGATTTGAATCGATTCAGATAGTTTTGAATCATCTCATTTTTCTCTCTGACTTGTTTGAATCGATTCAAACAGAATGTGAATCGATTCAACCTTAGTTGTAAACATAAACGTTTTAGATATGAATGTCATCTTTCCAATGGCTTTGGTCCCACTTCAAAATGTTTTCTAGAACTTGATTTATGATCAAATTACTACACATAGGTCATGCGACATTTTTCATGAAACCTTGTCATAACTTTTTCACTAAATCATGAAACATCTACAAAATTTATATTGAGTTTTAAGAAGTCTTTATAGTGAATTAATGAGTATGTAAACATGAAGTTGTGATGTTTAGGAGTGATTTAATTTGGTTTCATTTTGAGAATGAATTGGTCTTGCAAAATGATACCATGAGACGAACTTAGGTGAATTTTTGAGATTTATCGGTATTGGCCGGTGAAACGCACATGTATACGCTAATACACTCATATGTGATTAATGTGTATACATAGTTGAGGCATTAGAGTTTGTTTGCTTAGTTTTGATTGCTTCAATTATTTTAAAGTTGTGAAACAATAGACGAACTTTGTCGAAATAATCTTTAAGACCAAATACTTTGCAAATCTTTTGTGAATAGCTTTATATAATTACATAAGGATGTATGGATGATTGTTAGGTGTTGAAAATGATATTTATCTTAATATGATGTATTTTCTCCTTTACTTGGAATGTGAGAAACCGTATGTTGTTTTTGAACTATATAATGAAGTTGATGTTGGTGAATACATATATGTTGATTGATTGTGCAATTGTCGGTGAATACATGTATGTTGATTGATTGTTCAATTGTTGGTGAATACATATATGTTGAATTTGTTGAGGATTGCATATATATTATGTGAATGCTGATGACGTGGTGAATTGTATATGTGAACATATGCATTGTTGTCGAGTCATATGTTCATGAAATCATGACTGATGGTGACGGATTATATATCCAATTGAGGTGATTATTATGTGTAGTTGGCATCATGGGGTGACGGGCTAGACGTTGTTGATGACGGTACCGCATGCATTTAGAAGTCGTGTCTAGGAACATATCATGTCGTGGCATGAGTCATAGTGTATGAATAATGAGTTTTCGATGTGAATGTGATTGATTGATTACATGTTGATGACGTTGTGAACTTGTTTGTGATTGTTGAATGATGTTTGGAAGTTAAATTTATCTGTCATGCTAGTAATTGAGGTTTAATTCAATGCTTGTATTTTCAATTTGTTTATGTTGATTATGATTGATGTGAAGCTAACCTCCAGTGGTTTGTGGTGGACCGCCTACCTATTTGTATGAATGGGTAGACGACATGCATGAGTAGTTATTGATTGCTTGGTGAGTGCTTGGATAGCGGGAACTCTCTCCGTTATCGGTCTAGGATGTCTGTCTTTATGATTATTCTAGATTGACTATGCTGGATTTATGTTGTTGAGTTTTTGCCCATGTGTAGGGATTTGGAGATTTTATATGATGATGTATATTGATCGTATGACATGTATATTTTGGAGATGTATGATTTATATCCGTTGCGACTGTTGAGAAATTTTATATATTAATTATTCTTCTATTTCTTGAATATATGTTTTATTCGCGTGTTTTATCGCTTTAATAGAAATACGACGTTACGAGTTAGTATCAGAGTCGTGGTTAGTCTTGTTCGGACTAGTATTCGTTGAATTTCCTATTTGTACGCAGATGGTATTGGATTACCTTTGGTACTTGTTTTGTTGTGTTGTTGTTTTAATCTGTTGGTTGGTTTTGTGTAGAAGTGAGATGGCTGGTGGCAGAGATGACGCGACAATTGCACAGGCTTTGGCTGCAATGGCGCAGGTGTTGGCTCAGGCCAATGAGTAGGCGGCGGATGGTCATCGTGATCCTAGAGAAGCTGAGGAGCGGAGGCTCGATCGTTTCTTGCGAAAGAATCCGCCAACGTTCAAGGGAAGGTTTGACCCGGAGGGAGCTTAGACATGGGTGCAAGGCATGGAGAGGATCTTCCGTGCTATGGTGACTAGTGATTATCAGAAGGTCAGGTTGGCTACCCACATGCTTGCTGAGGAAGCAGAGTTTTGGTGGACTAATGCTAAGGGGAGACTTGAGGCCGGTGGAGAGGTTGTGACTTGGGCTAGGTTCAAGAGTGAGTTTTTGAAGAAGTACTTTCCAGAGGATTTGAGAATTAGGAAGGAAGTGGAGTTCTTGAACTTGAAGCAAGATAACTTGTCTGTTGCGGAGTATGCAGCTAAGTTTGAGGAGCTTTCGAGGTTTTGTCCGTATATCAATGTCGAGGATGCCATGGCTTCGAAGTGTGTGAAGTTTGAGAGTGGCCTCAGGACGGAGATCTATCAGTATATGTGTGTCCAGGAGATTAGAGATTTCGATACTTTGGTGCACAAGTGTCGTATGTTTGATGATGCAGGGAAGGTCAAGGCGAACCATTACAAAGCATTGCATGATAAGAAAGGAAAGGAACATGGATTTGGGAAACCGTACAACAAGGACAAAGGAAAGAAGAAAGAGGTTGGTGGAGGCTCTAAGTCGAGATTAGCTGATGTCAGATGCTTTAATTGTGGAACCTTGGGTCACTACTCTAGTGATTGCAAGAAGAGTGATAGTTGCTTCAAGTATGGGCAAGAGGGTCATAAGTCGTTTGAGTGCAAGAAGGAGATTACTTGTTACAATTGTGGTGAGAATGGTCATATCAGTACTAAGTGTACCAAGCCAAAGAAGGCGGCGAGAAAAGTGTTTGCATTGAATGCGGAGGAAGTGGAGCATCCAGATAATCTTATCCGAGGTATGTGTTTTATCAATAGTACTCCTTTGATTGCAATTATTGACACTGATGCTACTCATTCTTTTATCTCGATTAGTTGTGTGGAACGTTTGAATTTGGTTGTAACTCCGTTGTTGCGAGGGATGGTTATCGACACCCCGGCTAGTGGTTCGGTGACTACTTCCTTGGTGTGTGCTAAATGTCTTGTTAATTTTGGTAATGTTGATTTTGAGTTGGATCTTGTGTGCCTTCCGTTGAAGCATATGGATGTGATTTTTGGTATGGACTGGATGTTGTCTTTTGGTGTTAGCATTAATTGTGTAACTAAGAGTATAACATTTTCTAAGCCAGTAGCTGAAGTAGGTGGGAAGTTCTTGAACGCAGAGCAAGTGAAGAAGTCGTTGGACGGTGAATCTTGTGTATTCATGATGTTTGCTTCATTGAAGGAAAGTAGTGAGAAAGGAATTAGTGATTTGCCGGAAGTGCAAGAGTTTCCATAAGTTTTTCTGGAAAACATTACTGAATTACCGCCAGAGAGGGAAGTTGAGTTTGTAATTGATTTAGTACCTGGAATGAGTCCTATTTCGATTGCGCCGTATCGGATGTCTGCATCAGAGTTGGGTGAGTTGAAGAAGCAGTTGGAAGATTTGCTCGAGAAGCAGTTCATTAGACCGGGTGTTTCCCCGTGGGATGCTCCAGTGTTGTTTGTTAAGAAGAAGGATGGAAGCATGAGGTTGTGTGTGGATTATCGGCAGTTGAACAAGGTGACGATTAAGAACGGTATCCGTTTTCGAGGAATGATGATTTGATGGATCAGCTGGTTGGTGCGGAAGTTATCAGTAAGATTGATTTGAGATCAAGATATCATCAGATTAGAGTGAAAGCGGAAGACATATCCAAAATCGCGTTCCGAACAAGGTATGGACACTATAAGTATTCTGTGATGCCATTTGGAGTATCAAATGCGCCAGGTGTCTTCATGGAATATATGAATAGAATATTTCATCCTTTTCTGGACCGATTTGTGGTGGTGTTTATAGATGATATTTTGGTGTATTCGAAGTCAGAGGAGGAACATGCTGAACATTTGAGGATTGTGTTGTGTGTTTTGAAGGAGAATCAGTTGTTTGCTAAGTTGTCGAAGTGTGAGTTTTGGTTGCGGGAAGTAAGTTTCCTTGGTCATGTGATTTCGAAGGGTGGTATATCGGTGGATCCGTCGAAGGTTGATGCAGTGTTGCAGTGGGATTCTCTGAAGTCTGTTTTTGAGATTAGAAGTTTTCTTGGGCTGGTAGGTTATTATCAGAGGTTTATTGAGGGATTCTCTAAGTTGGCGTTGCCATTGACGCAATTGACTCGGAAAGGACAAGCTTATGTTTGGGATGCTAAGTGTGAGAAGAGTTTCCAAGAGTTGAAGAAGAGGTTGACTTCAGCGCCAGTGTTGATTTTACAGAATCCGAAGGAATCGTTTGTTGTTTATGGTGATGCTTCTAAGTTGGGTTTTGGTGGTGTGTTAATGTAGAATCGTCAGGTTGTGGCTTATGCGTCAAGGCAGTTGAAAGTACATAAGAAGAACTATCCGACTCATGATTTGGAATTGGCAGCAATTGTTATGTGTTAAAGATTTGGAGGCATTATCTGTATGGTTCTAAGTTTGAAGTGTTCAGTGACCACAAGAGTTTGAAGTACTTGTTTGATTAGAAAGAGTTGAATATGAGGCAGAGAAGGTGGTTGGAGTATCTTAAGGATTTCGACTTTCAGTTGAGTTATCATCCCGGAAAGGCGAATGTTGTTGCTGATGCTTTGAGTAGAAAGACTTTGCATATGTCTGCTTTGATGGTTAAGGAGTTGGAGTTGATTGAGCAGTTTCGAGATTTAAGTTTGGTTAGTGAGTTGACGCCAGATGGTGTGAGGTTGGGAATATTGAAGCTGACAAGTAATATTTTGGAAGGGATCAAGAAGGGTCAGAATGAAGATTTGGAACTCGTGGACCGTGTGGTGTTGGTTAACCAAGGTAAAGGTGTGGACTTCAAATTGGATGAGAATGGTCTTTTGATGTTTCATGATCGAGTTTGTGTACCGGATGTGCTTGAGCTTAAGAAGCGAATTTTGGACGAAGGTCACAGAAGTAGTCTGAGGATTCATCTAGGAGCGACGAAGATGTATTAGGATTTGAAGAGGTTGTTTTGGTGGCCTGGAATGAAGAAGGAGATCGCAGAGTTTGTTTATGCTTATTTGATTTGTTAGAAGTCGAAGATTGAACATCAGAAGCCGTAAGTTTTGATGCAACTGTTGTTTGTGCCTAAGTGGTTGTTTTGGAGCGTTGTCGAAGACTGTGAAGGGATTTGATTCGATTTGGGTGATTGTTGATCGTTTGACGAAGTCGGCACATTTTGTTCCTATTGAGACCGATATATCTGTGGCGAAGTTGGCTGAGATCTACATTGAGCAGATTGTTAGGTTGCATGGTATTCCTTCTAGTATTGTGTCTGATCGGGATCCGAGGTTTACTTCTAAGTTTTGGGAGAGTTTGTAAGCTGCTTTGGGAACTAAGTTAAGGTTGAGTTCTGCGTATCATCCTCAGACTGATGGGCAAACAGAGAGGACTATTCAGAGTTTGGAGGATTTGTTGAGAGCTTGTGTTTTGGAGCAAGGTGTCAGTTGGGTCGAATGTTTACCGTTGATTGAGTTTACTTACAACAACAATTTTCATTCTAGTATCGGGATGACACCGTTTGAGGCTTTGTATGGTAGAAGGTGTAGAACGTTGTTGTGTTGGTATGAGTCAGGTGAAAGTGCTTTGTTAGGACCGGAAGTTATGCAAGTGACTACCGAAAAGGTCAAGATGATTCAAGAGAAGATGAAAGCGTCTCAGAGTAGGCAGAAGAGTTATCATGATAAGAGGAGAAAGGACATTGAGTTTCAGATTGGTGATCGTGTGTTTTTGAGAGTGAATCCTGTAACCGGTGTTGGACGTGCTTTGAAGTGTCGGAAGTTAATTCCTCGTTTTGTTGGGCCATTTGAGATTGTGGAGAAGGTTAGGGTTGTAGCGTACTGGATTGCGTTACCACCGTCTTTGTCGAATCTTCATGATGTGTTTCATGTGTCCCAGTTGAGGAAGTATATTTATGTTGTGTCTCATGTGATTTAAGTGGATGATTTGGAAGTAAGGGATAATTTGACCGTTGAGACTTGGCCAGTTAGGATTGAGGATCGCGAGGTGAAGCGGTTGCGTGGAAAAAAGATCGTTATGGTTAAGGTGATTTGGGTTGGACGAACTGGTGAGAGTGCCACTTGGGAATCGGAGAGTAGGATGAGGGTTTTGTATCCAGAGTTGTTTCCTTCAGGTAATTTTCGAGGGCGAAAATTCTTTTAGTAGGGGAGAGTTGTAACAACCTGATTTTTCGTTAGATTTGTTTCTAATTATTTAATATGTGTTTATATGTGCTTATATGTGATTAATTACCTCTTTGTGTATTTTGTGTTAGGATTAGTGGATTTCGGTGTTATAAAGGTATTATAGTCATTTTAGACTCAGGGGTATTTTCGTCATTTTGTGAGCAATGGTAAATTGATAAATTCATGGTGAGGGTTATTTTTAGTGTTTCAAGTGAGAACCATTATTTTACTAAGTTACTATTCGGTGGTGGTAATTAGTTTTGAATCGGTAATTATTCAGTAACTTTTATTCGTAAGTTGATAGAAACTTTGAGAGTTAGTTTATAAGAGTTTTGAGCCCATTGGACTTTTAAGGGTTAAGCCCATTAATGTGGACAATATTTAAACTTTAGTCATTAAGAGAATTAGGGTTCACATTCATTTTTTAAGATTTTGAGAAGAAGTAGAGAGAGAAAGAGCAAGAGGAAGAGAAAAAGGTTTGAAGAGAGAAGCTTGAGGAACCAAGAGGTGATAGAGATTCTAGGAGCTTAATTGAAGCTTTTGCTAGGATTATTGCTTATTGAGGTAAGGGGGCTAGTTTTCATTCATAATCCTTTGTATAATCTCTTTTCCTTCTCAAGTTCAAAATTGCTTATTTGTGAAAAGTGATTATTGTGATTTTAATTGGTGAAATTCGTGCTCTTATTTTAGTGCTATGTTTGGGTATGTGGATTTGATGATAATTAAGTTGTTGATGTTGAAATTGCATGCTCAAGTTATATAGAAATGGGTACTTTGTAAATTTTTCTCAAATAGATGAATTGTGATATTGTGTTGTTGAGTTGTGGTTGAATTCATGATTGTGAGTTGTGGTTGTTGTTGAGTGTTGTTGATAATGTCATTTCATGAAATGAGTGTGATATATGTGTTGATTGTGTGTAAGTTGTGGTTGTTGAAACCTTGAAGTAAGTGAATTGAAGTATAAGTTGTTTAGTATTGTTGCAAAAAGAGTTTAAGTGATGCATTCGAACTTTGGAAAATGATCTTTATTGTTTTGGGTACGTTGGGGATCAAAATAGGGAGTTTTGGGATGATTTGGGGATGAACCTGTATCTCAAAATGTGTTTTCCATGCCATTGAGTTGATTCAGAAAGGTTTGAATCATATCAATCTGCATCTGGGCAGATTTGAATCGATTCAGATAGTTTTGAATCGTCTCATTTTTCTCTCTGACTTGTTTGAATCGATTCAAACATGATATGAATCGATTCAGCCTTAGTTGTAAACATAAAAGTTTTAGATATGGATGTCATCTTTCCAATGGATTTAGTCCCACTTCAAAATGTTTTCTAGAACTTGATTTATGATCAAATTACTACACATAGGTCATGCGACATTTTTCATGAAACCTTGTCATAAAATTTTCACTAAATCATGAAACATCTTCAAAATTTATAGAGTTTTAAGAAGTCTTTATAGTGAATTAATGAGTATGTAAACATGAAGTTGTGATGTTTAGGAGTGGTTTAATTTGGTTTCATTTTGAGAATGAATTGGTCATGCAAAATGATACCATGAGACGAACTTAGGTGAACTTTTGGGATTTATCGGTATTGGCCGGTGAAACGCATATGTATATGCTACTACACTCATATGTGATTAATGTGTATACATAGTTGAGGCATTAGAGTTTGTTTTCTTAGTTTTGATTGAATTTCTTCAATTATTTTAAAGTTGTGAAACGATAGACGAACTTTGTCGAAATAATCTTTAAGACCAAATACTTTGTAAATCAATTGTGAATAGCTTTATATAATTACATAAGGATGTATGGATGATTGTTAGGTGTTGAAAATGATATTTATCTTAATATGATGTATTTTGTCCTTTACTTGGATTGTGAGAAACCGTATGTTGTTTTTGAACTATATAATGAAGTTGATGTTGGTGAATACATATATGTTGATTGATTGTGCAATTGTAGGTGAATACATGTATTTTGATTGATTGTGCAATTGTTGGTGAAGTTGCTGAATACATGTATGTTGATTGATTGTGCAATTGTTGGTGAATACATATATAATGAATTTGTTGAGGGTTGCATATATATATATATATATATATATATATATATATATATATATTATGTGAATGGTGATGACGGGGTGAATTGTTTGTGTGAACATAAGCATTGTTGTCGAGTCATATGTTCATGCATTCATGACTGATGGTGACAGATTTTATATCCAATTTAGGTGATTATGATGTGCAGTTGGCATCATGGGGTGACGGCCTAGACGTTGTTGATGACTGATGGTGACGGATTTTATATCCAATTTAGAAGTCGTGTATAGGAACATATCATGTCGTGGCATGAGTCCTAGTTGTTTTAATAATTGGTGTTCAATGTGAATGTGATGGATTGATTACATGTTGGTGACGTTGTGAACTTGTTTGTGATTGTTGAATGATGTTTGGAAGTTAAATTTATCTGTCATGCTATTAATTGAGGTTTAATTCAATGCTTGTATTATCAAATTGTTTATGTTGATTATGAAGCTAACCCCCAATGGTCTGTGGTGGACCGCCTACCTATTTGTATGAATGGGTAGACGGCGTGCAGGAGTAGTCATTGATTGCTTGGTGAGTGCTTGGATAGCGGGAGCTATCCCTGTTATCGGTCTTTGGAGTCTTAAAATAGGCTCTGATCTAGGATGTCTGTCTTTATGAGTATTCTAGATTGACTATGCTGTTGAGTTTTTGCCCATGTGTCGGGATTTGGAGATTTTATATGATGATGTATATTAATCGTATGACATGCAATGGCCCAGGTGTTGGCTCAGTCCAATGAGCAGGCGGCGGCTGGTCGACGGAATGAGGGAGAAGTTGGGGAGCGGAGGCTCGATCGTTTCTTGCGAAACAATCTGCCAACGTTCAAGGGAAGGTTTGACCCGGAGGGAGCTCAGACATGGGTGCAAGGCATGGAGAGGATCTTCCGTGCTATGGTGACTACTTCCTTGGTGTGTGCTAAGTGTCCTGTTAATTTTGGTAATGTTGATTTTAAGTTGGATCTTGTGTGTCTTCCGTTGAAGCATAGGGAAGTGATTTTTGGTATGGACTTGATGTTGTCTTTTGGTGTTAGCATTAATTGTTTAACCAAGAGTATACCATTTTCTAAGCTAGTAGCTGAAGTAGGTGTGAAGTTCTTGACCGCGGAGCAAGTGAAGAAGTCGTTGGACGGTGAAGCTTGTGTGTTGATGATTCAATAAATTAGTGTTTTTAATATATTATTTGAGTCTATTTTATTTAGATTTGATTTAGTTTTATTTAAATAATATTTCCTTTTAGAATTATTTTACTTCAATTGCAAGTTATTATATTTCAGGAACAAATATCTAAAGATTTAGTCTTGGAGCAAAAGAAAGAGGATTAGGAGCTGATTCGGGATGAAAATACGAAATATGAGACAAAAATA
>Ga0315913_1001852_pt1 | contig 24137 bp, 14 predicted proteins | sample MpolsnodulesMG_FD_207736 | JGI IMG/M metagenome (GOLD analysis project Ga0315913, IMG submission 207736) | Medicago polymorpha root nodule microbial communities from Los Angeles, California, United States - small nodules | ecosystem: Host-associated > Plants > Roots > Nodule | place: USA...
CTTCTCCCTTCTTTTTTTTCTCTACTCCTATTCTTAACTCCCCTTTATTTCATTTAACTCTCTTTAATTTTATTAATTCCAATTTAATCCCCAAACTCCAAAATAATAATAATCCTCACATTATTCTAATAAATATCACAATAAATCATATAATAAAATATAACACACCACATACTCAACAATAATTATTTAAAATCATATGAAAGACTCTAAACAAATCAGAAATAAATAATTAACAACTAGAGCGTTACATGCATAAAAAGTAAATAATAGAAAATAAGATAGTTTTGGAAAATATAGAGATAAAAAGTGATTAGGTCTTTCGAATCAATTAATTATCGTTGTTTGGTAAATTGCACCTAGTCTCTATAATTATTCTCCTAGACTCACGACAAATTAACAAAATAGTTTTGATCAATCTCTTGACTCAGAACACTCTTCTAAAGCTACAACACCCTAATCCCTTAGATGAGTTCGTAACCGTTGAAGGTTTTATAAACGTTAATTTTTATGTCATAACCTAGGATTATAATTGTATTGAAAAGAGTTTATACAATCACATGGTTCAAACATGTCAAATTAAAATCTTTTCAGACCTAATCAAAGGAAATTAGCTAGACATGATCAAAGGAATAAACAACATAAGTAAAGAAAATAAATAAACCGATAAAACTCCGATGTCGCCGGCGTTGCTCTCGGTTTCTTTTCAATCGATACTGCTGTTGTTTTCCTTTTTCATGTTACGCTCCTGTCCCTCCCTTTTGTCTCGTACCGCGTGCTGCTCTTTCTTTCCAAATCGTGAATTTATTTTCTGCCCAAAAACGTCTTCTGTTCGTGTGCCTCTTCTTTCTTTTATATCCAACAAAACCTAATTCCTTCCAAATTGATATAGATGATTGCTTTTCTGACATTAGATATGTCTTAGCAACACAAGTAAAAGACCAAAAAACTCAGTGGCAGTTAACTGCCATTGGTTGATATTTTAGTAATTTATTGTGTTATTAGGAACTTTTGACTGTCAAAAAAGTAATTCTCATTGATATAACATGCAGCCATTCGTTTTCTTTTTCTCTTGGGTCAACATACAAATTTGGTCAAAAGCCCAACTAGTTTAAATTTCTGCTCCCTCCATGCTACACGTTTGGTATCTTTATCTCTTGTTTCCAATCACATTAATTCTAGAAACTATGTTTTCACATTAATTCTAGAAACTATGTTTTTGGTTTATTCTCTTTGCTAACCATCCATCCAAATCACATCTTGGTTACTCTTTGGTCATGTAGTCATTGCCTTCTGATAATAATAGATGATAATACACTTCTTTGACTCAATAAATTAAAAACATGATTTATTTAAAATGACTCTAAATTAAATACTAAATTAATAAAAATAAACTAAAAACTTAATAAAAAAGACTCTAAAAATAGTGTATGATTGACTGTCATCAATAAACTACTTCAACCATTAATTTTATCAAATACAACAAATTTAATCAGTTAGTTTATTCGCTACTTGCTCCGTCCCATAATAACTGAGCCATTTGTAAAAAAATATTGTCCTAACAAAATTGATCCATTTCACTTTTCAATACAATATTAATTACTTTTTTTGATTATAACACTAATTAATACTACTTTTACCACTCCCAATTCAATATATTCTACTTTCCATTTATGATAAAGAAGAATGCACCAATAGTTGATAAGGCCACCCAAAACCATTTTTCTCTCTCTTTCACTTATACACTTTTTCTTAATAAATGTGAAATGAGTCAAGGGCTCAATTAAAATGGAACGGAGGGAGTATAAGTTATGAGCTAGCTTGTAAGTTAGTTTATAAGTCACCTACTATAAGTTTATCCGCACTTACCCGTTATCCATTATTTTTTACCAAACTAAAACATTGTAGATGAAAATAGTGATATTTTCCTTAAAAAAATAAATAAAAATAGTGATATTTTGTCCAATGAAAAAAACATGAAGGGAGTGACATATGCCCACATGTGCTCCTTCAAAAAAAAAAAAAAAAAATTCCCACATGTATACAGCGTTAAACCGATTCGCCATAATTTATTTAATGAACCATTCTTTCAAATTTGGTTAAAAAAACGGCAGGATCATCACTATTCATAAAATAAACTCAGTTTTAGGTTTAGACCACAAATCAAAACCTTCGTAGCCTCAAAATGCTGTCCAAGTACAGAATCCTCCACCACCTCACGCGCCACCTTTCTCCACGAATCACCACCACTCGCAGTTCCAATGTCTCGCCGCATTTCTTCATCAACCCTTTCTGCACGGTGGTGGTTAACTCACCTGAATCACCTGAACTTCCACCATGGGTCATGTTCTCCGACAAACCAACCCCTTCAAATTCCGACGACGATTTCGTTATTCCTTCTCTCGCTCATTGGGTTGATTCCAACATCCTTCAAACCAAACCCAAACTCTTTGCCAAACCATCTTTGGAAGAAAGCATTCACCTTGAAGATGTTGAAAAAATCAGCACTTTTCTTAAGGAACAACGTCATTCATCCCATGACAATGTTGCTCAATCACTCGATGATTGTGATTTTCGGGTTTCTAACAGTTTGGTTATGCAGATTTTGAAAAGATTTGGCAATGATTGGGTTAAGGCGTTTGGTTTTTTCATTTGGGCGAAAAAACAAACACCTTATGCGCATTCTCCTGAAGTTTATAATTTGATGGTTGATATATTGGGGAAAGCTAAGGAATTTGATCTCATGTGGAAATTGGTGAAGGAAATGAAAGGAATTGAAGGGTATGTGAGTTTGGATACAATGAGTAGGGTGATGAGGAGGTTTGCAAAGGCTCGGAGGCATGAAGATGCCGTGGAAGCGTTTCGCGGAATGGGTGAGTATGGTGTCAAAAAGGATACTGCTGCGCTGAATAAGCTCTTGGATGCTTTGGTGAAAGGACAAAGTATTGAAATTGCTCATAATGTTTTCGATAAGTTTAAGAGTTCTGTTCCTTTGAGTTCTCCGTCGTTCAATATTTTGATAAATGGGTGGTGCAAAGTTAGAAACTTTGAGAAAGCACGGAAAGTGATGGAGGACAGGAAGGAACATGGGTTTGAGCCGGATGTTTTTACGTATAATAATTTCATCGAATCTTATTGTCACGATAAGGATTTTCGCAAAGTTGATGAAGTTTTGGAGGAGATGAGGGGAAATGGTTGTCCTCCGAATGCTGTGACTTATACTATTTTGTTGCTTGGTTACGGGAAGGCGGGGCAATTGAGCAAAGCTTTGGAGGAATATGAAAGAATGAAGAAGGATGGAATTGTGCCCGACACCCCATTTTATAGCTCATTGATTTACATTCTCGGCAAAGCTGGTAGGTTAAAGGATGCTTGTGAGGTTTTCGAGGATATGCCTAAGCAAGGGGTTGTGAGAGATGTTGTGACATACAATACTATGATTAGTACTGCTTGTGCGCACTCAAAGGAAGAAACTGCTCTTAGGTTGCTTAAAGAAATGGAAGAAACACCGTGCAAGCCGGATCTTCAGACTTACCATCCTTTGCTCAAGATGTGCTGCAAAAAGAAGAGGATGAAGGTGCTCAAGTTTTTGCTGGATCACATGTTCACAAATGATCTAATCCCTGATCTGGGAACTTATACGCTTTTGGTGCAGAGTCTGTCTAATAGCGGAAAACTTGTGGAGGCTTGCACATTCTTTGAGGAGATGGTCTCGAAGGGATTTACTCCAATGGAGACCACAGTCAAGCTATTGATGAGAAAGCTTGAGATTAAGAGCATGTTAAAGGAGAAAGATCACATTGAGGAATTGATGGCGGGAGGACATGTTCTGGGGGAACAAAATATTTAGTGCACTTTTAGCACAAGATTTACTTGAAGAGGACTTGTTGGCTCAGGCTGGATCATAGTTGATCCTGTGAGTAGACTGTTGGTGGTTGGTGATTGGTGGATCAATAGAATTTTTCTTTTGTAAGCCATAGTTCAAGGGAAGAATAAATCTACACTAGATACACCCTTTGCCTTAGTTGGCATGTAATTGCACCTATGAAAATCAATGGTTAATGGAGTTTTGACTCCCTACACTTTTGAAAGGACTGTTTGATACTGTGTAGGAGACTGTTGGTGATTGGTGGATCAATAGAATTTTTCTTTTGTAAGCCTTAGTTTAAGGGTAGAATAAATCTATAGAATTTTTTCCTTCCTGTGTTTTTATTCTGTTTTCTGTTCATATAAATAATGCCTGAATTAAGAAGATTAATACATCAGAAAATACAAGGTGGCAAAGGCATCACTCTCAATAACACTTGTGATTCTCTTCTGTTGTTTAACTCTTGCATCAAGAACAAAAATCTTACCCTTAAGCATTATTACTGCATTAGCACCCGAACTCAATGACGGTGTATGCTCATCACCAGCGAAGACACAAGGCTATGCTTGTGAAGAACACTTGGTACTGTGCATTGCTTTCATATGGTTCTGTTTTTTATTAGAAATAAGCAACATTTTGAGCAAAAAGTAGCTTCTAACCAGCTTCTATGTATATAATTGTTTTTAGAACAAGTAATAGATTCTAACTAGCTTCTATATGTATGTAATTGTTTTTAGGTGACAACAAAAGATGGTTATGTTCTTAACATGCAAAGAATTCTACCAAGAGGGAAACCTGGAAATAGTATATACCAGCTGTGCTACAGCATGGACTATTCATGGTTAGTGACTTAGTGGTGGTTACTATAACTATAGGCCGGATTGATTTATTTGAGTTTATATACTGACATAAACATGTGTGATATTGTTTTGGAGAGCTTATAAAAATAGCTTATGTCATGGCCATAAGTTGTTTTCATCTTATTTTCATTAACTCTCCAGGAGAGTTTACAAAAACAGTTTGACTTTAGTTTATCTTTTGTTATTAAAATAGTTTATGCATAAGCATTTATATGATTGGTGTGTTTTTATAGGATGGTGTGACATGGTTGTTGCTACCACCAAGTCAATATCTTGCATTTCTGTTGGCAGATAATTTGATGTTTGGATTGCTAACACACGAGGAACCAAATATATTACATGGTTTTAAGTTGTGGTTACACTATAAACCTTTATATTGTGGAAAAATGCAGTCAATGTGGTCAAAATTGCAGTTGCGGTGCCATTGTGAAGATCTCAAAATCCTTTATGTTGTAGCCGCAATTGCCGTTGCAGACCACAATTTAAAAGAATATGTTGCTGCATTTCTCTGGTCATGAAATTTGATTCAATTGAATAACCAAAATCATCCGTGGAATTATAGGACGCTCTCAACTTAGTCTCTGGAATTTTTAATATTTCAAAACAGTCCTCGAAATTGAAAATCTCGGATCATGTTAGTACTTAATAGGTAGTTCAATTTGATTCCATTGCTAATATCAGGTTTCAAATGTTTAGGATTATTGGAATTGGTCATGGGATGAATTAGTTGCATATGATCTTCCAGCAACATTCCAGGATGTGCATGATCAAACTGGACAAAAACTACACTACGTTGGTCACTCACAGGTGATTTAATTGGTTAGTTTTTGTAAGTTTTTACCTCTTCATATATATAATTCAATGTGATGAGTAATGAAGATTGTTGAATTCTTTTTTGTAGGGAACTTTGGTTGCATTGGCTGCTTTTTCCAAAGATCAACAATTGGACAAGTTGAGATCAGCTGCCTTGCTTTGTCCAATTGCTTATGTTGGTCAGATGACCTCACCAGTAGCAAAAGATGCTGCTGACCATTTCATTGCAGAGGCAACACTTATTGATAAATGCATTGTTTCTTTTTCACAAGTCGAAACAAAATAGATATAATTGTTCAAAATTCAAATATTAACATTGACAATTTGTATTTCTTCTTGACACTGTACAAATTGGGAATTTTCGAATTTAGCCTTAAAGGGTAAGTAATTTTCTTCTTAATAGCGTCTGTCTAATAGCGGAAAACTTGTGGAGGCTTGCACATTCTTTGAGGAGATGGTCTTGAAGGGATTTACTCCAATGGAGACCACAGTCAAGCTATTGAAACGAAAGCTCGAGATTAAGAGCATGTTAAAGGAGAAAGATCAGATTGAGGAATTGATGGCGGGATATGTTCTGGGGGAACAAAATGTTTAGTTCACATTTAGCACAAGATTTTCTTGAAAAGTACTTGTTGGCTCAGGCTGGATCATGGTTGATCCCGTGAGTAGACTGTTGGTGATTGGTGGATCAATGGAGTTTTTCTTTTGTAAGCCTTAGTTTAAGGGTAGAATAAATCTACACTAGATACACCCTTGCCTCAGTTGGCATGTAATTGCACTTGTGAAAATCAATGGTTAATGGAGTTTTGACTCCCTACACTTTTGAAAGGACTGTTTGGATAGTTGGCCTAGTACTGATATTTATGCGACACACATACTCTTGGTTTTTATCATTAATGTTCCACCAAGATATATTCAAATTCATTGCATTGTTGTAATATTAAGCCCTTAAAAGCATCTTCTCATCTAGAAAAGTCATCAATTTTGGTTTCAAAGTGTAGCAGCAGAGCGGTTTTTTTATTTTTTTTATATTATTTTTTTATAAATCGAGTTCAATAGTTCAGAATCTAGACCTCGAAGGGTTTGATTGGTTCAACGTAGGGGAGGAAAGAATACTGATATTTATGTGACATACATACTCTTGGTTTTTATCAATTTTGGTTTCAAAGTGTAGCAGTAGAGCGGTTTTTTTGTTATTATTATTATTATTAATTTTTTTTTATAAATCGAGTTCAATAGTTCAGAATCTAGATCTCGAAGGGTCTGATTGGTTCAATGTAGGGGAGGAAATAGATTTTAATGGAGGGGCGGAAATATATTTTTAATCTAATTTACCTTTTTACCCATAAAATAACAGTAGGGAACGAAGAAGAAACAAGAAAAAGTCACTTAGTTTAGTTGATCTCTAGAATGAAGGTTTCCTCACCCAATGCATATCTTCTCTAAATTGTAGTGCTAGAAAGGTTCCGTGTTGATTTATAAGCCAGGAGAACGTACCTGAGAGGATTATAATAAAAAGAAAATAAATTTATTTATAGTCACACTTAAATTATTTTTCAGCATAGACTACATGAAAGAAATGAATTAAGTTTGTTTCTTTTAAAAAAATGGTGGCAACGTAAATATAATAGATAAAATAGAGCCATATGAAGCTAGAGCATGCTATTCAGGAAGAAAAGATCAAAATAAACAGTGCCAGGATGAAGAAATAACGAGGGAACGTAATAATATGATTAAGAAATGACGTAATAATTTGACAGAGAAGAAGAAAATAGCTCAAGTAAAAAAAAAAATAGAGATAATTTAATCTTTACTATGTAAATTTAATTTGTAGTACAACAACAGGTCATGATAAGAATAAAAAAGAATTGCCCCAGGGATATAGAATATACAACAACCAAAAAAAAAAATTGTTTTCTGAAACTTTTACAATGCTAAGCATAGAAATGAGGGCAGGGGTCATAGTGCCGGTATGTAAAGGGCATAAATTATAAATGCTGCCTCAAGTTTTGGGATAACAGAGAATTTGACACTTTACGCAAAGGCAACCGTCTAGCCATTGGCTTCTGCCACCCGTATCTATCAAGGAATTCCTCAATCAGCCTATAAAATCAAATTGTTAATATATAGTTCAAGGATAAAATTGGACAAATCGGTATATCACAAAGACTAAGCAACACGCACATGCTGCAAAGGGCCTTCTGAGATTTAGCCAGCTCATGGTCTGGGAAAGAATCTTCCAACCTAAAACTCAACCAAACATAGAGATCCAAGACCTGCAGTTTTGGCACCAACAAAATCTCACAAATATACTCAGAAGCTAACTAGTTCAAAATGAATTAAAATGGGGATTATAAACATTTTCCATCAAACTAAATGAAGGAAAACATTGGCAACTCTATGATGCTCATGGTTGTTAAAATTGTAGCTGAACTGCTGAAGTTATGAAATTGTACACGACCATGACCATTTATGGACCTTGACAGTTAAGCATCTGGCTATCAAATCACTTCGAAGTGAAAGCTACTATTGGGTTTTGATGGTGAGAACGGGTGTTCACTGTCTCACGGACATTAAACCAAATACACTATAGGTCACAGCGCAACAAGCTTAATGTTGTGTCAGAGGATATAAAAATTAAAGCAACAGAAAAAAAAACCTTGTGGATGGATTCCAGGTCCTTAAGAGCTTGAGGCGTTGTGGGTACTTTTAGTGTTCCTGGTGTAAATATTTCTCGAAGCCGGACAAGGCCTTTCTTCGCATAATTCTCTACAAACTGGTACACCATGCATCATGTCAATTTTTTTACCATTCAAACTAACATCAACATATTTGACACTTACTAAATGTTAATTACCTGTGTCAGGCCTTGAGATGAAATCTCATCGTCCATGTCAGCTGGACTGAGTATTACAGAAATCAGTAAAAATGAAACTGAAAAGCTTAAATTATATAAAATACAGACACACCCTAATCTATTAGGGTTTCAATTCATAGAACCGTCCTTAAGATGCGGGTATTTTGTATTCTAAAAATGAAATTTTCTGAAAAGATATGAATGTACCTGATACAAAAAAGGTATTTATCACGCAATTCAAGGGGAAACTCATCAACAACAGCAGCCACTTTCTGGTGCCAATACGTACAAAGTACAAACAACACCCACAACAAAGCAATTAGAAGGGAAATCAGTAAACAATCAAATTATTCAGGGATATTAGATAAATGATACAGTAGTACTAATGAAGAGCAATATGACATTGATATGAAATGTTCATGATTCAATGACAAGACAGCTATTCAAAGACATACCAATACTTGGTCACAATTAACAATGAAATACTTTTCAGATAATTTGGCATTGTCAACAAAATGCTCCTGCAATATAAAAGAGATAGTAAATATATACTTTTGGGCAATAATGCGATAATACATTCTAATGTTAAGAAATCTAGGGAAATTCAACTTTGACAGTTTGACAGATGACGCGAACAATATGTTTGTTAACACCTGCCCATTTACTATTTAGTAATTATTAATCACATACAATTTCTCTCCGTACTTGCAGTCTTGCTTTGAGCCTTTGACAACAATTAAAACTATGTAACTCACAAATTCCTAGTTAGTAGTATATAGTAAGTGTATGTGGTTCTACCGTGGACAAATTTGATTTTGAATGAATGATGTATGTGGTCTATATTATAGACCACATACATCATTTATTCAATGAACCTAAAAAGAGAAAAGTTACTTATAATTGAGACCGTAGGGAGTATTTTTCTTTGTACTTGCAGTCTTGCTTTGACAATCATTAAAACTATGTACCTCACAAACTTCTAGTTATATAGTAAGTGTATGTGGTTCTACCATGGACAAATTTGATTTTGAATGAACTGATTTTGTAACACTTATTCTAGTTAAAAGTGATTTGAAAGTAAAAAAGGATTATATTTGGAAACAATAACAAAGAAAGTGATTTTTAAACAGATTCTGTGGGGCAAAAAATACTCATAATAGCTCCGAATAGGCGATATGAATTGATTTTAGGGCTAAATCAATTTGAACTCAAAAGAGTCTAAAATGTATTTTTACGGTGGAATTATGTTTCATACACTTAAATTTGAGTTTGATGGTTTCCGACATGCAACTAAACAAGCACAAAACTCACCAGTACTTGATAGAAACCAGCTTGGGGGTGTAACCGTGAATACATATACAACAGTTCGTAGGAAGGAAGTAGTCCAGCACGCTGCATCAGAATTTATATTACACAAATCATCAATGAAAGAATTGAAAGAAAGTAAACAAAATTCAGATAAAGGTGTATACTTACTAGAAGCTTTCTTTATTTTCAATTTCTCCTACACTACATACATATTTAGTAGTACAGAGTAATTAGGCATTACGTAGTCAAGTTACCTCCAAAATGGGTGATGGAGAGTCCAATGCTGAATGAAGCAAACATAGATCGTCTCTTGACATGCATGTTACTTCTCCTAGAGGGAAATTTGACCCATATCTACCAGCTCTCCCTGCATGAATATACGCATTCAAGTGAAATGAAAATTATGTATGATGCACAATCAAATATACAGGACATATTACTCCAAATCTTCACATTATTATAATAGAATATAAAAATAAAATCTGCTAGAACAGTAAATAGAAGAGAATTGACTTTAGTGATCATTTTTAAAAACCTGAAGTTTATGCTAAATCATTTGTCCAAAATAAACATTAAAAACGAATTGATTCAAATATGTCAAACAAGACAGAAAGAGTCTAGCTCCCTCAAGAAGAAACAATAGGTTGAGTTGAGTAGAGTAGAGTGAGAGAAGAGAGGTGAAAAAAGGGCATGTTGAAGCCCACGGAGATTAGGAATGAAAATAAACTTAAACCGGAAGTTTAATCTTTTTTATAATGCTGCAAAGATTTTTCCAGGGCGCATATAGACTGTCCCACATAGAATCTTGACATAAACATAAATAACTTTGCTGCATTATCCATAATAATCAGCATCCCAAGGTATGACATAAATAGAAAGAATGTTTTGACATCTGCTTATCCAAGCTAAATTAGTTCCTTTAAACTCACTACACAACAGGTATAGCTGGCCAGCTTCATATTAAAATATAAGGGTAGAAAAATTATGAAGGCTATCCACTGCTGAAAAGTTAATTTGACATTTACAGAATCACCCAAAAAATTCCCTTTACTCTTATTGGACATAAATATATCTATTTATTGACAACAAAAAAAAGAAGTTATCGGAGTTATCATATATCAGCTACAGTCATTTAATCAAATTCTGGAGTAATGTCAATCTGCTTCAAATAATTACATATACCTGCAATCTGTTTGATCTCAGGTACAGTCAGATCTCGCATCTGAAAACCATCAAACTTCTGCATTGTTGAAAAAATGATCCTAGAGATGTTTAGATTAAGGCCCATTCCAATGGCATCACTGGCCACAAGAACATCAAACTCGCTACTTGCATCATTGAACATGCTTGCCTGCAGTCCTAATGAAACTTTGAACTCAGCAAATCATTGGCAGATGAGGACAATACAAAAGAAAGGTGAAACATTTATCAACATATCTTGATAAATATAGCAAGTTAATTATGGTAAGCCTATAAAGTGCACAGGAAAGGAGAAGGAATTTCCCAACAAAACTATGAAATAACACTAAAACCATATAAACTGATAATAGCCAGCATGAAGGTGTTTGTCTGAATTAGAAATACAAAAGATGCAAAACGAACAAAACAGAGGGAAAATATTATTGTATGGGATGTAAACGTTAAAACCTAAAATCAAATTCCCATGAAACAAGTGTAATTCAAAAGGGAAACCTAAAACTTCAAAGAAAAAGGTGGGAGCTCACACCTGTCTTGTTCGAGTCTCTGGTGGCAGTGAACCATATACTACCGAACAAAGATGCTTTCCTTCTCTCTCAATTCGCTTCTGAGCAATATGAATGTCAACTTTAACAAGTTAGTCCACAGTACATAAACAAAATTTCCAAAATGCAATTAAATTTGTTGAATTCGAAGTAGGTTAGCAGTCTGCCTTTTTATTTATTTTTTTAACAGCAAATTTTATTAATAATGCAACAATCCGAATACAAGACTTTATCGAATTGGGCCAATACAAGAGAACAACTACTGGTATAGCAGTAAACACCCAAAAGCAACAAAGAAACACAACAAGCACCTAAATAACAAAAAACTCGAACACAAGGCAACTCACAATGTTACAATACCACATTATGTTACAATACATCTCCCGGATTCCAATTCAAATTCCCAGGTTCCAAATCACCTATTCAAACAATCAGTAGGATCAAAAGATCCCACCCCACATAACTCTTCTCTTCTTCCCAGTCACCAACCGCCCTATCCACAGACTTATTCCCCTAACAGCAATTGAGTGAAATCCCGTTACTATCAACCCCAAACACCTCTGCCTCGGCACAGACCCTCTTGATCCTCGTCCTAACCAACTAAACATCCCAAGCCGAACTACTTTCTCCCTACTCCTCATCCTTCCTACACTCTTCAATCTTCTTCAACAACCCATCAATTAAACGCCACACCCTCAGACACAATCATCACCTTTTCGTGACCTAGTAAGGGAACGAAACACCAACACCGTTTGAGAGAGAGTCTTCAAAAAACAACAAAACCCCAGTCCGCCGGATATGACACCATTAACAAGCCTGAATTTGATCTCAAAAATAGATTGCGAAGGCAGTCAACGATGGTGGTGCAGTGGTGCAATGATCAGAAACAAATCACTGAAGGAGTCTAGATTCGGTATTACTATTTGTCGAAAAACCAGTTCAGGCGGAAGAGAGTCACCAGAGGTAGCTAGATAACGAACCAGACGCGGCGGCACCGGCTACATAAACCACCTATTCAAAGCTATAAGTCACCTATTCAAATCCCTATTACAGCCATCGCCATCAAATAGCCAGATACCCACGACAACAAACAGCCCGCAAGCAACTTATAGATAAACCACCAAACGAGCTTCCAGTCTACAATCCTCCAATTGTCGAATCACCATAAAACGTGCTATGAAATGAATAGACACGGATATGGTTGCTGGTAGAAGAAAGCATAGAACGGGAAAGAAAGATGAACAGGAACTAATGATTAAAAGATTGTTGAAGCGAAGTTGAGAAAAATTATTATACCCCATCATTCCCATCTTCTGCTAAACAAAGTCGAGAAAAAATAATTATTAAAAGATTGTTGAAGCGATTAAACTTTCTCTAGCTCATAGAATTCTGGCATTTTATCAATTATCTCCATTTCATATATTCATTAGCTGAAATAGCACCAGCAACATGACTAGAGACACTCTAAGTTGTAATGTTCAATTAGATGCTAAAAGATTGGAGTGAATTAAGATCTGATTCTAGTTGTGAACTATATCATAGTAGAGATAAGACAAATAGACAATCATAATCAAGTGCTAGCTAAATTTAGTAGTGGGTCCATGTCATAGAAAAAATGCAAAGTGCATAAGGAAATTTATAATTAAAGTTGCAAACCGATTATTGTTTTGAATTCAGAGCACCAAAATAGAAAAATAAAATAAAATATGTTCACGTGAATTTTCTACATGTATCTCCCGTATCTCGTACTAAATAGATTAAAAAGATGTTAAAGTTCACCTTCAATTTGTATATATCCCGGCGTGAAAAGGTAACTATGCAATCGCCGTTTCTTACATCAGACAAGGATCGAAGAGGAAGCTTCATCGGGACTAAAGGTGACAATCTCTCATAATATTGAACCTGCAGTACATATGAAGAAAAAAAATCCGTCGGAGAGATTCAAACTGCATTTTAATAAAACTAGCATAAATCATCATGAGCAAGCAGAGAGCCTCAAGAACAGTTTTTATCATAATGGCCAATTCATGGGAATGAAATTACTGTAACCAATAATTTATCTAGTTTATTTGTCTCATTCCCACCCCCTATCCTAAAAAAGAGAATGTTTTTATAGATTACTCAGAGACTCAATGGGGAACATAAGTTTCAATACCTCAAGCTCATCACCAGTAATATTCAAAATCTCCTGAATAAGAGGAACAGCAGCTGGATCACCACAGAGGTGAAGTTCATCGGTAGCAATGCCTAACAAAGCACGTGTAAACGAATAGCCCCTTGAATTACACCCCAACATCTAAATGCAGAAAGGAAGATAAAGGTTAACACAGAAAATTATTCACAATAACAGGCATAAGGTGAAAAACCTATATATGCTTATATTTTCATAAAGTAAAGCTCGCAAAGCCATCTATGTTTTCCACAATGCAGATGCTTCAATCATGAATAAGTTAGTAAATAGTAATACCACTAAAATAGAATAACTGATGTGACATGATTATGATAGGAATAAGATGTTTAAGATGTGAAATTATTATCTTGGCTCATATAAAACCAAAAAGGAGTCTCAAAATGAAAATTTAACTTGCCTGAATTTCATCAATAACAGCACATTTATAATCAGTTGATACATCAGCCATTTCAACCGTAACAGCCTTATGATGTGCACCCTCAACTTCATCTCTCTCCTGACCTGTTATGAGATCACAGGGAACATTTTCCTTGTTCAACCGCTTTGCTATCTCCCAAGCCAACAATCTTAAAGGGCCACAATATATTCCTACAAAGCAAAAACGAAACTACTAAATTACTCAGCTTACCATATTTTCATCAACATTACAGATTAACCATTGCCATTTCAAAAGATTGAGAAGCAATTTACCAGAAGCACTCGACTGAAGTTGCTTCAGTGCTTGATATGTTTTACCGCTATTAGTAGGACCAACATGGAGGAAAACCCTGCGACGTTTCCTCCTAGCCAGTGGATACCATGTATGAGGGCAACTAAAACAAACAGAAATAGATCATCAGCATTTACAACTACCAAATGTAAACTAAAAATTACACAATATAATCACGGCATTACATAGCACAATAAAGAGTATAAAAAAGATAACACACATCAATACAACGGCAATGAAACATGTCTACAGAATTATACATAAAATCAAAGTTTATTTAACAACCTTTGAGATAAAGAAAAAACAAACAAATTTATTTATTTTCAAACTAATATAACATGTCACATTGAATCTCTGCAGCACCGAAACTTCTGTTCAAAGGCGTGTGACACGCGACAGTGTTTATTTCAGTGTCTGTGTTTGTGCTTCAAAGCATTGAATACCTATGGAACATACATGCATATACTTACGTCATGTCGGTAATTTCATTACGGATGGAGCCGGAACCAGAACTATATGGATGTAAAATGTTTAAAGCAGCACCTAAACATTCAAATTTGGGTTGAAAGAATGGGCAAAATTGGTCCTTATAGTTACCTAATATACCAACATAATAGCAATACGTAAGTATTCGTTGGAATTAAGACATAATCCAAAACAAAACAAAAAAAATAAAAATGAATTGACGGTGAAATTAGGAGGAGCTCACCGGTAAGAGAGCGAGCGAGGAGGTTGGAGTTACGGCGAAGAAGAAGAAATGAAGCCATTTTTGTTGTTGTGGTTAGTGAAATTGAAGTAAGAATAAGGTATAATGGAGTCAAATAGAAGAAAAAAGAGAATGAAATAATATCATGCGATAACGGTGCCGCCGGTGGCGGTGGTGGATGGATTTCCGAACCTCACTCTCCGCCTCTTCAAGCAACGTTAATTGTTTTTGGTTGGACCAAGCAACATTAATTAATTAATTAGCAAATTGTTTATTTTTAAAGAATAATTAGCTAATAAATTATAAACTTACATGTTAACAATTGATAAAAAAAAAAATTAATCATAAACTTACATGTGGATTTGGATTGCCTTATTTCTAAGTTTATATAAAGGAGCATATACAAATAAATAAGCTTGTATTTATTATTTATAAGTTTGTTAAAATAAGTTCCCGTGAGCTTAACTCAGTTGGTAGGAACATTGTATAATATATGCAGCAGGGGTTCGAACCTCTGGCATCTCACTTTTCCATATTTAAAATGTGTGAGCTCTAGCCACTGGGCTACTTGATCCCAATTCTTATTTTTAAAATCAAACTTTTTGTTCTTATATTTTTACACTATTGCAATTTTGGTCTCAATTCTTATTTTTTTCTAAAAATGTTGACTTTTGACTAAAGAAGATATAAATTCTCCTAAAAAAAATTATAGTTTGTCTTTACATTTAACATTGGGGCAATAAATCATTTTTTTTCACAAAAAATCACCATATTTAAAGAAAAAACATAGCATTGAAATCAAAATTGCAACAAATGTAAAAATAGAATGATCAAAATATGACATTAAATAGAAGAAATATTTTGTGAGTTTAGTAAAGAAAGGACCATAATTCAATAAAAACCATTTTCATCCTCTACGTAAATTTTTTTTTTTCTTTTCATTTTCATGATTCAACTTGAGAATATGTTTTTCTTGTCGTGTTCATTTGATCAGTTAGATATAAAAATAATAAAGATCAAAGGTATGTCCCCTAATTTGAATATGTTTATCATAGAATAAATTAAACGTCATCTTTTCAAAAAAAAAAAGAAAAAAATAATGAAACTGTGGTTTAATTATTTTTTTAGTATTACTATGGTTATGGTTGAAAAATTATGTAAGTTAGTAAAATAGTTTTTCATTGATATAGTTGCAAAAAACATGACATGATAACATATGTTATTCTCTCCTTGATATTAAAAGTGGTTTTCTTCCGAAACTAATCAAAATGGTTTTTTATAACAAAATGATTTTTGAAAAAAGATGAGACACACTATTTCATTATTATTTTTTTCCAACTTTTCAGCTTTTTGAGTGTGGGGTGTAAATATTATATCTAAATTTTGTGAACACGAATGATTTCCTCCAAATTACGTGCTTTATCATTAAAAAATAAGCTGTTTTTTTTTTCCTTCTTCTAAAAACATGTTTCCATATGAAACATAAGTGTGTTTACATGTACTAGAGTCAAAAGAAAATGGACTTGTGTTTACTATGTTATGAACACAACAAGCATTTCCTTTAAAGACAGCGAGGACACCGACAAATTAAGGAGAACAGAAGGAACGTGGACGGTTTAATGGAGAGGTACAAATACAAACAAATAAAATAAGACTTTCCTTTCAATGGGGACAATATGCCAATAAGCAACTATAGCAACGCAATGGCACACGTCACCGAAAAGTTTTTGGTGGAGCATGTATTTGACTTTCCAGCACATACCATATACTATAAATATAGATGCACCCTATCAAACCCCTCTCAAATTGAATTGCATGCTTGCATCAATTTTTTTTTAGTTATCACATCAAAATGGAAGCTGCTGATCCCATTCCTCTTCTTACACCTTACAATATGGGCAACTTCAATCTCTCTCACAGGTACCTATAAATAATTATACTTTCAATTTCCATATTCAATTTCAATATCAATGCTTACCTTGTCTTTGCTAATTAACCTCCCATTTTCAGACTTGTTTTGGCACCACTCACTAGAATAAGATCCTATGGCAATGTTCCCCAACCACATGCTGTCCTCTATTACTCACAGAGAGCATCCAAAGGTGGTCTTCTTATAGCTGAAGCTACCGGTGTCTCTGACACTGCTCAAGGCTATCCAGACACACCAGGTATATGGACTAAAGAGCAAGTTGAGGCATGGAAACCCATTGTGGATGCTGTTCATGCCAAAGGTGCTACATTCTTCTGTCAGATTTGGCATGTTGGAAGAGTTTCAAATTCAGGTATGTATTTATTTCCTCATATAATTTGAAGATTATTTTAGTTGGAGGTTGTTTGTTATTGTTGGATTTAGATTGTGCATGCATGCAGTCAACCACATCAAGATCGGTTGTCTAGATTACATTGCAAATTTTGACTATTTTAAATCTAAATTATTGAGCTTGAAATCCATACTGTCCAATATTGATCGGACAGTTTTGACATGTCTGACTAAATGTAGTCACAACTCCGTGATTATATACAACCCAAATCTGTTATTTTTTAGTATTACTATTATTAAGGGGTGACTGCTTTCTGATTTTTTAAGTAATATATATGCACACATTTATACAAATAAAATACTTCTTCTGTATGTCCATGTTATTCTCAACAGGTTTTCAGCCGAATGGACAAGCACCAATATCTTCTACAGACAAGTCACTCACAAGCAATGATTTTGAAAAATTCTCGCCACCGAGAAGGCTTGGGACAGATGAAATTCCTGATATTGTCAATGACTTCAGACTCGCCGCAAGAAATGCTATTGAAGCTGGTAAGTATATTGATCTTTACAAATTTATCCAAAACAAAATGTGCTTCAATCATAGTACAATACTGATATTTTTTCGAAACAGGACTATTTGTTACTTTAAAGGGCACAAGGACATTTTGAAAATCAACTAACATGCTAAATTTGATGCAAATTGCAGGTTTTGATGGTGTTGAAATCCATGGAGCTCATGGCTACCTACTTGAACAATTCATGAAAGATAAAGTGAATGACAGAACAGATGAATATGGTGGATCCCTCAAGAATCGTTGTCGATTTCCTTTGGAAGTTGTTGAAGCAGTTGTGAATGAGATAGGAGCAGATAAAGTTGGAATTAGACTATCACCTTTTGCAGAATATGGAGAAAGTGAAGACTCCAATCCCAATGAATTGGGACTTCATATGGTTAATGCCCTCAATAAGTACAATATTCTTTACTGTCACATGGTGGAACCAAGAATAAAATCAAATGATGAAATGATTGAAAGCCCTTACAGCCTTGTGCCAATGAGAAAGGCTTTCAATGGCACTTTCATGGTTGCAGGAGGTTATGACAGACAAGATGGGATCAATGCGATAGCAGAAAGTAGGGCAGATCTTGTTGTGTATGGTCGTTTGTTTTTAGCAAATCCAGATTTGCCAAAGAGATTTGCACTAAATGCTCCTCTCAATAAATATAACAGGGAGACATTCTACACTTCTGATCCGGTTGTAGGTTATACGGACTATCCATTTCTTGAATGAAGAAAACAATGTTGTATTGTAGCATCCAAGGTTGGAAGAGGAACCTCCGTGTTTAATAAGCCTTTTCTCCTTGCACATTTGTTTTTGTAGCGAAGTTGTTCCCTTAATTAAGAATTTTGTTGCTTATAGTAGTATTTTTTATTCATACTAGCTTCTCTGGTAGGACACACATCGTGTAAACTATTATGCACCTGATATTTTATACCATATGAACTTTGTGTTTGATAGGATCCCGGAATTAAAGAGACGAAGAAGTGTATTCAAAAATGGAGAAAAACTCATAGTAGCCATCATTTATTTTTCTAGCTTTGTGTTCATAACCATCAACATGATAATGTACATAGTCATGTATGTTAACTAAAGGAATAGAGATGAGTCCTTAGCAGTTTATCCTAATTATCTTGGTGAACTGACAAAAAAGGAGTAAAAGCTCAAATTTAATTTTCTCTTCAAAGTTCTAAAGAAAACTAAATGGAAGCTTTTCATTTTCTCTGCAAAATGCCATATAACTAACACCAGGCAATTGCTTGTTCGCAAAATCAGTTTGAAGCAGAATGTGTAATGAGAAGTAAAATTCAAATACAGATTAAAATACTACAACTAAGAAGAGTTTACTACTATTTAAATAGGAGCTGAAAACCAATTTTCCTATAGTTTCACCATCCATAAGTCATATGAAGTCTCATGAATGAGTAAATACTCATTGAATTTCTTGTCCAATTTGAATATAAATAAAAAATAAATAAAAATCACAAGAACATTTAAGTTTGAAAAGAGTGATTATATTGTGATTTCAGAACACATTTGTACATTTGATGGTTCTGTTCCAAAATAACATAATGGTTTTAGCTACTTTCAATTTATTGTTTCCCTTTAACTTGTCGATGCCATAAATTACATCTTATATTTTATGAAAAATCATACAAAGAAATATTATACTGTAACAGCAAATGAAAAAACAAAGAGAAACATGCTATCATACCTAGTAGCAACACTGAAGTTTAACTTGCATAAATATCTATTGTTCACAATGAAAAACAAGCATAATGAAAAATATTTATGAATTAAAGTAACACTAAGGACCATTTTACAATTGTTCACAAGGAGATTCAAACTCAATACCTTAAGGTTATAATTCCGAGCGACCGAGCTAGAACCTCAAGTGCATAATTGTCATTTTTTCCCCCTTAAGAAGTAACAAATTGTTTATTTTCTAATAGGTAGAAGGTTTTCCTTAAAAATCATAGCATGGCTATACTTCTAGTGGAAAGAAAAAAAACCAATTGTTTATTTTTCTAATAGGTAGAAGGTTTTCCTTAAAAATCATTATCCGGCCATACGAATGTGCACTTTTCATACCAAGCTCTTCAATTCTTTGAGTGCTTAAATTAAACCAAACTAGTTCATCATCTTTTTTTCTAAAGAATATATTTCCCTTCTTACCAACTCCAATAGGATGCTCAACACAAGACAACAATCCAACAATGAAGAGTTTGGTCCAAGATTCCTTCACTCTGATTTCACCCAAAATTGATATGTGCAAAGTAGCTGTCTCTGTATAATTTAAAATCCATCCAATTGATCCATTTAACACGTCTAAGTGTCTAAACATGGTTCCAGAGTCAACATCATCCATGATTGAAGGTATATATGTTTTCACAAATACCTCACTACTCAAGTCAAATGACACCAAATAAACCTCATCACGTGTTTCGCTTTGACCCCACCAGTGACACATTTCATCCATGTACACCCGAACACCTACATCAGTATGGTAATTTGCAGAAATATCTACTGCATCAACTTTTCTCCAAGAATCTTCTTTTAGACAATATATCTCCCACGAGGTGGGATGAAGACGTACACCTTTCCAAATCCCTCCATCTTGTGGTAAAAGAGTTATGTGTCGAATCACCTTATAGTCATTTGTAACATGGTCATAACCAAATCCATGAAGACAAAACAGATGATCCCAATGAAAAAATTCATAAGTAAAACGACTCGAATGAATGTCTTTAACTTCCTTAGTGGATGGGTTCCATAGTGTAACTCTCTCATCCAAATTACGTTCAATACAAAGAATGCTGTTGACACAACCATAAATAAAAAAATAACATGCATCCTCTAGAAATGAATTTGGCCAATCAAGTTTGACTCTATTTTCGAAATTCTCGGCAAAAAGAGAGTACAACATAGGTTGATAAATATGATTGTCCAGAACAATATGATGAAAGAGGAGCAATGTATCATTGTTATATGAGTGATCCTTGGATAAGAAATTTGTTCGAAACATGGTCATGAAATAAGGGTTTTGAAACAAGAGAGACCATAATTTGCTTACGCAACGAAATCTGGTCAATGATTTAAGAGGCAGTTTTGAAAGAGCTAGAAAGGCGAGATCGTCGTGTATATGATTGTTACTAACCTTCACCATTGAGAGAAGCCGCCCATGCGAAACAAACCTAATCAAGCTACTGCAGGAGTTGTTAACTTGTTATTGAAATTGGATTGAATTTATAAAAAATTTAAGAGATTTTTTCGCTCCTATTATGGCAAATACGCAGAGTTTATGCTTGGTTTTAGAAATTGATTTTTTTCCTTTCCTTTTTTGAATTTATTATGATGAAAAGATTTCTTGCTTCCAATTAGCATTTAACATAGGCCGAGTATAATTTTAACATGCCCTGTATTTTATTTTCTCCAAAGTTTTTTTTTTTTTGTCAAAAATAGTCTAGTGACTAGAATTTACCTTTTTTAACGTGAATGAGTGGGATGTGCAGGGTTGCCAACTGAGCTAAGCTCACAGAACAATTTTCTCCAAAGTTTTTATTAATTTTTTTTAATTTCGTTTTCCACCTTTGTCGTACTTGTTAGAGGGCCCTTCATTTGTTTGGATTTTCTCCTCCAATGCTATTGAAGTCGGTAAATTTATTCAAATTTGAAAAATGCTTCAATTGCTGTACAATAATATTTTCCGGAAACAGAACTAATTAATTGTTGTTAAGGTCGTCTAACATGCTCAATGTGGTGCAAAATTCAGGTTTTGATGGGTTGAAATCCATGCAGCTCATGGCAACCTACTTGAGCAATATATGTTGTATAACCATTTAAATATCCATTATTTTCATATAATCATTCGACATTTTATTTTCTCTATATCTCTCCTCCAATCACATCATCAACATATTATATTATATTATATACTATTTATCTAACCAATTTATGACAAACTTTTGGAACATCCATACTCTTTTTTCTTTTCAAGGGTAATAGTTATTTTGGTTCCTAAATATGTAACGAGTAGACATAACAGTCACTCAACGTATCAAGATTTCAAAATAGTCCTTGGCTCCTTGCATTTCGTTTGTCAAAACAATCTCTGCCGTTAAAATGCTTTATTAATACTGTCATATTAGCCCCTCAATATAATTACTTATTGTCATATCGGTCCTTATAACTACTTACTTACTGTCGTTTCAGTTCATATGTGAAAAGAGTTATCGTGATCACTGGAGGAATATTTTAGCTTCAATAACTATTTTGATTAATGACAATCGATGACTATTTTAAAACCACTCGTTACATCAAAATAACTATTACCTCGTCTTTTGATTGGTAAAAGATAATTGAGAGAAAAAACTAAAAAGAGATAATAAAAATACAATGAAAGTATAAAAGAATTAGTTGTCCACAAATTTTGCAAACAAATATCATTTCAATATAGATAAAAAGAGGAGAAAGTGTGAACACAAGAGTCTTCATATTTTAAACCATTTCCTTTTAAAGACAGTTAGGACGTTGACCAATTCTTCCAATTTCTTCTTGTAAATGAAATGGGAAAATAACGAATTTGGACGGTTTTAATCGAGAGGTACATACCTGATACCTATGCAATGGCACACGTCACCAAGAAGAAGCACAAACGTGGGGATTTGACTTTTCACACCTTACTTTATCAATAAGACAAAAAAGTATTTCCACTTTTAGAACATACAATACAGTATAAATATAGATACACCAGACCAACCCCCCTTCAAATTGAACCGCATATTTTTCATCAAAAGAAAAAAATTGAACTGCATATTTTGCCTTGTGAATTGTTAGTCATCATTGTAATTTAATTTAATGGGTTTCAAAATGGAAGCTACTAACATCACTGATCCAATTCCTCTTCTTACACCTTACAAGATGGGCAAATTCAATTTAGCTCATAGGTACATACTACATACCATTTCACTTTCTATTCTATTTCATTTCAATGTTTTTTTTGCTCTTGCTAAATAATTTCACATAATTTCAGAGTTGTTTTGGCACCACTAACAAGAATGAGATCATACAACAATGTTCCTCAACCCATTGCTGTCAAGTATTATTCTCAGAGAACCTCTAAAGGTGGTCTTCTCATAGCTGAAGCTACTGGTGTCTCTGACACTGCTCAAGGCTATCCAAACACGCCGGGTATATGGACTAAAGAGCAAGTTGAGGCATGGAAACCTATTGTAGATGCTGTTCATGCCAAAGGCGGTATATTTTTCTGTCAAATTTGGCATGTTGGAAGGGTTTCAAATTCAGGTATGTATCTATTTCGTCGTATCATTATTTATTTATGAAAATAAAAGTTAGCGTGAGCGGAAGGTCTAACCATATTTTTCAACCCTAATTGGTTAAGATCATCAATTTTTAACATAGGCCTAGCATAATTTTAGCATTACCACCTAGCTCAAATATAATAACATGCTTTTTAGGCATCAATCAAATAACTTAGGTCTACAATCAAATAATTTTAGATGTTATTATTGAGTATTACCATCAAGGTGTAACCCCTGTCTAGTTTTTTAAGGTCTACTCAAATTTATGCAAATAGACTACTCACTCAATGTATGTTCATGTTCCTTTCTTGTTAATCTAACAGTTTATCAGCCGAATGGACAAGCACCGCTATCTTCTACAGACAAGTCACTCACAAGCAATGATGTACAACAGTTTACGAAACCGAGACGACTCAGGACAGATGAAATTCCTGATATTGTCAACGATTTCAGACTCGCTGCAAGAAATGCTATTGAAGCTGGTAAGTTTACTAGTGTTTAATAATTTTGTCCAAAATTGAAAAATTCTTCAATCATATACTGATATTTTTCAGAAACATGACTATTTGTTGCTTTAAAGCACAAGGACATTTTTCAAATCTCCTAACATAATCAATGTTGTGCAAATTGAAGGTTTTGATGGAGTTGAAATCCACGGAGCTCACGGCTACCTACTTGAACAATTCATGAAAAATCAAGTGAACGACCGAACAGATGAATATGGTGGATCCCTTGAGAACCGTTGTCGATTTGCATTGGAAGTTGTTGAAGCAGTTGTGAATGAGATAGGTGCTGATAAAGTTGGAATTAGACTATCACCTTTTGCAGAATATGCAGAAAGTGGAGACTCCAATCCCAATGAATTGGGACTTCATATGGTTAATGCCCTCAATAAGTACAATATTCTTTACTGTCACATGGTGGAACCAAGAATAAAATCA
>Ga0315913_1001853_pt1 | contig 24135 bp, 15 predicted proteins | sample MpolsnodulesMG_FD_207736 | JGI IMG/M metagenome (GOLD analysis project Ga0315913, IMG submission 207736) | Medicago polymorpha root nodule microbial communities from Los Angeles, California, United States - small nodules | ecosystem: Host-associated > Plants > Roots > Nodule | place: USA...
AACAATATTATCTGAGTTCATTTTACGGAATGCACCGGGTGGAGTAACCCCAGCCACATTCCACTGCTGACCGGCTAAATTCCCTATCTGAGGGCTAGAACCGGACTCCCTAGTCGTGAAGGTTCCCTTGCGGGCTGACCTATCCAGACATAATCTGAAGCTTATCTGAAGCTTAACTGATTATAATTACCTGAACATAATTTTGTAACATATATCTGATATGTTTACGATCATAAGAATATCTGATACACTAACTAAGTTTATCTCTACATTGTATAACCCATTATGTAGGTTCTAGACACATCGTTATCATATGTCAACTTCTGAAGGGTTGGTAACCATTCCCATAAAGAGTTCAATAACATTTCTCAATACCTAAAGCATACATAAAGGGGTTTAACCTATACATGCTTGCTCATTTACCACGAGTCCGTGACCTACCCGACTATTGGTAATTGCATACATAACTGCTCATATAAGACTTAACCTAACATGAGTAGGCTACATGCTAACATGCTTGTTCTCGACTACCTAAGTCAAGGCTCTATGATTCCCCATTCTTAGGATGAACTTCTACCCGGACGTATTACCTATCATAATACTCTTGCGTACCATTCGTTATCGCACAATGTTAATGGTTGCCATGTCTTTATTTTGTTGAAAACCTTGTTTAGAAATGTACTTTAGACACTTAGAATTGAGGGGTTCATAATTCAATAAAAGTTTGCAAGAAACGGGCCTCGAACGGCATTTCTGGACCACAAGGAAATTTCTCAAAAATGTTGTGCTGAGGCTGTAGGCTTAAGTGAACGCGTGAGCGAACGGGTAAGTGAACAGGATTTTCCTTTCGACGTTTTGTACGCTTAAGCGAACAGTGCACGCTTAAGCGAACATTCATCAGCCCAGAAGTGCAGAAATCGTATTTTTGGTATAAAAACCTCAATTCCAAGCATCCTAAGGTACCCATTACATCCAGAGACACATATAAACAGTATAGATCCATTGCATGGCGACAATTAACATCATTGATCATGAATGGTACAAAGGGGTCCTCTAACCTAATTTCATAATCATAAAACCTAGAATAAGTATGTTGTCTCACATAATCAAACACATAAACCCAAGGGTGGGAACTAACTAAAGAACTCACCTTAACAATCATCAAGTTAACACTACTTCAAGCCTTGATTCCAAGCATGCAATCCAACCCCAGCTTCATGATCTTGATGCATCTTTAGTTCTTAGCTCACCAAACCAAACCCCAAAGCTTCAATCCACTCTTATAGTTGTTTCTTGCTAGCATCCATGCTTGAATCATTAACTATATAAACTTGGAGGGATTGATGGATTAGGGAGGGAGATTGGGGAAGACATGTAGAGAGAAGGAGGAAAGGATTCTTGTTCTTTCAAAGTTTAGAGAGAGAAAGTTCTAACACCAATGAATAATTTTGGCTCCAACACACTTATATACTCCCTCGGTGCAAATACCAAGATGCCCTTCGTCTTAAACGTGTTTACACCGACACTGACGATTAACTCGTGTTCAACTGGCACTACGTCGTAAAACATTCCTCACCGTAGTGAGTCTCATGCACATCGCTCTCTGGCGCACCTTCGACTGATATAATTCTGATGCTGACGAGCGGGATATTACAATAAATATGAAATATTTTTGAATAAAAAAAGTATAAATATGACATTAATTGTCAAACAAGTGTGCCTTTTATATTATGTTTGTGTAGACCATATACAATGAAATTTTATATTTTGTTTGAAAAAAACAAAACGATGTCCGTTCATACAAGTTGATAGGTTACGTTATTCAACATCGCTAAAAATATAAATGTTGAATTTGCAAACAAACTCACAATATCCAAGTTAAAAGTATACAACGACAAAATATCTGCAAATAATATGATGAAATTATAGTAAACGAAATACTCATGTCCTTGGTTTTTCTACCTTGACGCCCAAATCGTTGATTGAGTAATTGATCTTTCAATAAGAATCAAATGAACATCGCATCAAGACTAAAAATCAAACAACACGGCACGAGACGATGAACAACACAACATTGCGCTCAAACGATGAAATCACAAAGAAGAAAACATAGATCTATGTGAAAATCACTTATTTAAATTAAAATAGAGAAAAAAAGATAAGAGGGACGATTTTTGGCCAAAAATTAACCAAAAACCATCCCTTAATAAAGAAAATGAAAGAGATAACTTGGAGAGAGAAAAAACTTGGTAAGCTAATATATACATCGTTCTTTTTAATGTTACAATTAATAAGCGAAAATACAAACCTAGAAAGATGAATTCATGATGAAATTATAAGTAGCAACTCGTTGGTAGTAATTGAGAGTGCATAAACAAATTTGGAGACAATGAGTTGAATATTCTAATTGAAATTGCAATCAAGAAATAAAAATTGGGATTCTAGTTTTTCTTTTTTTAAGGAGGATTCTAGTTATCTATTATATACTATATTGTCGCGTATGACATATATATAAAAGGAATGCATGATTTTGGACTATTTTTTTAACTTTCGATTATAATCTTACAAAATTTGACTATAAGTGTAAGAATGCTATATTTAGTTTGGGTTATTATAAGAATTTATATTATATTTATTATATTGTTGGTATCATTTAAGAATATAAGTATAGTTTGTTAAAATATGAAAGTGCAAATTATTTATCATTTATACCTAAGATTTCAATCAAATCAAAATAATTTTAATCAAAAAATTATTAAAAAAAAAATTAAAAAAGATATATTCGTAATTTATACACATTAGCACAACAAGAAGAGTGGACAGACGGGATCTCCGTCCCCATCCACACACTATTTACAGATACAGGAAAATCATGGTTTTGGGGTGACTTTTCCACTTCCAATTATATCATTAAACAAATTTATCTATAATAATGATATCTTATTGGTGTCATTCAAAAAGATAGAAAATTATATTATATTTACTATATTATTTGTGTCATTGAATAAGATAAGTATATTTTATTACAACATGAAGGTGCAAAATATATATACCTATAAATTTAATAATTTTTTTTAATAAAAATCAAAATTTCATAAAAAATAATGCTCCTAATTTATATGCATTAGAACAATAAAAGAGCGGTCATTCCATGTTTGTCTCAAGGACAACACTAGTATTTAATAAAAAGAATATTAGTTAAAGTTCGTTGCCAATTCCTCGTTAGGAAAAGTGCGGACACTCTCAGCTATATTTATGAACCTCTTAATGAAGTTAGTAACCGATTCATCTACTTGTTGTTGGGGATTCATAAAATCGGCTATTGTAACGTCTATATTAGGCCGTTAATAGAACCTGTCATGGAAACACCTTTCGTATATGCCCATGTTTCAATCGATTTTGGTGGGAGAGAAAAATACCACGTGAACGTTGTTACTGTCAACGATAAATGGAACAACTGTGACTTATGGAATTCGTTATGGTTTCCCTCATTACATTGTGTAGTAACCTTCTTATGTACTCCAAAAAGGTAGCAAAATTTGGAGTTTTATAACTTGTAGGTAGAGGTATCTATATCGATCCATTATGGATGTGACTTCCTACACACAGGCCTATCTATGAGTTTTCGTTGTAACCCAAAGTACGTCTTGATTGTGTTGGCTATAAGATTTGAATCTAGCACTCGCAGTCTTGGAGGTTTTGCCTTGACTGCAACTGGTTGGAACCACACATATTCTATGGGATTTTGGAAACATATGGAGGAATTTCCTACGACATCTCTTGGTTCGGGTCTCTGTTTTTTCTCCTTTGAGTTTCTGGAACCAATAAAGTGTTATATTGGTGAAGTGGATTATTGATTCATGGTTGTTCAATAGAATACCTCGTTCTTGGTCTACATGTCATCAAACCCACTGGGGGTGGTACAAATATATCATGTTGTGTCAGGCATCCCTCTTTTTGGTTAGTGGCACTATGGACATAGAACGTTAGCTTTGTGCATAATTTTTCAATCTCACTTCGTATTGACTCAATCTCTTGACTCAATCCTAGGTCATTACGACCCATATACTCAACTAGTGAGCTTAAAAAAAAATCAACTTCCATCGCTCGACTTTTCCAACATTGGCCTAAATTGCCATCAACTGGGAGGTTTCCTCGTCTAAAGTTTCTATACCTATTTGTCGTGGTCGGCTAACATGATATCTATTTTTAAGTGTAAACAATTTTTTTAATACTTATTAATTTAATTTAATATATATTTTCACTATTTTTTATGTTTCAAACATAATAAATTATTATATCATATTTTTAACTTTTAGCATATTATATATTATTTGCCTTGATTCATAATTTGAAGGCCAACTTGCCGTAGAGACTGATTGTCATATTATGAAGTCTTTGGAAGCATCATAATCTCAAACTCTGGCAAAATGAAGATGAGATTTGTGTTCAAGTCGTGGATTGAGCAAGACACCTTATTGATGAATGGTTGGCAGCGAATACTCCTCGCACTAATCCCCGCACACATTCAAATTTGGCACAAGCTGTTGTTACTTTTCATCAAGTTGTTCCCACGAATGTGCAATTGGTTCGTAACGCATCAGCAACCTCATATAGGTGGCACAAACCACAACCGGGTAGGATAAAGTTTAACATTGATGCTTCATTTTCCTCCTTACGAAATCGTACTGACATATATATATGTTTGTGTGATGAAGATGGGTATATGTGCTTGCTAAAACTATGAGTTAGTCTCCCAAGCACACAGTTGAAGTCGGAGAAGCTCTAGGATTGTTTTATGTGTTACGGTGGTTAGTAAACATGCAGTTCAACATTGTGGATTTTGTGGTAGATTTGAATCTCACAACAAATGCTTTCAACTCAAATCGACAAGATGTAACAAAGCCTGACCACATTATTAGAACATGTCGAAATCTTTTTTCCTCACATTTTACAAACTCTAGGATGGAGTTTAATGGGCGATAAACATATGTGGTTGCTCGTGTTCATACAGGCGAGACCACATTGTCAGCTAGTCTCACTATTCATTATAATGTTCCTGATTGTATTAATATTATTATTATAAATGAAATACAATAAATACATTTTCTTAAAAAAAAAAGTTATATTTTAATTAAACTCGTCTACAATTGTATTATTTACTATTGTAATTTGAATTAATATAAAATTGATCCAAATAAGCATGTTACTTCCTATCTCTTTATAATTTTTTTAGGGACCATATCTCTTTATAATTGTCTTTTAAGAATTGCACACGGTCTTTAAATTAATGATTAGTTGAGTTTATTTTAATAGTAAAATTATTATCATTTTATCCAAAAAAATTACTATCATTTATTAAAACACAATGTTAATTGTAGTGAGAAAATATATTGATTGATTTTTAAAAAAAATATTGCATTAATATTTTAAAGTAACAATTATCGTGAGATGAGAAAAATTATTAAAATGAGTAGTAAAACAAATATTTTGGTGAAATGATTTTTAAAGCATGAATTCCCGTTAATTAATTAATTTACCAGAAAGAAGAAAAACAAAGAGGCGAAAACGAATCAGCAAAACTGCTTGAAGATGAAGACGACGATGATGGGATTGAGATCCTTATTCCTCCGATCACTCAACTCTTCTTCCAGATCTTATTCTTCTTCCGCCGCCATCGCCGCCGCCGCCGCATCCACCACCAACACCTTCCGTACCTTTTCTTCCCTTCGCTTTTCAAATCCCCTCTCTCCTTCCTCAGGTACCCATTTTCGATTTTACAACATTTTTTTTTATCAATCAGATTTTGATCCTTCATATTTAAAACATCTGCATGTCTTAAATTCATGTTTGTGTTTATTGTAGATTTTAATTTTTCACTTTAGGAATATGTAATGTCAACTGTTGATGAGGAAATTGTAGTATAGAGTATCTGACACTTTACATTAAAGACGTGTCTGGTGTCTGACACATGTCACGATTGAACACCCTATGTGGTTACGTGGTTACATTCAGTGTGTTTTTGTTATGTGGTGACAAAAATTGATTTTGAAAAAATTGTAAAATTAATTTGAGCTAAAAGCGAGTTGAAGAGTGCATGTTTGTTTCTAGGTTGACAAAAGTTAATTTTGAATAAATTGATTTTGCAAAGTTGATTTTATTTAAAAAATTGAGCTGAATGTATAGTGAGTTGAACAATCAATTTTGGTGTAGACATCATGTTTAGACTCAAAAGGCTATAAATCCTAGCTTCAAGTTAGAATCTATTCCGGAGGCAAAATCGATTCTACTTGAGAGCAACCAAACATATCGAAATAAATTTACACCTCTAGAATCAATTCTAGCTGCTCTAAACGTGGAACCAAACATAGGCGATTTCTGTTTGGATACATATGTGAAAGTGAGTTAAACAATAAATTGAGTCTAAAAAACTATTCCAGAATCAAAAGCTTCAAATTCTAGCTTCAATCAATGAATTTTGTAGGCAAAATCAATTTTACTCGAGAACACACAAACATGTCAATGAATTCTATGCCTCTAAAATCAAATGTGGCTCATCCAAAAGTGGAACCAAACATACACTCAATCATTTCCATTTTCTTAAATTATTACGGTGTCTGTGTTTCATAGAGAAAATAAACAATTGATATTCCAATGTATGATGATTTGTTATGCATTTGTATGTAAAGTTATAATAGTTGATTTTGATTTTTCTTATTAATGGTTGAGATTACTTACTTTAAGTTAAGTGAGGTGTTTGCTTTAGAGAAGCTGCATCTGACTATCTATTATACGGTGAATGTGTTTTGTTAAAAAAAAACATTCACAGAATGCAGGTCTCCTTTCTCGAATGGCATAGGGAGCATGCGATTTTATAGTGAAGAAGTGACTCACATGCCTGACATAAAAGACCCTGAGCTTTACAGCGTTTTCAAGGATTTGTTGGCTGAAAATTGGAGTGATCTTTCGGATGCTGTCGTTTCTGATGCTAAACATGCATTGTCTAAAAGTACAGAAGACAAAGCTGGTAAAGAGGTTGTGACCAACGTGTTCCGGGCAGCCCTGGCTGTTGAAGAGTTTGGTGGGATTCTTAACACCTTGAAAATGGAAATTGATGACAGCATTGGAATGAGTGGCGAGGTATTTTGATTTCATACATTATATATTACCTGGCAAATTAGTTAAAAAAACAGCGCAGTCACTGTATGTATTAGTAAATTGAAATTGTTGGATGGAGATCAAACAACTCACATCGTACCTCATCAATTTGGGTTCCAAATAAGTAAACTTAATATTGACCTGTTTGATCTTTCCTCCAACAATTCCAATATGCTGACTGTAGTGGCTGCGTCAATTTTTTATGGTAGCAAATCTTGGTCTGATTCATTAGAGACACTATTGTATTCTCTTACCATTCACCTATCACATTTAGTTGATGATTTGAGTTTTAATTTTTACCTAGGATGTAAAGCCTTTGCCCAATCATATGCAAAATGCTCTGCGTACCATATTTGATCGCTACACCACCTATTTGAGTGCTTTTGGGCCTGATGAAAACTATCTGCGGAAGAAGGTGGAACAGGAGTTGGGTTCAAAGATGATACACTTAAAAATGAGATGCAGTGGCCTTGGTTCTGAGTGGGGAAAGGTATCATATATATTTCACTCATTACCACCCATTTATCTGGTAGTATTTTGATTTCAAAATGTCATTATCAATGGTTTATGGCTGCCGGTGGGGGCAAGTGTCTTAACTGCTATGGCAGGATTACAGATAGTCTGGTTGCTTCCAAGTTGAATGGCACCAAGTTCCTTTGTTGTTAAAATCTCGTGTCTTCTTAAATCGTGAAGGATCATGACCTACTGAATATATTTTCAACTAAGTATTATGCTAGGAGCACACACTCTTTCCATCTCACACTCTTCTATTGGTTGAAAATTGAAATTCATATGGATCTTGCCAAAGTTACGAGGGATTCACACGTTTTAGTGGGATCTATTTGAATTTTAATCAATAGGAGAGTGTATTAGAAAGTGTGTTGCTATCACTCCTCTTCAACTAATACTATAACATTTATGAATGAAGGGTAAAAGAAAAGAGCTTCAAATCTTCAGTTTTATGTGTTAGTTTTTAGAGTTTTCTTCTGTCTACTTGATTTTTCATGTTATTTGAACTTAAGAGGCTTAGCACTGTAATCATTGACTGCCACTTTTCGTGGCTAACCCCATTACACCACCAATTGAAGACACCATGGATGTTTATAGTGAAAATATGTAGTTATATGACTTTGTATGTCACAATTGCTGGAATGTCGAATTTAACTTTTTCATGCCCTCTCTGAAATTCCTCCATGAATTATTTTCAGGCATTTTTGGTTGGTAGTCTATTCCATGTAGTCATTAATTAGAAAATGTTGAAGGTAAAAAATAACTCATGACAGGAGAAAAAAAAATAAAAATTCCATTGCATTTTGTGAATCTTTTTATTTTTCAACTTCTTTTCTCTTCTTTATCCTTTCCCCAACATGATTGATTATTATTTATTACTTATTTGCCATTCGGGATAGTTGTTGTGCAAACAAATACACAGAGTTATTGTTGCTCAATTAATGATTACAGGTCAATTTTTGATGCTTTATCCTATCTGGGGTTTCTGTTGCAGGTTACGGTTCTTGGAACTTCTGGACTTGCGGGTTCATATGTTGAGCAAAGAGCATAGAAAGACTATTTTAGAAACAGTGTATGTAATTGATTGTTTGTTGCTTGTATCATGTTCTTGATGCATGTAGACCCTTCGATTTATCTTCTCCTGCCCTTTTTGTTGTAACGTGTTTAATCGCAAGGAAATAATAGTGGCTTTTAACTTTGTCAACATTTTCAATGTCATTTTCCATAAGCTGAAAATGCTGGTGAAATTTTAAGAATTTGTATATTTTCTGAGGATATGAAAATAACAGGTCAAGAGGTTGGTTATTTATATGGAGCTACTCCTCATTTGTATCTACTTCCATCATCTGCAAGTGCGAATACAGGAAAATAATACATAACATGGAAGGACATACCATGTTTCATTGAAATATGCATGTCTTCGTGACTGAACATTTGTGTTAGATAAATGAATGAAACATAATCACCATGGCCAAGCAAAAAAGGGTCGTGCTAGTTTTCATTTTCCCCCATTGTTTGACATTGCCAAACGATCAAATTAAATATGAATGCATCCTCTACCTCCCCTTTTTAAAAATGGCGATCAAAGTATAAAATTGCCCTTTTCACAGCAAAAAATGCCTCCCTCGCACCCCAAAAATACCAAAGAAAACCTAATGGCAGTTAATTACCGTTGGGGATATTTTTGGGGTGTGAGGGAGCATTTTTTGTTGTTAAAAGAGCAATTTTCATCAAATTATGGAAATAAGTGGTTCAGATTTAGGAGTTTCTTGTGAGTTGTGGTTAGCGGGAGGACTAAAATTGCTTGGGTTAGTGTGCTCTGCTTGCCGAGTTCATGAATATGTTGTCATATGTTTCTTTCTCATTTGATGAAGGTAAATGGTGTTGACAGGGTAGTATTCACAGTTAATTTTCCCTGCTCTCTTTTCTCTATGATGCTTCTTGATCAGTCTGGTCTCTCTGATGGTGAGGTCTTTGTCCTAGACAGGCAGTAGAGAAGTTTTGTACCCGTCAAGGTATGCACTTTAGCTTGACAGCTGATGTTGAATAGAATCCCTACCAAGGTCAATTTGTTTCATAGGAGAGTGATTTTAAATGTATTGGGTACTGCTTGCCATTTGTGTGGGGATCATAGTGAATCTGGTCTTCATCTGTTTGCATGTTGTGATTTCTCTCTTCTTCCACTAGTTTGGACTTGTGTTGGTAATTCCCCTTAATCTCTCTCAACTCTTTTCCATGTTTTGTGACTTTAACCCATCAGGCATGGTTCAAATGGCTTTGTCGTTAATCTTGCATTCAGTTTTGTGGGTGAATTAGGATACAAGGAATGTGTGTAATTATTCTAATAGGTTGAGTGATTTTGAGGAGGTAGTGGAACATATCAAGGTTCATATCTGAAAATGGTTTTTGGCTCGAGCTGTCTCTTTTATAAGTGGAGTGTAGATCCTATCGAATGTATCTCTAGAAATTGTTAGCCGAGGATTTGTCTATTTCGGTCTTGATTTTGTATTGTTTTATTTGTAAGCCTTTCCCATTGTGATTGCTCTTGTAGGTGGGTTGGAACTTGGAATACCTTGTGCATTCCTTTTTAATTTAAGTTTTGCTTCAGCATATTAAAAAGTCAAATTCAGATTTTTTGTTGCAATATAACAACTGCATATAGTGTCTTTTCAAAGCTTGTGCTATTCCTTATTCAATAACGTTCAACCAGTTCTGATTCTTACATTTCTGGCTTTAATCAGAATAGGAAACAACAATAAGGTACATTCATATAAATTCAAGTAACTTTGGTACTTGATAGTATTTTACGATACAACCATGATTCAGATGGTGACTTAGGCAGTGGTGGAAGTAACACAGCTTTACGACAGAGACCGAAAGGCCATCCTTCACAATGACAAAACTCCTGAATTATAGAACGCTTCCAATATTCTGACAAATCAAACTCATTCAAGCTCGAACATCTTGAAAGGTTAGTCTTCGCAGAATAAAATCCTTCCCCATTAGCACTAGAAGAATACATTGAGAAACAGCTTTTAACCGACAAAAATTCTTCTTTTTCACCTTGTTCTTCATTACCTCCCTCCTTTGCCTTTGGTTCCATTTTCCCAGTGACACATAATTCTCTCGTTGCAGGAGAATATACCCAGGAAAAACTCTCTCTCAGTAGGCTTGGCTTGTTCTTTTGTTTCTCCATAGCTCGGCTTCTAACCGCCGAGACAATCACCTGAGGAAAGACCACAAAAGAACAATAACTAATTAAACTTCAAAGTTTAACTTCGAATTCGTTACTATATACGAACATATCTTGATATATCTTAGTTTTTCAAAAATAGTTTGATTTTAAGGTTGAAGTGCATGTATAATATACTTCCTGTTCTTCATCAAGATCACTAATCGGAAACTCCTCTTCAAGGCTTGTAGTCGAAAGCCTTCGACTTCGACCAAAAGTTTGACACTGGGAAAATACTTCCTTTAGAGCAGCTGCAAAGCATTTGCATCTCTTGGAATGGTTTGGTTGCTCCTCCTCATGGTAGAAAACACCCATTGTGAAGCTGAAAGTAAATTGTTCAACTTTTCTATACAAGATGGTTATATATTGGTACAAAACTAATTGATTTTGTGTTGATTCTTAAATTGACCTGCTTCATTGATAGTGGCCTTGCAGCAATATTGAAGCCCCACTAAAGCATTCCGTCCTTTAAGGTAAAGTTAAGTTAAAAATGCCCTAAAATAATACACTTTATGGCAAGAAAATTCAACTTGTGAAATAAATGCTTGTTTGACAACTACACATAGTAAACACCTAAGAAAATTTAATTGATGCATGTTTATTTTTTATGCATAAGTATTAAGTCGTGGTAGTGCTTGTTTTAGAGTTACACTTGAAGCTAAAGTCATGCTTAATAGACATGCTACCGAACTGATATTGCTAGTGATAAGTTATTATCCAATTGAAATTATTTCGTGAAAAATAATTCAGAAAGAGACAAGTGCGTCGGTACATTTTGGGATAAGTGGTCTTTAAAGTTGAAATTGACTTGCATGACATAAAAGGGGATTCTCTATATACACAAGATTTTGGAAGGAAAAAGAAGAATAATTCTTTTGCTAACAAAAAGATGAAGAGTTAAAAGGGAGAGACTTTTAATTTTATAGGGTCTAACCTTTTTCTAAGAAGCAAAACATGTATTAGGTAAAGGGAATATAAGAGGTTTTAAACATGTCTCGTAATACAACTTAGATGGTAGTTGCAGAGATATTTAACATGCAAGAGCGTGAGTATAAATTTGAGATTCATCATTTCTCAATACTTAGTATATGCGAGTTTCACCCTCAATACTCAGTGTATGTGAGTTTCACCATTAAACTCTTTAAAAGAAAATATATATATATATATATATATATATATATATATATATATATATATATATTTCAATTAGAATGCAAGACATGATTAAAATGAAGAATAAATAAGTAGCACATAAGCTATACGGGTTGGGATCTTTTTCATTTTCCATTCTTTTCATTTTCTCCATTTTTTTAAGAAGTTAAACTAGTTCACTTAAATTGACGCATAAGAGAATCATACATGTGAGATGTGACATTGAGAATGAACACACTTAAATACTATTGTTTTGAAAATATTAGTATAAAAACGTGACATTAGACGAGTCTAAAATTTTTTATACACCCCAAAAATGATGTCAAAAAATAAAAAATTGTGTGAATTTATTTCTCAAAATTTTAAAAACTAGTGGAGTATTATTATTTTTTCTCTCGACAATTATTTGTTCTCAATTATGACATTGACCCTTCAAACAATACAATACACCTCACATAATTGCTATCAAGTTAATCTGATCTACACATCATTCTTAGAACAAATAATGCGGCTACATTAATACGCTCTGCCATGGCCCTTCTGTTAGGGATCCTGTCTCACAAAATACATTCAGGGTCTAATTGTTTCTTAAGGATCAATATCACGTATTACTATTAGTCATAGCATTAATCATCTACATCTTCTCTTCATAACTTAAGAGACATGTCCTTTATGAGTTACAGTAAATGAAAAGAGACAACTCATTCTCTTTAGACAATGTCAAAGTCACATTATATTTGAAGAGGAAAAAATATGGGTCATTTTTGTCAAAGTCACATTATACTAGAAGAGGAAAAAATATGGGTCTAATAAAAAATCGGATATTTGAAAACTCTGATGATATTTATAAACTAATAGGATAATATTATTACTATTCTAATTATTATATAGTACTGCAAGTCTACAAATATATATAATGCTATGATATATCAAACTAAAGAAATAAAAGAGAGAAAAAGTATGATGATATATCTATATTTTTTTAAAAGGATGCAAATTCACATGAAGCAAAGGAGAGTATTTATATATATTACTAAAGTTACCATTATTACATGTATAAAATGATTTACAAGACTATTCTAAGTTGACATTTTAGATAGATATTTCAAACAATAGCAAGACATGTGTTTCATATAATTCTAGAATAATCGACAGTTTTTTATATGGAAGAATAATCAAGGGTTTTTTTTAGGGAAGAATAATCGAGGATTTTTTTTAATTTCTTATAAGAGAGTTGTTTTTATGATGTAAAGTTACTACATTTTCAGAGGCATGACACGTTTTTTTTCTGGTGACATTTATCACATTGAAAAAAGATAATTTTTTGTAAAAATTATAATATTTATCTAAAGAAGTCAAACTATTCCAATAAAATTAACATAAGAGAGAATTGAACAAGATACAACATACTTTAATGTATGAAATCACATTGATATATGTTAGTTAAACGTTAATTAATCACATTGATATGTGTTAGTTAAAAGTTAACTTTTTTTTTCTTCAAAAACAAAAGTTAATTAATCAAACCTATCAAATGACATTGATATGTTAGTTAAAAGTTAATTAATTAAACACTAGTTCTATTAAAAAAAATACCGCAACCTTTTTCTTTACTATTATTATTATTGTTCTTAATTCTTACTACTACTATTATTATTTTAAATTTGGTATCTTCCACTTGCAACTACTCATTCATCAGACTTAAATGGACATAGTTTTATGCTCAAGCTTAAATTCAAATGTGAAACTTTGATTAAACAAAAAAGAATAGGGTCATCTTATCTAAATTACTCTTGAATTTACTAATATTAGTGGTTGATTATTATTAATATTAATAATAAATAAAGGAGTAAAAATGTGATATTGCATTGCACGAATTAATTACAAATAAGCTGAAAAACCATGATTAATTCATACAAATTTTGCAGATACACATTAATTTGAAGAAGAAGAAGATTGAAGGTGTTGAGAAGTGAGAGAAATCAAAGATCTAAGCTTAGCAACAGCAGCAGTCTTATCAGGCGGACATTTCGAGATCGAAACATTGAAACACCGCAGAGCTTCATCCAACTTCCCACCAGCCAAAGCAGCGCAACCCGCTCTGTACGATTTGTCAGCCGTGCGTGCGTCGTGTAATTGATCGGCGTCGAGCGTGGCGGTGGCGCGTGTGTATTCTAGATTTGAAATTGCAGAATCGATTTCTGACATTAGAGCTTCTGGTGTTGCAGCGATTATCTTTACGCCGTCGTATACGCTCCAATGGATCTTGTTTCGTTCTACCGAACCCATAATGATTGATTAATTAATTGGTTGTTGAAGAACGATTTAGATTATCTCATTCTTTCTCACACGCTTCTTTTCTTTTCTTTTCTACCCAAAAATAAATAAGGAATATCTGGACTTTATGAGTAAATTACACGAGATGATATCCATTTTCATATTTTATAAGGGTAACTTTAGCTAAAATTTACTTACATTCCCATAAAATTTTACTTTGATTTGTTTAAAAGTAAATCAATTTTCCTAAAAATGTCAAATTACGTGTCAAACATTTTTTATTTTTTTTACAAATGCTCAAGAATAATATTTTCATCTTTATAAATCCAAAAAATAATTTGATTCCATGAATCAAACACCCCATAATATTTTTTATTTTACAAATCTAAGATTTTACATGAATGGTAAAGGTAATGTTTGGATATACAAATATTAAGCTGAGCTGATGTTGCGACTCACAATGGTCCCGTGCAAGCAAAAAAGGAGAGGAAACTTAAATATAGAGGTGTGAAATCTAACATAGAAAAACTATTGATATGTTTGATTCAACTGCAGAAATGCCATTAGACACACTTTTACTTGAAGTTAGGATTTTTCATTTCATAAATTCACAGCAAAAATGGCATTGAGACGCACATCTATAATTTCAGCTCCCATATTTGCTCTTTATCCCAAGAAACAACCTTCGGGAGTTATCTCAAAACATAAACTATCGTTCAAGAGTTATCTCCCGAACGGTTTACGCATTTGTGAGAGACCAAAAGAGCAACCATCTAATTGTAAATGCAAAACCAAACGCATTTCGCTAAACTCAAGGCATGCCTTTGATCAACAAAAAAGTATACATGATAAAAATGAGGCAAATAGATATAAATGATGATGAATAAAATGATCATCAATAATACCAACAACTCGAACATGAATTATATTATGAGAATGAACTTAAATTCCTGATACAATGAATCATGATGATAGCTCACACAACAAAACAATTTCCTCATCAGTTACGTGCATGTTTGTTTCACATTTTGGTGAATACAAACGGGAAAATAACAATGTCCAAAACATTTTTCAAGAAAGTAAATATCTGTTTCTGTGATCAAACCTCTGATTACACCGTCCAAGAATCTAAAACTCTGTTACACATGTAGTTGGGGGGAAATCTGATGTTTAAGGCACCCATTCTTATATCAAAATTCTTAGGATGGAGACTATGAGCCTGTCGAAAATCGTACTTTGACCAAAACCATGTCCGAAAAATTTCCTTTCCTCCCCCATCTCATTAATTTAAAAAGGCAAAAACATGTTGAACAACAAATAGTATAATTCACAAAGCATGACAAAGGCTTTGCCAAAGCTAGCTTTGAGTGCCTGTAATAATCTACAAGGTAGCTCCGGACTTAGGTTGCTCGTGTTATACCATACCGCCTTCTGTGCTGGTTATTATTTATCTCAAGCAGCAACAACTCCAGAGGCCCATGGAACAATCACTGGTGCAGATGGATGTGAATTTCGATACCATTCGGGATACCTATCCTTGAAATTTAGTTTCGGTTTCTCTGCCTGGATTCAGAATACCAACAAGTGTATATTAGCCAGGACGAAAACAAAAAAATACACGGCCGTGACGGAAACTGTTTTAATCAAAACTATTTGCAAAATAGAAGTATCAAAGGTTCAAAATTTATTAAGCATTTTGGACCTGCTTGGATAAACAGCTCAATTAAATGCTTATAGCATAAGTACTATCATATAACTGCTTTGTATAAGCTGTTTCTATAACAAAAGATAAAATAATGTCAAATTGTTTTCATAAAAACTATAAGCTAATTTCATAAGATATAAGGTATTGTAAAGTTTATGAAAATAAGGTGAAAACAACTTATGAGCACGTCATAAGCTGTTTTCATAAGCTTTTCTAAACATTCGCACAAGTGCTTATGCCAGTAAATAAGCCAATCCAAGCAGGTCCTTTATATAGAAAAGAGGAATCATTTTCATCAGGGCAGAACTTACATATTTAAGCCAGCATTCCATATGTTTGTGCTGATAAATATCTGGTGAATGACATCCAAATTCTGATGGACAGTAAACCCAAATATTGCATTTTTTTTCACCTTCTTTGGCACGTTTAGCATGGTCCAAGCAAGCTTGACAGCAATCAGCTGCACTATCTTTGTGGTGAGTAAGACCCCATCTAACCGCAGAACCGTCATAATCTGTATGAAGTTCAGGTTTGCACTCAGGTGGAAGGGCCCTGCCTGGAAGAACTTCCTCCTCTGGAGAAATGTATACATAGTAAATATAAAGATTAATTTTGATGGAAAATTATGTGCACAGTTCCATATATTCTAACACACAATACAGGCATTAAAGATTCCAGAAAACAACTATCACAACAAGATGTCTTTTCCCACTAGATGAGATCAGATACAGAAATTAAGTTACTGAAACGATTACCTAAATCCTCTACACCATCAGGTTTGTCATTATGTTCTACATTCGCAACCTCAACAGGTATCCAAAGGCCAATTTCTTCGGCAAGCACAGCCCAATCAGACTCCAAAGCTTTTGCTAGCATCCCTAGTAGTAAGTTGAAATAAACATCAGGCATAATGTGTCAAAGATTTGTAAAGCGTTCATAATTATTTATTACCATGCAAACACACAAGCTTCGTTTGAAAGTGTCACACAATCAACTCAAATGTTAGCAACACTGCAAAAAAAATTGTTGTCCATACTCCATACCTGCCTCTTCTTGAGAAACGGTAGAGTTGGAAATCCCTCCCGCAGAAACCAATTTAACTTCTTCCAATTTTTCCTTGCGCCAATTTTCAACTGCATCTGTATAGAATGACTCAAATATTAAAATTAAGCAATAAAATATCTTCCAGATTACACAAAATTACCGTTCACATAACACTGCAAACTTTAGTGTCAAAAATAGAATGTGACTAACAGTTGCAAAAGATGGGCCTCATTCTAACACACAAATTTGGCCACACACGTGAGTGACATTAAAGAAATTTTATTCATTATGCATTCTTTAAATCTTTACATATTAGAAAATTTTATATATAAAAATTTCAATATAAAATTGGGATTTTCCTTTTTTTTTGTTGGTCTAACACCCAAAGGAATATAGAAGATCTTCCAGTGGCTGTATATGTAAACCAATTCCCAACTTTGAACCCTCGTTTTTTTCCTTGAATTTGGTTCTAGACATACTTATTGAATATATACAAGAAGCGGTGCCACGGTGCTCTCTTTTGAATATATACAAATTATTCTTATATTGACGCCATCTCATTATTAGCTAACGGGGGTTGCCAAAGATGATCAGACCTTCCACTCATACTAGCTATGCTTGAGTTTGAGTATGAAATTCCTCCAAGGTAAGCTATGCGTAAATTCTATCTCAAACCCTTATTGAGGTTGGTGGTTCTCTTTGGCCTTGCATTATAGCGTGTCTCTCTTAATCTATATTTCTGTATTATATAAAAGCAGAAATTAATAGAAAGCTAAAACATTGGATAAATATCTTAGAAGCGCGAGATTTTTGCCTAAGAATAAAATGGAATAAATGAAATGTGTGTTTAGTAACAAACGTAAAAAAGAAGCTAGAGGGGAAAACTTTTAGTGTGATTCATGATAGATATCTATGAAGTTGATTGACCATGCAACTAATCTATCTCACTAGGAAAAAGCTTTGGTCGTTGTTGTTGTTGTTGTTGTAACACCCAAAGGTGTTGTGTGTGAAATGTGGATACCCCAAGAATTTTTATGAGATTTCTTCACATTTGAAACTGAGAGTACAGCGATTTTGAAACAGGTTAACTTGATTTTGATACGGGCCTCCTTCAATTTAGTTATGTATTATAGATTTTTTATTCTCTAGTTTGCAATCTCCTTACTTTATAAACGCCAAAAGGAAATGATAGACCCAACACTGTTGGGCCAACAGTCCAGATGGAAGCTTCGACTGGACATTCAAAAAAAACTAGGTTCACTGACTTGATGCTCTAGATTATGCTAAACCCTTCCCATCTTCATAATTTAACAGCATGCCAAATACATTTGTTGGTCAATATCTCTATTTCTATCTGTTGATGATAATTTCCAACTTTCACTTTATTTTTATTAGATATTTCATTTAATATGTTATTTAAATATTGTGAACAAGCTTGGTCAAATTTTTTGCAGTTAGTTGGTTATACACAATAACAAATGTTCAATTAAGAAGTTGATAAATGAACTTTCAGTGTAAATATTTCAGCACCCTAGATAAATAAAACATGAAAATATTAAATAATTATGATCTTTCACAAATCAGTAACACAATGAGCATTTGGACAGCTGTGAGGAAAAGTTTGCTTCAGTCCTACTCGTCATACTAAAATATAAGAACTGCTTAACTATAATTCTGAATTAGGTACCCATAAGCAATGAGAAAAAGGTGAAATGTGTTAGGTATAAACTCAAGAGATATACAGAGAGAGTAAATCACAGTGATGGATCAATGAAAACGTGGAAACATAGGATGGAAAACAAGATGGTGAATCACTTCGGCAGAGGAAGACAGTGGTGGTCTCTTGCAGAACACTCCAACACTCAAGTCAATCTAAGTTTGAGGTGGGTATGAGATTCAGAATGAGATGTAACTTAATATGAGGCAAACTACACCAATTTATAGACTTGTTGACCATAATTGCTATGTTACGTGTCTGTTTTCATTGGTGTGCATAGTCTTGGACTTGAGTCCCACATTAGGGGGGGACTCTCATCTCATATGGTTTGATTTGGGACTTGAGGGACTCCAAATCCAGTGCATAATAGATACTCTCAACTAAGTTGCTGATGCAGAGCTGACTGATAAGCAAGACTGGCATCTAAAAGGTTATCCACCAACAAGGTTAGTCAAGGTCTACAGCCTACAAGATTATAATATACACAACACGTACAGAGTGCTTTTCATTGCCTTGCCCCTTGTGTTAGTTATCTGGTGGTCTATTGGGCCGCTGGAACCACATACCAAATGCAAGGTTGAGAGAAGCTGAACGATCTTGTCTCTTACTTATTTAGAGAATGTAAATAAACTGACCACCAAGAAGTCCAAATAAGAGAGGGAGCAGATGCCCCCAAGTCAATTGTTTTTGTAAGTAGCACTGGTTGCTTCATCAAGTTGCAATTTGACAATGCCATCGATCTAATGCAACTTTTGAGCCTCTGCCTCCAGTCCCTAAGGGTGAGAGTTGTGCACGCAAAATTCAAGATGGCTGCATTCTTCATTCCATATCAAGATTCATCTTTTTTACTTGAACAACTTGAGAGCAAATCTCTTTGTGAATGAGCTTCGACTTGTGTGATGTAGGCATGATTGCCATAACTTTAATGCTAGTGGAAGCAAATATAGGGCATTGTACTGTAATCACGCTTACATCAAATCGGGGGCATCTATTCTGGACTAGATCTGGAGTCCCTAAAGGCCCAAATCAAACCACATGGTAGTCCCCCAGTGTGGGCTTCACACCCAAGATAGTTATATACAACAAAGAACTATTGAAACAGTTACATAGCAATCATGGCAAACAAGGATATAAAATGTCATAGTTTTCCTCCCATTCAGGTGCATCTCATTTTGAATCTCACACCCGCCTTAATCATAGACTATTGTGAGTATTGGAGTGTTTTGCAGGTGACCACCGTCATCTTCCTATTCCGAAGTGATTCACAGCTTTAATCTCTTCCATCGTGCAGTTTCATCCTTCAATTGATCGACCATTGCCCTCTCTCTCCACATTCCTTGAGTTCAAGGGGAACGAAATGGGGTACCATAAACTACTCATACCTGGTTAAATATGATATTTTCAACCAAAAAATGTTTTCAAATTAAGTTTGGCACCTCCATAACCCCATATTTACTTTTGCCCCTTCCACCATAGATCAATTTTATTAAACTATTCCACACTTCTACTAATACCTATTTCCGAAAGAAAAAAATACTCGAGCCATGTCTTGGAGTTTGATCTTTAGGCTTGACTCAACCCCACAAATGCAATCGTAAGGTGCGGACTATCAATCTTTATAATGACTACTTTAACCATATCTCTAGTCGATGTGGGATTTCAGCATGCCTCGAATTGGACGTCTGGAACGTAAACAAATGCAGGTTGCCAAATAACAACACCTCCCCACACTTAGGATTGGATGTTCAGAGTATGGAAAAAAACAGGTGGCCCAATAACATATTTCGAAGGCGCGTTGATATCATCTAAGAGTTTGGACTTTAGTCCTAACTCAACACCCGAAAATAGATTGTGAGGTGATGACTACCCAAGCCATATAAGGACTACTCTACTCTGGCCATAATATCTCTAGTCAATGTGGATCGCAAACAACACACAATTAGTATTTTTTTCCCACAATTCAACTAAAACATAAAGAAAGCCAAATTTTTACATATTTCAGTATTGCATACAATCCAAATGAATAAAGACATTTTCTCACAGTAAACCTTTCCTTTCAAAGAGGAATATACCCCGAAGTAGTTTAGGTCAATCAAACTACACTTCCTAGACATTTGAATAATTGAACCAGGACCAAAATCAATTAATACTATCCAAAGAAAGAAAAAAAACATGTCAAACAAATTTCATCAAAAATCATTAGTAAAACAGATAGACGATTATGCTTCGAATTTGTGACTTGACCCTAAGACATGCATAAAGCAACTATTCTGTCCAATATATGCTTGAAACATAAAACAGCTAGTTTACTCTAGAAGAAAAAAAATTATGACCAGCCGGCAAGCAACAGCTACGTTAAAATAGAACTAGTTCATGTATCTAAGAATACATTATAATTCATGTATGTTTCAGACCTAATAACCATGGATTAGTACGCAGCAGAATAGGGGTCAAGAGATCAATGTGCTCTTAAGGACAGAAAAAAACATCAAATTTCCAAGGGTCAATGGCCATATTAATATGAAATCCTGATCTCGTTGCTTGATATAATGATGTCATTCATTATAATCAGTGTTGTTAAATAGTGCGGCTACATAGGCGTTGTAGCATAGCGGAATTTGAACAAATAATTATTGTTCTGCGATATGCTATTTAGTACAAAATGTTGTCAAATAGTGGCTATAGCACTGTTGGGGAGCAGAATTTTAACAATCCACTATTTTCGGCTATCTACAATTGACAACACTGTTCCAACAACAACCAAGTCTGGCTACATGGACCAAATGACGTCATAATGTTCTATCATATACCATATTTCTATCCAACTCATTAATCTCTAGATCTTTTTTACTAGTTTCTCTAGGTCTCTTCTGCCTCTAGTGATTTGACTACCCTACATCTGATCTACTCTCCTTACTACAGTATCCATAGGTGTTCTCTCTACATGCCTAAATAAGCCTAGTTTCCACCATCTTTTATACGATAGGTGCTACCCCATGTCTAACCTTATCCCGTCTAGACTGGCCAAACATCGAACAAAACATCCCCATCTCTTTATTAAGTGTTCTAACACTAATTTAGATAAATAAGATTGCATTCAAGTTCACAATTGACATATTTCACATATACTTCTCTACGTAAAAACCAAGTTGGCCAGTGAACTGTCAATTTTCCCATCTACAGATGAAATTGATCATGTAAATATGATAGCTCCAAGTCCAACCATCTCATATTCCCTTTTGTTGTGTCGAGTTTTTAGCAAAAGGTTGTTGTTAAATGTGAATGTATATCAAAATCTTCTCGATGCTTAATCATTGAAGGAACAATAGACTATTATCATCACAATCTATCAGCATACACTAACCTCGCTCCATAGCAATGCCTTGGGAGTGGGATCCATTATTGCTTCTGCTATTCAAACTAACTAGTCTTTGCAAGACCTCATCAATTATCTTCTGTTTCAAGTGCTGAGGTAACTCAACCTCCGTATTTTGGATTGAAAACTCCCCTTCTAATTCCTTCACCTTTTTTGGACAAGTATTCATAACATAACATTAATTAACAAACTTTAAGCCACCTAAATAAAAACTGATTACTTCTTCTTCAATCTTACCAATTTCATTAACTTCGCTGGTTTGTATGACTTCCTAATTCGATTGGATTCTTCCATTTTCCGAATCTGATCTGGTTTATACACCACAACTGAAAAACCACACAACAATCTTAGTTAAAAACATGCAAAGCAATAATCTTTCCATTTTGGGGTGTCTAAAAATTTTACCATAAACCTTAAAAACACAATTTTTTTTAATACCCTTTAGTTTGTTTTAGTTTTTTCTGTTTTAAGTAAAAACAGGAAACATAAAAAAAAGACATAAACATAGACATGCTTAAAAAAAAAGGGAAAAAAGAACTTACTGTTTCTTGAAACACTACCAGAGTAGATATAAAGAGAAGCATAAAGAGAACGAAGACAATAGAGAGCAATGGCAATGTTGAAAAGACAAACTAAGATAGTGATTTTCTTGTAAGAACAAACCCACTTTCCACCTCCTCTTGATTGAAGTTGAATCCCCCACTCACTTCTTGCCATCATAACCCTTTATTATCTTCATTCCACCATTGCCCTTGATTCTTTTTCTCTTCCTCAGAAAAAAAAAGATTGCAACTTTAACGAATTTTCAACGTTAAATGTTATTTGTGACACCAAAATAGATCGATCTATGATATGGGACAAGAACCTAGGATTTGTATTTGGTGGGTTAAGGTTACTGGGTTCTATCTCGTGTGAATCGAAACGTGGGATTGGAAAGTTTTGATGTTGTTGTGTGCTAACGTGCGCGTCTGAGAGTGGTGGGATTTAGTTTGGATCAACTAATCATTTCGGTAGTTCTCTTCATCATTAATGTTGGAGCCTATGCTTTGTGCTAAAATGCGCTTGTCATGAATTAAATACTGTAATCTAGGTGAAATTTATGTCTGTCCTTTCACACTTTCCCCGATAGGTGTTTATATTTTTTAAAACAATTAAATTTTCCCTTTATGGTCCGTTTGTTTAAGATTTTTTTTTAAAAAAAATCTATTTTTTTCTTAAAAAATTATTTTTTTATTTTTAAATGTTTGTTTAGGATTTTTAGAAAAATAATCTTATCAAAAAAATCTATCTATCTTGATCATAAAATAAAAAGCTATTAGGATTAACTTTTTCCAAAATCTATTTTTTTCAACAACAAAAAGGTAACACATGAAGAATTTTTTTTTTCTGACCCTATTGCCAAAAATATTTTCAAGTCTGACCCCCTTTGAAAAAAAATTTCAAAATGACCCACTTTCATTTTTGGGGTTTTTTTTTTGTCGTTTTCCTCATTCCCGCCGTTTCAAATGGCGGGAATGAGCCACTGTCTGACACGTGTCAGTCCGTCACAGGCTGACGTGATTGGACGTTTTTTTTTTTAATTTTTTTTTCGTTCCCGCCATTCCAATTGGCGGGACTGACTTTTTTTTTTTTTTGGCACAACATATATATATAATTAAAATACAATAAATGATAAATAAAAATTAATTAGTTTATTCATAAGAAATAAAAATAAAAACTACTTTCTCTGCGGCAACCAATTACGCCAATGTAAACTATGACCTCCCGTAGCACATAATTTATCTTTTTTATTTCGTACGGGTCGTTGGTCTTGCTCTTCCTGTTCCACATCATCGTCAGGAATTTCAACATCATCATTAGTTTCCATAGTGACTTCATTTTGCACTTGTGAAGCTGAGTTGGTCCAGATTTCATTAACGAAGTCATCGTCATTAAACCCTGCTGCCAGACTTTCTATGGTATTA
>Ga0315913_1001854_pt1 | contig 24131 bp, 14 predicted proteins | sample MpolsnodulesMG_FD_207736 | JGI IMG/M metagenome (GOLD analysis project Ga0315913, IMG submission 207736) | Medicago polymorpha root nodule microbial communities from Los Angeles, California, United States - small nodules | ecosystem: Host-associated > Plants > Roots > Nodule | place: USA...
AACATGTAACAGTTGTTTATTTTTTTTTCTTTTTAAATTGTTAATGGATTTATTTCTTTCTTTCTTCCTTCAAATGGTGATAGGGCTATCATGGATGAATTGGAGTTTTTTAGGTGTAGTGGATAAATAAGATGGAGTTCAATTTACTTTTAGACTATTTTGCAATTTTGGATTGTAGTTTTGAATTGTAACTTTGAGTACGAATGGATCATATAATTTTCTTTAATGTTTTGTTTTGGCCTAGGCATGGTTACTTATGCACTTGAAGTGCATCATTAATAGTATTTGGTTTGGTTTATAAAATAATTGCACAATTTTAGTTATTGCTTGATTCTACACAAATTCATATTTGTATAAATTGGAAGCACTCTTGCAATTGTATAAATTGAAATGCACCATTAAAGTTACTTTAAAATATTTGTCAAAAAAAATTACTTTAAAAATTAGGCTAAAATGCACTTTTCGTCCACTCTTTTTTTAAAATCAATTTTTTGCCAAAAACTGGTATAAATGCAAAATGCACCACTAAAGTTACTTTAAAATATTTGTCAAAAAAAAATTACATTAAAAATTAGGCTAAAATGCACTTTTCGTCCACTCTTTTTTTAAAATCAAATCTTTTGTCAAAAAATGGTATAAATGGAAAATGCACCATTAAAGTTACTTTAAAATATTTGTCAAGAAAAGTTACATTAAAAATTAGGCTAAAATGCTCTTTTGGTCTACTCCTTTTCTAAAATCAAATTTGTTGATCCTCTATGTTTACATTTGTTGTAGTTTTTGGTTCCAATTCACAAGTTTTGCCCCAAAAATGACAATTTTAGACGCCAAAAAATGTGATTTATTGTTCCATTGTTGAATCCAAAGACAAAATATCGCTTTTAAGACAAAAATTCACTTTTTTTCACAAAAAAATCACCATTTTTAAGGAAAATAACATGGGTTGGGACCAAAACTGAAAGAAAAAAAAGGTAAAAATAGAGGGACCAAAAAGTTTGATTTTAAATAGGGAGACTATTTTTGTGAGTTTGATCAAATAGATGACAAAAAGTGAAATTAAGCCTAAAAATTACTCCCTTCGTTTCAAAATACATGTTCAATTTTTGCAATGTGCACTATTCACTTGACTTACTTTGACCATACTTTTAACTAATGTATAAATACAAATATTAGCATGTAAGATGATGTTTGATTTGTCTCGACAAATATTTTTAAAATATTAAATTTTTATAATTTTTTACTTTAGATAATTAAAGATATTAACCGTCAAAATTGTGTATTGACATATGTGAAGTGATTGACTTGGACATGTATTTTGAAACGGATGGAGTAAAATTTACAATCTTTTTGAGACATTTGGTCCCTCTATTTTCAATCTCTCTAATTGAAGAGAGATAAGTTGATTTATTTGTTATTGATTTATTTGGTCCCAAAAGTGCAAATGCAGCCATTATTATTTGACAATGAGAGAGTTATTTCTTGTTATTGATTTATTTGGTGAATTTCTTGTTATTAATTTGTTGTGCAAGCATTATTTCCAATGCACTTTTAACAATTTGGATGCTCTCGATCAAAATCTTTTTCAATTTCTCTAATTGAAGAGAGATGAGTTGATTCCAAAATTGAATAGAGATAGAGAATGTTTAATCTAAAAGAGTTTAGCTTAACCTCAAATGACAGAGTTCAAATCTCTAACAACCATTAAAGTTACTTGAATTACTAAAATTTCCTCCTTTTCCATATTTTTAAGAGTGATTGATAGATTCTAAAACCTGAGCCGTCATTATTATCATTCAAACTTTGGATTCGCTTAATATTTGTAATCATCGCTTCATGAATCAGCTTCTAAAGGAAATATTGAAATCGTTCGCGAGTTGTTTGAAAGATCGTTGTCTCCTGCTTGCTGCGATTCCCGTCTTTACTTAATATAATACAAAATCCCCAATAATTCTAGTGTGATGAAACTTCCCTTATTTTCGGTGTCATCTTGTACATGTTCAATAATTGTACCCAATGCTCATGTTCCCCAGTCTATGCAATCCTTGAACGGATTGAGCTAATTTCACATAAAAAGTAGTTGCAATTCTTTATAACTTTGTGAAGTCTAGATTCTGCAACCAGAAAGAATTGCTTCATTGTTAGGTAATTGCATACATTTGATCATGTTTTGTAATTGAGTAACCAATTGAAAGGAGATAATCAACAATAGCTTTAACTTGGAAAACTTTCTTCCAAAATTGACCTGTTTCCTTTCTTGATGCTTGTCAAGTCAGAGCGAAGTTGACACATCTCAGCTTTCAAATGAGTTAAAAATGTTTATAGAACTTGAAATGCATGTATGCAACCAATGACATGAGGCAAAATTGAATCAAATAATTTTGAAAGCAACCAGATGAATGAACAACGTTGAATATTGTACATGTCATTTTAATATACATCAGATGCAATTACACTCAGAATCGTATTTCAAAAACGTCGTAGGGATTACACACAGGGTAGTGAAGTTTGTGAGAGGTGATAACACATTCATCAGAGTATATACACACCATACATAATCCTGATAAAATAGTAATGTTAGGACATACTATTTGGCATAAGGTTACACTATGATATGAAAGAGACTCGGATATACATGTCTCCAGCTTCTCCATCTTCACTTGAACTATAGTAACATCATCGGTGTGGAAGGCCGCTTCCCGTGAAAGTCTTCCACATTCATCAGCATCAACCTCCCTCAGCTCCACCTAGTATGCTCACGCAAAACTACAAGAAGAACACAGATATACACGAGGTGAGAAACATCGACAATCATCGCAAATAGGAAAAGAAGAGCAAAGTACAACATAATAACAGGCACACACGCAGGAAATCATATTAATTCATCTCTCAAGTTAATGTCAACAAACATTTCCAAGGTATCATGACAATTACTACTTTGATGATGAAACTATTTCCTACATACTGTAATGCTTATGAAATCAATGAAAACGAGTATAACTGTTTTTTCTTCTCAATGAAATCCCTTGCTCCCTATTAGTTCTCTCCTTTCTCACTCTTTTTTCAAAATCAATGAAAATGAGTATAACCGTTTTTTCTTCTCAATGTAATCCCTTGTAACTTCTGCGATGTTGCCAAAAATGATAAGCCCCCCGACCTCACTTTCATTGGTAGCACTTGACGAATGTCTTTGTTCCTATCAAAGCTATTTTTGATTTCATAGGGTATAATGCATTCTAATTTATAAGAATAACTCTAATTAAGAGATATCATTCAAGGGAATACTACTAGAGTTTTTTGGCTTTCTACTTTGAACTCATCGAACTTATTAGTTTAGAAAGAAAAAAAAAGAGGCTATAATATTGGTAATTTTAAACATGTATTTCAATTTTCAATAACTATTAAACATATATTTCAATTTTCAATAACTAGATTATGAATATTCAAAGTTGATCAACTAATCTCTTCCATGTGTTCAGTATCCCTTATCACCAATATAATCACATAAACTCCATTTACTTTCTAATTAACACAGCTCTTTCTCTAATGTTCTACTGGAACATATCAACTTACCAACAATGACAAAAGAAAACATAACATGCTGCAAAAAAAAAAACATAGAAACAAGGATAGGTTGTACCTTTTAACTTTCTATTGAATAATTGTGCAAGAAAAGATGTTGAACTCTAGCGAAGCCAGTTTGGCTCTGGCCTTAAGAACAGATTTCAACTTAGCGCGAACATGCATAAGCTGGTCCTCGACATGTTTAAGGTTTTTCTTATACAGTTCAAGAGTCCTTGTCCTTAGTTTGTCATCATAGCTTCGAATACAATTCAGTCGGTCTTTCATTCTTCTTTGAATATAGCCGGATTTTTCCTTCAAGTCTTTCTCTATAAACTCGAGGTCTTCTACAACTTCATGGCGATACTTATAATAGTCCTTTAAGAGTTCCAGTTCACATAACCATTCTCCACCAAACATTCTTTTGAGTCGTTGAATCAAAACGGAGAGTGTGTCCATGTGTTTATCAAGTATAGATAATGGAGTATTCTGAGATAATAACTCTAGCAAGTCATAGAGATAAAAGTAAACTTTTAAACGGAAGTCGTCGTCATTCCAAGCCAATTCGGAACGAAAACGCCTGTCTCGATCGTCGGTGGAGAGAAAGTTGGCGATAGTCTCAGCCTCTTCAGAAGTGAAAGCTAGCGTGTCTATTCGGTAATCTTGCATTTGTTGTCGAAGTTCTGGGGAGAAGTTCTTCAGTTCAACTTCGTTATCGTGGTGGTAGGAGCTATAAGCCATTGATTGAATTCCACGCAGAGGGGAGCAGAGATATTAGGGCTTAGGGTTAGAGAGAGTGTGAATGTGATTATAGGGTTAGAAAGAAAGCATTTATATTGAATTCAAAGCGCTAAAACCTCTCGAAGACTATACCGAATTCTTAAAGATAGAGCTGCATATTGTTACTCCCAACTAAATTGCCAACGACACACATAACTCCCAATACTCATGAGAATTTTTCTAGTTACACTCACACCCCATGTATTTCTGATTACACCTAAATTTATTTAAAATTTTACAATAATGTCGTAATTACCCTTTCATATAAATTTTCTCAAAACTCTTATTTATTGTTACTACAAAATTTCACCTTTTTTCACCTACATACTATCATGGATATTGAATCAATCTCAATAAAAGATTAAAGAGTGAATGAAAACGTCTTTCATCCATAGTCCATTGCATATAGATAAATGAATTTCTTTTTTTTTTCAATGATGCTAAGTTTCTATTTGTTTTCTTGTTGTTCAACGTGCTGATATGTTATGCACTCTACAAGCTACGGGTATTTGATGGTGCACCACGTGTTAACATTAATTAAATTTAAGTTTTAAGTAAACATTAATTTAAAGGTTGACGTATACTTAAATTCAGTTTAAGTAGATACATGTAAACTTAGTTTACGTAACCTACTAATACCGTGAGTTTAGATGTACCTACTTAAAATAACATTACGTAGAATCATTAAACAAAGTTGAGGAGGTTAACACAAATTTCAAGTTAAGTATATACACTTAAACTCATTTTACATGACCTACTTAAACTGAGTTTTGGAATAGGAAGAACAATGCAAAGGGTTTTAGATGAATTTGAAAATTAAATTTTATTTAAGGACAATTTTATCATTTTAGGGTGTAACAAGAATTAAATAGGGTGTAACTAAAAAATTCTTCATTATTTTACTATTTTATCCAAATTTTAAAAATTCCTCTAAAATAAAATATTTTTAAAATTCCAGATTTTTTAAGTTTTTACGGGTAAAAAAGTTATTTAGAAAGAAAAAAATCTATGATATATTTTTTGTTTTTTTTAAGGAAAGATATATTTTTTGTTGAACACTTCGGTATCCTTAAAATCACTCATACTCGAAGTTACAATGGATGCATGTTCATGAAATTAGATACACCCATTATTCAAAAACCAGAAGAAACTTGCAAAGGAAGCTTTTAAAGCTAGTTACAAGTGCACATGCTATTCATGCAAAAGAGTTCATTTATGTTGTGCAAAATTAACTTACTAGATTACACATTTGTCCACATAGTACAGAACAACTTATTGGATGATTTGAATGGATTTTTAAAGAGGAAGGTTTTCGAGGGTTAAGTCTATATTTTGAAGTATATTCGATTTTTAAAAATTAAAATAGTGACATGATAAATGATCATATGATATACCAAACACACTTAATTCATTTTCAGAAAACATATTATGGTGTCTTTTCATCAATATGTATGTATGTTGTGTACGGAATTAAAATAAACAAAACTAAGTCTCAAAATCTATCATTAGTGATATAAACATTATCCATTAGGTTAGGTTGGGCCTGCTTTGAGCTCATGAAGCGCTTCATGCAGAATCTATATCTAAATTTAACGAATAAACATCAATTTGGTCCCCAAACTAAAGAATATATTAAGTAGTCTCTGAACTATTATTAATCCATCAAGATAATTGCTGACACTCATCATTCTTTCTCTTGTTTCTAGAGAATTCGAGGATTAACTTGATTGGTTCATGATAGTTTAGAGACTACTTAATATATTTATATAATTTACGAAGTAAATTGGAAAGATAGTGATAGTTTGGACTTAAATTGATGGTTTTATTCCAAATTTAATCAGGTGTGAACTATAAGAACTGTAACCCCAAATAAGAAACTATATAAGTTTTTTTTTTTAGCAAAGAAACTATATATGTTATTTTTTAATCTCTTGCTCCACTTAGTAAAATTATATATATTATTTTGTTTTAATTTGTTTTTTTGGTACCTGTTTTAATTTTATTTAAATTGACGAGAGTAAATTAAATTATATACATCTTACTAAACTTCAACTTCAAGAAACTTGTCAAAATTGAATTCTAATATTAGTCCAAAAAGAAATTGTCAAAAAAGAAAAGACATCTTTATTTTATTAGATATTATTTTCTGCATATATACTGCATTGTCCTACATACCGAATTATGTTCACGGAATATTATTTTATCTAATTTAAAATCTAACATGAATTTTTCCCCGCCTATTTATGAAAATGAAAAACTAACAGAAATAAGATTTTAATAATCATCATACATTGTTTTTGATAGATTATAATCATCATCATACATAAAAACTAAATATTTTACACCTAAGTATAACCATAGGTCATTATAGTATCACTATTATATTATTACTTGGCAAAACATATAAACATGTATATTTATTTAGATATAATTGGAAGCTAGTGTAAAATATTATTAGATTACGTCAAGGTGTGAATACAACCCGTTCACAGTATAAATATCACAAGTGCAAGGAGTAATCATTCACAAGTCACAACAACCCCAAACATTCACAAAGATGGCAAAGAATTCTCATACCTTGTCACTATTTCTTTTCCTCACTCTTGTTGGAACCTCCTATGCTGGTGGCATAGCCATCTACTGGGGCCAAAATGGTGAAGAGGGCTCACTGTATGAAACATGTGCCACTGGGAGATACACCCACATAAACATTGCCTTCCTCTCCAGATTCGGCAATGGTCGAACCCCTACGTTGAACTTAGCAGGTCACTGCAACCCTTCAACTAATTCATGCACCAAATTAAGTCACAGCATCAAGTATTGCCAGAGCAGAGGTATCACAATGTTTCTTTCTATCGGCGGTGGACTCGGAAGATACTCTTTGGCTTCAATTGAGGATGCTAGAAGCTTCTCAAGATATTTATGGAACACTTTCTTGGGTGGCACATCATCTTCAAGACCGTTTGGTGATGCTGTGTTAGATGGCATAGATTTTGACATTGAATTTGGCTCCAGAAAAAATTGGCAACACCTTGCACAATTTCTCAAGGATTATAATGGGGTTTATCTAAGTGCTGCTCCTCAATGTCCATTTCCTGATAGATTCTTAGGAAGAGCCCTTGAAACAGGACTTTTTGACTTTGTTTGGGTTCAGTTCTATAATAATCGCGCATGTGATTATAATAAGCATAGAAAGAATAACCTTGTGAGTTCATGGAAACAATGGACAACTACTATTCCAGCTTGGAAGATATTTTTGGGGTTGCCGGCGGCTAAGGACGCAGCTGGAAGCGGTTTTATTCCGGCCAATGTATTGACGTCTGAAATCCTACCTTTGATTCAGCATACATCAAAGTATGGAGGTGTTATGCTTTGGTCAAGATACTTTGATGAGTGGACTGGTTATAGCCGTTCCATTATCGCTAGTGTGTGAAGGGACGTAGTTGCAATTTGTCAATAACTTTGTGTCTTGTTTATTCTATTTTTAAATTAATAGAAAATAAAGAAAAACTATGTTATTGTACTTTGGTAACTAATAAGTGGTGGTATTAAATTAATAGAAAAATAAAGAAAAACTATGTTATTGTACTTTGGTTATTGTACTTTAATACTATTAATCGTTATTTATTTGTAATATTTGTCTGCCTGTTTGGAATTTGCACGCTTGTGTGACTTTAAAAGTTTTTTTTTTTTTTTTGACAAATGGATTTATTTGTTTGTCTCTTCATTTAATCAAGAAGTTTGAAAGAAAGAAAAAAAGGAAAACGAATGTATTGTTAATTATTTTCTTGTTTGGAAACTCTCAACAAATCATAAGGAAACTAGTATATATAGTTTTTAATTCCAGGAAAAAAAGAAAATGAAGTTCCTCATGAGTAGGAAAATTTTAGTATTGGCTACTACGGTGCAGGATCTTGGATAATACAAACGGTTATATTTGTTTCTGAGACCACCCCCAACGGTAAGCTTTAACCATTTCAGACTCGCTACCTCATAGATAACTCCATTGGGGAATTTTTTTTGGAGGTCCTCTAAGACTGAGGGTCTCACTTAAGCCCTTCATTCTTAAGTGAACCCCGCACTACTTTTTATTAAAATAATCACTGTATTGTTGGAATGTAAATGATAAATAGTTATTGGTGAAACCCATTTAGACCTTTTGTCATAGAGTCTCCATTGGAGTGACTCAGTGCTTGTTAGGTATTGTTATTAAAAAATTATAAAAGTGTGATGTGTACACGCCGGACCCATTTTGGATGCTCTAACATGACTCACAGAATGTGACATACTAGATACTGAAAGCTATAGCGTAAGCTTATTCATAAAGACAAAATATAAAACTGAGTACACAATTATTTAGAAAGTCACATGATAACAGTAATTCAAGGTGCAATTGTAACATTACAGAAAAACAAGCTAAATATAACAGTCCCGGGATATGGCTGAATGTGATTCAGATTATGATTTCTTATCAAAATTTTCAATGACATGAACTAACATATGACAATTCTAACTAAATATTGAACCATAAAAGAGTTTACAGAAGAAAAACAATAGTGAAAACAGGAAAGCAATAAAATGAAGAAAAGATGAAACCTATGAAGCAAAAAAATTAAATAACCAAAATGCAAGATTGGTATCAACACACCAAAAAGAGGATGTGTACTTCGAAGAGTATATGTAGGCCTCAGAGGTTGAAACTTAATTCGTGGCGGCTACTGTTCGGACCTGAATATTGTGAGTGGAATGGAACCTCCATATAGGTTGCCTTCCACTTTGTACAAGGGCTACTTCTTCTCCTTCTTTAACCATTCCATTCTTCTGCATATGGAAACAATGTGTAAGCTCATGAACAAACTAAAATTAAAATGGAACTCCTTGTTTAAGCAAGTCCTATTAGAGCTCAGTTCTAATTTCTAAATACAACTCAGTTGACATTTTCATTGGTAATTGCAACACGAAGTATTAGTTTATACTTTAAACTACTACTAAGTTCATAAATGTGTAAAGGTCGATGGACCGTGGTTAATTACCGCATGCATGAATGAACCTATACATGGTTAAATGTTTGAACGTAAAGTCAAATAATAATATGAGAGGAAAAATGAGTTAAAATTCAATATGATAACTGTTATTTGTTAAATTGGAAGTTCTTAGAAGTACTATGTAGGTAAATCTCAACCCATATTAAAGATATCTTCCAAAAATTACCTGCAACAAATCCAAGGCTTTTGTGAATGTCTCTTCAGCATCATCAGAGAATTCCATGTAAATAGGACAGACACCTTGATACAAAGCCAACCTCTGTTGTACCCTTTTCCTGCATGGCCACCAAAATTAGGTAAACATCAAAGTCGTCATAGTTATAAATTATAATAAGTGCAGATAAACACAATAGTTTTCAGTTGAAATACACGCTTCAACAAAATAAATCGAACTGATCGATTAATAAGGTCATTTAATCAGTCAGTTTTATTTGTAAACCAAGCACAGATATCCAACCCAAAAAAAAAAGGCTAAATTGCATTTTTGGTCCCTTAACTATTTAGGTAGTATCGCTTTGGTCCCTTAATTAAAATTCAATTTATTTTGGTCCCTTAACTTCTCTCTGTTACATATTTTGGTCCTTTCCATTAGTTTTAATTCAAAAACGTTAGGTTTTTTTCATTTTCTTCTCCTCTTTTTCATCTTCATATCATCTCCATCAACCTTCAACAACAAGAATCCCAGAAAAATTCCAGAAGAAAATGAAGAAAACCTAACGTTTTTGAATTAAAACTAATGGAAAGGACCAAAATGTGTAAGAGAAGTTAAGGGACCAAAATAAATCGAATTTTAATTAAGGGACCAAAGTGATACTACCTAAATAGTTAAGGGACCAAAAATGCAATTTAGCCAAAAAAAAAATAGTAAGACTAATTATTAAGGCAAAATATCCAAACAATTTAACTCAATGCATTTCAGAATAATCTCTCAAACATACTTGGGAATACATACAATGCTACTAATTCAATTAGTTTCATGTTTATCTAGTCGTCTTCTATTTTAAGAGGTTTAAGCTCCAAGAGAAAGGTAGGGGAAATAACTCACTGATCAGTAAAAGCAAATATGGTGCCTGCAGGTCGATAATGGCTCAATAGAATAGCCATGAAACCCGATCTAGTGAAGACAACAGTTGATGTTCCAAGAGTATTAGACATCATGGTTGCATGGTATGCAAACATCTCGCTCATGTGGTTCTGCACAACCAAAAAGAATAAATCACATTTCAGTGTCAACCGGAATATTTTATTCATTGCCGACATTAAAATGAGGGTAGTTTTAAAAAAGTCAACATAGCAAATAGCAATAAAACAAATTGAACTTGAAGTTTAGACCTTGAATACTTGGCCAATATTAGGTGGCATCTGCCCACTTGGTAAAGCGGCTTCTGTCCGTAATGCTACGGTGTGCATTACTTTCGCAGCTTTAATTGGAAACCTGCAATATAATAAATATTATTGTCCCTTTCTGTAAACCCTCTTGCTTTAGATTCGTCTTCTAAATCAGTGAGATGCTATTGCAACAACAATTCAATTGTGATATTTATGCGAACAATAATTCGATTACCATATTTATATTCCTTTTTAAGAACTGAAATTGAAGAAATATTGGCATGTCAAGGTAACTATGCACATTGAGATGTGGAGTTATTTACTTACTTTCCATGTGCAGTTTCTCCAGAAAGCATTATTCCATCGGAACCTTCTCGAACAGCAATTGCAATATCGGATACCTCTGCTCTGGTTGGCGTGGGGTGAACAATCATACTTTCCAGCATATTTGTGGCTACAATAACGGCCTTTCCCATGCTACGGCATATCCTTATTATCTCTTCCTGCATTCGCAAGCATTATGGAAGTTTAAGATAAGCACAAACTAATGTCCAGTTATCGAAAAAACACCAAATTATTATATTTACAATTAATTAATCTCAAACTTGTTTAAAAACAATTTTACCTGCAAAAGCGGAACCTCCTCAATAGGGAGTTCTGCACCAAGATCTCCTCTTGCAACCATAGCCTAGACAGGATGGTAAAAGAAGACAGGTCAGCATCCAGAGTAAATCAGTGAACAAAATCAATTCAATGCTAAAGATTTATGTTTCTATAGTATGTGCTTAGTAATCCCGATTCTCTAAATCAGGCCAGTTAGGCAACAAATTAATGAAATAATGCGGGATTAGGTTATTACCCCATCAGATGCAGTAATAATTGAATGCAAGTTCGGTATAGAGTCTGCACTTTCAATTTTTACAATTACATGTATATCAGCACCACAGCCTGCATTTGATGAGTGGAATTGATCATATTTCTAAATAATCGAGCAAACTAATCAGTGGTACTAATTGAAAAAAAAAAGTATATTGATTATTGAATAATTACTTTTCAAATAATTCTTCAGCTCATGAACTACTTGTGCATCCTTAACGAAAGAAACGGCATAGAAATCAACTTCATTATCGACTCCAAATTTGATGTCATCCCAATCCTTTTCTGCAACAAATTAAAAGGGAATGTTATGCGCCTTGGAAACCAACATAACCTTAACCCCCAACCAAACCAACAGCCACATAAAGAGAAGACGAAAAAGTAATGGGCAATAATAAGAAATTATCAAGAATAGGAATAATAATCCAAAGTCTAACCAGTGATTGAAGGCAGTGTTGCACTCTTTCCTCTAACATTCAAATGTCTCCGTGACGCGAGCTCTCCTCCATCAATAACTTCGCATTTCACGGAATCCGCTGTCTTGGACTTAACCAAGAAGGACATCATACCACCTACATCATACATCAAGAGTCAGAAATTCACATAAGATGGCCTACAATCAAAGACTTGGTGCTCACATTTCCAGAGATAAATAGAAAATTGACGTTATTTTCCGACAATAAGAATGTCAAAGCTCTAACTATGCAAAGCACTATAAGGCCACTAAGCCACACTGCCTTGGAATCAATGTTGTCGAATAGTTGTTATAGTGGTGCAATAGCGTAGCGAAATTTGAACAAATTGGTATTGTTCCACAATACCCTATTTAGTAGAGTGTTATCAACTAGTAGCAGTGCTATAGCATTGCATCTTAGCAGAATTTGAACAAAGGCTATTTTCCGCGATCCGTAATTGACAAATGACAACGCTATTTTTCTTTCCGAGACAAAGAGACTTGCCCCCTTTGCAGCAGACAATATTTAATAAGATTAAAGAAAGTAATATAAGAATATACTACTCTCGTGTTTGCCGATTCATCAATCATTAACACGACACAAAATCGTTAGTAAATTGAATATTTTAGTTGTATCAGTAAGCAACCATACCATCAACAAGAAGCATGTCCCCTTCTTCAACATCGTTGACAAAATCATCATAGTTCACGCTGACACAGTCAGCAGTTCCAACACCACTCTGGATAGTAAAAGTGAATTCCTGGCCAGTTTTTAACATGATTGGTTGTGGTAAATCCCCACTCCTAACCTCAGGACCCTAAAAAACAGAGAAAAATAAATTATCAGCTAACACAAAACCGATACCGTGATCCTGAAGATATCATCATACCAACAAATAAACTTTAATGAGAAGGAAAAAAAGGCTTACCTTGGTGTCAAGCATAATTGCAATAACATTATCTTTAGATTGTGCATTATACTCCTTGACCAAATCAATAACTTTCTTATGAGAAGCATGATCACCATGAGACATATTCATACGAGCAACATTCATTCCAGCCTCAGCAAGTTTCCAGATCATTTCCTTTGTATTAGTAGAAGGACCAATAGTACAAACAATCTTAGTCTTTCTTTTAACCATTGGCTTAGACCACATTCCACCAGAAATATTACCAACTTGTTGCAAAACGTGTAACTTCTGCAACTCCTCTTCAATCTATTAACCACAAAAACCAAAAGGGTCACAACAATTTTCTCAACACTTCCTAAAAATCAAATTTTCTCACTGACCCATCGTTTTTTTTTTCTTATGAAATAAGAAACAGAAGCAGAATAAGAAAAAGAGATAGATAAAGAACGAACCTTTGAGTCATCTTCAGGTGAGACAGGGACAACTTCAGCGGATGAGGACTTTCTTGCATTGATGGGGGAGGTTCTGAAGCAAAGCTTGGGGGGATTGTTGGACTTAGGTGGGAAGATTTTGGAGGAAAAAGAAGGAGGCTTTAACAAGGTTTGAGACCTGTTTTGCGTAGATCCTGAAGTGGGGCGTGAGAAGGAGGATTGAATGGGTCGAGTTGTTGTAACCTGAGACATTGTTGTGTAGAGAGAGAGAGAGAGAGATTGTTGAAGGGGATCGAAGAAGGGAAGGAGAAAATGAAGGTTTGGAGAAAGAAACGGCGGAGACAAATAGGGAAGAGGGTGGACAAGACAAGGAGATTTTCTTCGTTTGTATCGAACGGACCAACCAACCAATCAACAACGTTAATGCGACTTAAACCTTTTTCTTGTTCCAAACCAAAAGTGTACCACTGTACTTCGATCGATGATACTAATTGCGACGTCGTTTTCGTTTTGGGGTTTATACTCTTCTCCGTTTCTTTTTTTTTTCCCCAATCATAATTTCTTTTTCAAATATTTATTTATTTTTCTTCAATGGCTTAACTTAATAACTTTATCCGGCCATCTCCAATGGCGAGAACTTATACTAAAAAAAAAAAAAAAACTTTGTACTATTAGTTACATCTAATACGGATAAATTTTTGAGGTCATATAGGTTTAGAGTTTCATTTAAGACTCATTCTTAAGTGATGACCATACTTTTTTAATATTAAAAAAATTGATGTGTAATGTAATAATATAAAGTTATTGATAATTGATTGGTAGGTCACAGTTGAGAAAGTTATGTGAGATGCTCAGTTGTAGAGGTTTAGTGTTTATTAAATACTACTATTTAAAAATTATAAATTAGTCGTGTGTACACACAGGACCCATTTAAGTATCTAAAAATGGGATAGCACCTGGGTGACATAGAGTTAGGTGACATTGACCAATCACAATGTCACAATGTCTTTCACGAGCATTGTGACATTGTGATTGGCCAATGTCACCTAACTCTATGTCACCCAAGTGTTATCCCTAAAAATGGATGTCTCCATCGTGGATGCTCTTAAATTTTATTTTTAGGAAGGAATTGACGTTTACAATACTATGGAAATGGAAGCCAACTTGCAATTTGTAAAACTAGTTATTGCTCTGATGTTTGCATCTTCACCATCATCTGAGTCTTCTTCAACATCCAAGCCAACGTCATTATCATGGTTACCCAAATTCCCATTAGGTAATATACCACTTGATGGTGCCCAAGCCACCCTTTCTTGGTAAAACAAGTACCAACGCGTGCACAACTGGCAACTTGACCCAAACATGTCTTGACAAAGTATTCAGTGACTTTAACATCTTTCCAACTAGATTTGGAACTTTGACCCTCATCGTTAGTTGAAGGGGGGTTAGCATAAACTTTCCTCTTAAGTGTGTCCATAATACTATACGCACAAAGTAGGAGAAAAAATGAAACAAACTATACACGAGCAACTTGTACAAATCAGATTTGGCAACTTGTTTACTTTTTTATTCATTGTTTTGTGCAGATAAAAATGATAAAAGCAAGCAAAAGCAACACTATTTTGACCACACACAAAGTACCTTAAACAAAAATAATACCCTCTTCGCTAAACACACAAAAAATAGAAACTCAAAACACAGGTCCTACAACAGAACAATTATACTACTTTGAACAAAGCACTCGTAATAATCCATGGTTTTTGAAATCATGACAAAACAATCATATCAATCCATAACAGAACAATCAGTTCTACAGACCAAAAAGGTTCATCAACATAAACATATAATTATAAGGAAATTGTTTTCTTCTTTCAGGCTATTTATCAAACACATACAATGCATTGATGTAAGAGGAAAAAATTAAGGTAAAATATGTAACAATTAGAGCGGAAAAAAATTAACGATATTGAAGCAAGTAATCAAAGCAAAGAAAAACATACATGAATATGTATTCACCTTCAGAACTTGGCATAACAATGGATTGATTCTCGCAAGTAGCTCACAAGCATCGTATATATGGGAAAATTCGAAGGAATAAATTCACACAACCAACACATCTATCATGAGTAACGAGATTACAATAAAATCTGCAAAAATAGGGGAAAAGATGAAGGAAATTGAAAGTCTGGATATACAAAATCTTCACAATTAGCAGAAAATTTAAGGTTGAAGTGATGTGAAGTAATGAAAAGAAGAAAAGTTGTGAGAAAGAGAAATTAAAAGCTTGAATTTATGGGTAATTAGGTAAAGTGCTTGCACTTTGAGAAATTAAAAATGAACCACGTTTTCCCTGTTGTGGAAGCTAGGAATATTAGCTTCAGCAGAACTGGCGATTTGAGCCCAAAACCACGTTCCTAGATTCACTCTTCATTCATCCAAACAAGACAAAAAATGGGAAAACATCGTTTGGCAAAGTAAACGCATGTTTGGCTTGTGAGAACGTGTTGCCAAACAGATGCTTAGGTTAACTCCAAAGTTCTGGTATGGTGTATAACAACATGTCTTGAATTTAAAAGTACCGGTTTTAACTGCGTTAGTGCTTTTGGAATGCGTAAACGTAAATATATTTGTGAATATTCCTTGAGCTCAAGGGTCCTCTCTACCTTGAATTATCACCCTAAGTTTGGTTTTATAAAAAAAAAATTATCTTGGTTTTTTCTTTTCTTTTTAATTTGAATATTCATATGCAAGTTTTGTATGGGAGACCTTTTCCTTATATTTCTTATTTGTAAATCTCTTTATTTTTTAATGAACTTTGTGTATTTCACTTTAGCTGTTAAAGTTCTTTTAAATAGTATAGCTCCGTCCTTTAAGAATACTACCTCAAAGGGAGAGGAGGTGATAAAATTAAAACAAGTAGGTGCCAATAACATTTTCCAAATGAAAAGATTGGCTCGTTAATAAACCCAATTCTTTACCATGAAACGAAACGACAGCGTTTCCTACTCAAGCACTGAAAAAACGCGGGAAAATTTTCCGCCATTTCCACTAAGATCCCAAAAACAAAAACCCCATTTTTGCAACACTTCAACTCCAAAAAATTCCCAAATCTCTTCGTTCTCTCAAAACCCTAACACCATGGATACAGATGGATTATCCCTAATCTGTAGCGGTCTCGGCGCCATCGAAGAAGATGACGAAGGAAAACGAATCGGTTACTCCAAGGGTGAATACTGTCTCGGTATGAATGAATTTGTTGCATTTTTTCATTTTTTTATTGGATTAGATTTGATTCGATGAAGATTTGTAATGATTAATTGGTTATTTTTGTTTTTGGGATTTTATTAGATAATTTGAAAGATTTGTTGAGGTTTTTGAGACGTGATGATCCGCAATCCCGCGACGTGTTCAAGCAAGTGTGTAAATGGAACATCGTTTCAAAGGATTTGGTACCGATTATCGAGCATTACCACCAAGATCGTAGCATGCTTCTCAATGCAGGTTTAAGTTTATAAAAATTGAGTAAATTTTCTGTTTGAGATTTGATTGATTGGATTAGTTGGTGTTCAGTTTTATTTTTGTTGTTGAAATTTTCAGTTAAGGTTTTGGTGTTTCTTACAATGCCGATTGAACCTGACTCGACTGAGGTATCTCAGCAGTTGGAGTATCTGTGGAACTTGAAATCTGCAGTGACTAACAGTGATGTTGTTACCGTGATAGTGTCAATTCTAGAAAAACCACTTGAGAATTTGGAACTGTGAGTTTACCAGAATTTCATTTTGTTACTAATGATTTGAACAATAGAAATTGGAAGAAAAAATCACTCATTTCTTTCGCTAATTTTATTTATTTGTTTTGTTTTGTGTTTGTTTGTTTGTTTACAGTAATAAGTTCACGGAGGATGATTGGAAATTGGTACAATTGGTGTTTACATTATTTAGAAATATCCTCGCTGTTCAAGAAATTCCGTTGCATCTGAAATCGGCAGGATCTGCTAGTCATTTTTTATCGCTCAGAGATAAATTTCTGGAACTTTTGTTCCGTGAGAATGTGATGGATATAATCTTGGTTGTATCTCAAAATGTTGGGAGTTCTAATGTCTATCTCCGTCAGGATAACTTACTTCTGCTGGAAATTTTTCATTACATTTTTATGGGCCAGGATCCAGAGTTGATTATCCGGGGCTATTCGAATGAATCGAAGGTAACCTCACTAAACTTCAGCAACATCATATCTTAGTCAACCTCTCCAGGAGCGCCCTGTTAGTTTAGATTTTTATTTCTAAACTGCGCTTTGCTAACATATTTTTACAAGACTTCAATTTATGTCACCTCTCTCGTGCTGTAATATCTTAATTCTTACCCTTTGGTTGTATATTGTTTGGTCACTTACATTTTGTAAATCTTATTTCAGGTGGATGAAGATTCCCAAGCTTCTCTCGATAGTCTGCAGTCCATCATGGAGGAAGAAAAGAAGAAAAGAATCATTAGTAGGCTTGGCAATATCAGTCGGCATTCACAATTCAATGCGACATTTGCACGGGTTACCATGGTACTGGTTTTTTACCCATTCTACTAGCTTTTAATGCTGTGAACTTGAATGACACCAGTTTATTCTTTTTGGTAGGACGGTTCTAAAGCTGTAGTTAAGGGAAATCCTAATTCTTCTCATAATATGCATCTTAAATCACAAAATGTTACTCGGGGTCGAGCCAAAACAATTGCGTGGGATCATCCAAAGTTGCCTTCAAAAACGGATAAGATCTTGGAGTTGCTTCGTGGATTTGTCAATCAGTTTCTTTCTGTGGGATACAACGGTATGCTTTTTCAGAAAATGGTGTATCATTTGCGATTTACAAATGATATGTGTGTGGGTGGGTTTCCTATTATAATAAAGGTAAAAGAAATCTCATTGCTACTTAAATCTGTATCAGTTTTGATGCGATCTGTCCGTGAAGATATTGAAAAGGAACATCCTGCAGTTCAAAAAACTGATGTCGTTTTTTTCTTTCAAGTGGCTGAATTTGTCACTTCATTCCAGTTTTACAAGCATTCAATTTCAAAGGTGAGAATAATAAAGTGAACACAGTACATCTCTTCACATGCCTTTCTCTGTTCCTTTTTCAAACTAAAGTTTTTCACTTAACTCCTCGTGGATTACTGATACATCTACACATTGGACTTTAATATAGATTCTCCTCACATTTCTATTTGTTTCACATTACTTAGCTCTTAGCAGTAGGTAACCTGTTAGGATACCGGTTTGGGCCTAAGCTCAATACATGGGTTGAATAGGAAAGCTGAAGAATTGCCGATGGCAATTAGTGGGCATATGCAATGTGATTATAAAGGCGGGAAGTAAGATAGTGAACATTCATTGAAAAATATTGTTAGAGTTGGTTAGGAGAGTTTTCTCTCTGGTTAGGAGCATTGTGCTCTGGTTAGGAGTTCTTGAACTCTGGTCTATCTCTTCCATTCTGTTTGTTTTCCATTATAGAACCTTTGAGCTCCATTTTCAGTAAATAATAAACACAATTTTCCTTGAATTTCTGGGTTCTATCAAAACCACATTGGATTTCTGATTTGTCTATTCAAGTAGTTGCAATTCTCACAGACAAACTTTTCATATAATGATTTTTGTACTTACAGTTTCTGGCATTAATATATCCTTTCTCCTGCCATTCACACACACACACACACACCCTTTCTCCCCCTTTTTTTTACATGCCTTTTGGAATCATGAAAATTAATATGAAACGAAATGAGTCATTGGTCACATGCTAAATGATAATTTCATGAAAGAATTTTGGCTGAAAATTTGGAAATCAATCAAATAAATTTAGAAGATAAACTACAGCATCACACATGTTCATCTAGTGTTGAGATATCACTTGCTCCTTTATTTGTAAATAGCATAACTGTCATTTGTCAATCTACATTTGTGAGAAGCTGTTTTATATACATATTTTCTCTTCTTTAACAGACCAAGGAAGAAAGACACACATTTGATGATAATGATGCTGATGCTTCAGATTTCAGTGGTAAAATATGTGGCCCAATTGAAGCATCCTTGAACGAGTCAATGTTTCAATTAGTCATTTCAAAGTGGCGGCAGGCCTATGATGGTCTAAAGGAGACCAATGACTACAAGTTTCTATCTGCAGCTGGTTCTCTTTTGAAAAACATGGTAATATGCACTATCAGCTGCTTCTCTACAGCTTTCTGTTTCGCCTTCTCTTAAATCTGTACTTGCGCCCTTAACAGAGGTGTCTAAGCTATCATAAATACATCTTACAGCTAGTTCACTTTTATAAACACTATGCTTTTAGCTTTGTAAACTCTATCTCATTCCATTTTTGGTTTGCATTCCAAGTCTTTCATTTTTTCGCTATTATTATTTTGGTCAATTGTGCAGATTAGGACATTGCTGCCTCTAATATATCAAGTTGAACATAGGAACACAGACAAGAACTCTACCTTTCTTCATATTCTCATCAAATGCTTCCTAATTGCTCTTTCTTTGTTTGCAGATTCGCATGCTGGATTTAGTACTTAAGTTGCTGCCAGAAGACTCTAAGGAGCCGCAAACAGCTCGCATTCTTCTGTACAAGTTGTTTTATGATCAGACTGAAGAAGGGATGACTCAATTCCTCTTGAATTTGATCAAAACGTTTGACACCCACAAACAATGCAAAAGGTTTCAACTGTTTATTTTAATTAAGAAAAACATCACATTACTTAACCATGAACACACTTGAAATGTTTTTCTATTATAGTAAATTCTTACCCTAGCAACCTTCCATACTTTGAATAATTGAAAAGCTACGGGACGTATATGGATTGAGTAATATATTTATGTCCTTATACAAGAATGAATTGGAGCACTACATACTGGTTTGTGTGTAATAAAATAGATGAAAACTTTATTCTAACATGCTTTGTAATAATATATTTACAAAGAGAATCCTTTCCTGTCCGGCTAGTTTTATGCTTTTTATTCAACTCAACTAATTGGCACCATTCAACTTAACTTATGTGCACAATTGTTTGTCATAGAAGGTATAATACTGATTTTTATTTGTATTTTTGTTGTGTGTCTGTCTGTTTAATCAACTGTTCTTTCCTTGCTGCCATACTCAGATTGTTCTTTCTTGCAGTGCTCTTGCGGATTTGGTTGAAATCATTTGCAAGGTTGTAAAACTAATGGATCATCTTCAGTCTCGAGGAACATTGAGGGTAAGTTGTGATTATGTATTGGTGTGTGTCTAATCTTGCTATCTAAGTTCTCTCTATATAATAAATTAATAATAATGCAACAAGAATAACAACAATAACCTTTACTTACATGAAATCTGTCCAAATGGCTGCCACATGCAAGGTTTTTATCAACTATTTTCCGGTCAAAAGAACATTTTAATTATTTCTATATAACACATTTTTAAATCAAGTGTATTTTTATGAATGAAAATAGGTCAAATCGTCTATTGGGGGTTTATGGAGTTGTTTACACCAAGTTTAGTTCACACTAGACTCATTTGCAAAATTGATTAGGTCCATGCTATTTCAAAAAGCCTATTTAGCAAAAAAGGGCCAAATCTAGATATTCAAAAGCCTTTTAGACCTAATGAGTCGGTTTATTTAAACCTATAAATAACAAGATAATATTTTGATTTCTGTGTTACTTATTTTTTTTTGGAAATATGATTGTTGTTATTACTATTATGAGATTTTAAAATAATTTATTAATCATTCTTATTGGCATGTTCAATGATTTGAGACAATTGTTCTAGATAAAGACATAAGTTTGTAAGCTTATTTAATGATAGGTTTATGGTCTACATTAGATACTGAAACCAGATTTCAAGTATATATGACACATGCCAGATTTAGGCCTTAAAAACTTGGCCCTGTTTGACTCATTTCAACTGTCACGTATTTGTTGTTTCTTTTCTATGCAAGGCTCGAACCCATTTTAATATCACATATATTATTAGTATGGACTTGATAAAACTTTCTCCGTCACTTGTTTCAGATTTTCATTCTATTTTTCCATGCCCACTGTGATGATAATTGTATGATTTTACTCTTCCCTTTTTTGTATCATATACCAACTCATGCTTTTCAAATTTGTGTCTTCTCTCTATCTATCTCCCCTTTCTGCCTTTCCTCGTCTTTTTTACATTAAGTATGTGTTTCCAAGGCACTCTTTGTCACATTTCATCAACTCCACTTATTATTGACATCGGCTATCCTTTTGTTACTTTGTATGATAGATATACATAGTACTTAAAGAGAAGGGGCTTTAACTATTTTGTATGCTCTCCATTTTTCTCCTCTACATTGGACATTGTTTGTCCCTTCCTAAACTTACATCCCATATACTCCGCTTTACGTCTTTTAGGCGAAAGCCATTTCTAGTCTCTTCTACAGAGTACTTTAGGTATTCTATCATATGCATTTTACAAATCAATAAAAACCATCGTTTTGATTGCGATGATATCTCTGCATTAGTCTTTGTAATAAATATGTCTTTCATGATTGATCTCTCCATTAAACCAAATTAATTTCTGATTTATTTTATTGCTCGTAAGTTTAATTCCTCCATAATTTGCACAATGATGTGCATATCTTTTTGTTGTTAAAGATAGAGATTAAAGTATTTTTCCACCATTCACTAGTCATATTAGGCCTCAGAATCTAGATTTATCTGATTGAGGAAAGTAGGAGAGGTCTCTGGGAGATCCTTTGCTAGATTTTAAATAGATCAGTGTTCACTGGTTATTATATCCTTTCAAACTTTGCAAATATGTTGCAATCTTTGCCACAGAGCTTTTTGCATGAGAATGTTATTGTTTTCATGGTTTCCATAATTGAGAATAGAGGAAAAGGGAAAATAAAGTGATACATTTATATTTTGAAGTAAAAGATAAAACAACATATATGTTTTCGATTCAATAATTTAATGTTTCTTTCTTTTATATTATCTAATTCAAGGTTTCAAAAAAAGCAAGGAAATTGAAAAAGAAGATTTCCAGTGCAAGAGAATCAGAGAATAAACCAACTGGAGATCATTCTTGCATTCAAAAAGAAGCTAGCATTTCTATTGACAATCAATTAGCTGAAAATCAGTTGCTGCAGAAGGAATCCATACCAAATGCAAATTCCACTGAGCAAGAAGACACCCCTCATGATAATGAACATCAAAATCTCGAGAAAGATGTGAACTCCCAAGTTCATTTGGAATCAATGGAAAACAGAAATCTTGATGATGATGGAGATGATAATGTCAAGAGAGATGTGAACTCTGAAATTGGTGTGGAATCAGTAAGAAACACAAATCTTGATGATAATAAAAATGAAGATGTCGAGGAAGATGTGAACTCCCAAGTTGGTATGAAACCAATGGAAAACACAAATCCTGAACATCCTAATGAGGATATGTTGGATGACACTGGTGATTTTTCTGAAGATGAGCAAATAAATGCAGTTAGTGAAGTTGATTTCAATGTTTCGACGCTTGTCTCTGCCTTTGCGAATCACAGTATCATTCAGAAATTGTGTTGGTTGCTCAAGTTTTATAAAAGCAATTCCCTTGCTATAAATCATTACATAATAAGTATGTTGCGGAGAATCAGTGATGATCTTGAACTCCATCCCATGCTCTACCAGGTTTGGTCTGGAAAGCATTTCACCTTCAATGAAATTGTGTAGTTGTTTATGAATGTGAATAACATTTCTAAATTTGTTAACATATTCTTGTAGCTTTCGCTGCTCACAATTTTTTATGACATCCTTGCTGAACAAAAGTCACGCCCCTGCGAGGAATATGCAAGTATTGTTGATTTCCTCAGCAGTTTGGTTAGAAAGATGCTAAAGAAAATGAAAAAGCAGCCCCTCCTATTTGTTGAAGTCCTTTTCTGGAAGACCCGAAGGGAATGCCATTACATCAATGCAGAATATTTGTTGGATGAGCTTGGCCATTTGAAAAACGAAACTAAAAATTGGAATGATACTCAAGGGGATGGAGAAATCGGTTCATCTCCAGGGAAACCGTGGACTCGTAGAAGCCTAGCTGATGCACTTGGTGATGATGAAGCAGATGTTGTGATCTCTCATGACTCGAGATATCAAAAGTAAGATAAAGTTCAAACTTAACTTAATAGCTTCTCATTTAAACTTTTCTCCGGCTCTGGCAAACTTTTTTTGCTGAGAGTGAAGCGACCATTTTTAGAATTGTGGGGAAATCTATGCTTTAATTGATCCATAGTTTATGTAGTAAAGATAATTCAACCGGAGTAAGAATGGCAGAAAAGCTTGACCATTTTTTTATTTTTATTTTTATTTTTCATTTCAGCAATGGAGAAAAGCTTGATGATATTGAAGGCATTGCTTCTACCTCAGGCAGTAAGAATGGCAGAGATGATAATAAGTATGTTTACAGCTTGAGATCAAAGTTTATTTAGATTGTATAGTTTCTGATATTTTGTTTACTTGGATAACAGTGGGGAGCCATGGTTAGAAGATGAATATCAAACAGCTCCAAGGAGAAAGAAAAAACTGATTCTAGATGCTGAGTTGGAGATACAAATTAAGGATCTCTATGAGAAGTAGGTTTTACATGCTCAAACCTTATTGTCTGAAGTTTGGTCCATGGTTTATATTCGAGTGCCAACATTAAACAATTTAGTTTTATTTTTTACCGTTCTCTACCATTGGTGCATAGATGAAAGAGTCGGCAAGATAAATTA